>Ga0182741_1000925_pt1 | contig 41350 bp, 38 predicted proteins | sample eDN5th37CBELigOP_FD_128874 | JGI IMG/M metagenome (GOLD analysis project Ga0182741, IMG submission 128874) | Enriched Organic Plus compost microbial communities from Emeryville, California, USA - eDNA 5th pass 37_C BE-Lig OP (version 2) (version 2) ... | reverse complement strand
TCTACGCCGGCACGAGCGAGATCCAGCGCAACCTGATCGGCGAGCGGGCGCTCGGCCTGCCGAAGGAGCCCCGATGACCGCACCCGCGCCGCCGCCGGGCCGAGGCCTGCTCGCGGGCAAGGTGGTGCTCGTCACCGCCGCGGCGGGCACCGGGATCGGCAACGCCACCGCCCGTCGCTGCCTCGAGGAGGGCGCCACCGTCGTGCTCTCCGACGCGCACGAGCGCCGCCTCCGCGAGGCCGCCGACGACCTGGCCGCGCTGACCGGCGGCACCCGACCGGCGACGTTCGTGTGCGACGTCACCGACGAAGCGCAGGTGCAGGCCATGGTCGAGGGCACCGTGGCCGCCCACGGGCGGCTCGACGTGCTCGTCAACAACGCCGGCCTCGGCGGCACCGCCGAGCTCGTCGAGATGACCGACGACGAGTGGCACCGGGTCATCGACGTCACCCTCACCGGCACGATGCGCGTCACCCGAGCCGCTCTGCGCCACCTCTACGCCGCCGGCCGCGGCGGCGTGATCGTGAACAACGCCAGCGTGCTCGGCTGGCGGGCCCAGGCCGGACAGGCCCACTACGCCGCCGCCAAGGCCGGGGTCATGGCCCTCACTCGCTGCGCCGCCATGGAGGCCGCCCCCCACGGCGTGCGGGTCAACGCCGTGGCGCCATCGCTCGCCATGCACCCCTTCCTGAGCAAGGTGATGGACCAGGCAGCACTCGACCAGCTCGCCGAGCGCGAGGCGTTCGGGCGCCCCGCGGAGCCCTGGGAGGTCGCCACGGTCATCGCCTTCCTCGCCAGCGACTACAGCACCTACATGACCGGTGAGGTCGTCTCCGTCTCCAGCCAGCACCCCTGAGGAGGCCCGTGCCCGTCACGTTCACCAGCTTCGACGAGCTGCGCGCCGCCGTCGGCCGCCACCTCGGCTGGACCGACTGGCTCGAGATCACCCAGGAGCGGGTGGACCGCTTCACCGAGGCCACCGGCGACCAGCAGTGGATCCACGTGGACGTCGAACGGGCCACCCGGGAGAGCCCCTTCGGCGGGCCGATCGCCCACAGCTACCTCACGCTCGCCCTCACGAACCTGCTCCTCCCCGACCTGATCGCCGTGCCCGCCGCGTCCAGCGGCGTGAACTACGGCACCGGGCGGGTCCGCTTCCCGGCCCCCGTGCCGGTGGGCGCACGCATCCGCGCCGGCGCGGCGCTGACCGAGGCCGTCGACGTCCCGGGAGGGGTCCAGACGACGATCACGATCACCGTCGAGCGCGAGGGCACCGACGAGCCGGTGTGCGTCGTCGAGTCCCTGAGTCGCTGGCTCGCCTGACCCGTGGCGCCGCTGGGACCGCGGGCGGCGGCCGCGTCAGGCGGTGAGGATGACGGCGCTGCCGTGGCCGAAGAGGCCCTGGTTGACGGCGAGGCCGGCGGTGGCACCCTCGACCTGACGGCCCGTCGCCTGGCCCCGCAGCTGCCAGGTGAGCTCGCAGACCTGGGCGATGGCCTGGGCGGGGACGGCCTCGCCGAAGCAGGCCAGCCCGCCGGAGGGGTTCACGGGGATGCGCCCGCCGATCGCGGTGTCGCCGTCGCGCAGGAGCCGCTCGGCCTCACCCTCCTTGCAGAGCCCGATGTTCTCGTACCAGTCGAGCTCGAGCGCGGTGGACAGGTCGTACACCTCGGCCAGGCTGAGGTCCTCCGGACCCAAGCCGGCCTCCTCGTAGGCGGCGGCCGCGATCGAGTCGCGAAAGGTCAGCTCGGGCGGGGCCACCGCCGCGGCCGAGTCGGTGGCGAAGGCGGGAAGCTCGATGATCGTGTTCGGGAACCGGGGCGTGACGGTCGAGACCGCCCGGACCCTCACCGGCGAGGCCACCCCCCGGCGGCGGGCGTAGTCCATCGACGCCAGCACCACCGCGGCGGCCCCGTCACTGGTGGCGCAGATCTCGAGCAGGTGGAGCGGGTCGGCCACCACCGGCGAGGCCAGCACCTCCTCCACGGTGACCTCCTTGCGGTACCGGGCATGGGGGTTGTGCCGGCCGTGGCGGGCGTTCTTCACCTTCACCCGGGCGAAGTCCTCGGCGGTGGCACCGTAGAGGTCCATCCGCCGCCGGGCGTAGAGCGCGAAGTAGGCCGGGTTCGTGGCACCGAGCAGCCGGAACCGCAGCCAGTCCGGGTCGTCCCACCGCTCGCCAGCGACCGGGGCCAGGAACCCCTTGGGCGTGGTGTCCGCACCCACGACCAGCGCCACGTCGCACAGCCCGGCCAGGATGCGGGTGCGCGCCGCCTCCAGCGCCGTGGCCCCCGAGGCGCACGCCGCGTAGCACGACGCCACCCGCGCCCCGTTCCAACCCAGCGCCTGGGTCAGCGTGGACGCCGCCACGTACCCCGGGTACCCGTTGCGCACCGTCTCCCCCGCCGCCACGAACTGCACCTCAGACCAGGCCACGCCGGCGTCGTCGAACGCCGCCAGCGCCGCCTCCACGCCGTACTCGTGGAAGGGCCGACCCCACTTCCCCCACGGGTGCATCCCCACCCCCAGCACCGCCACCGGCTCCGGAGCGCTCACGCCGCCACCTCCCCCAGCGGACGCCACCGCCAGATCAGCTGCGGCACCCCGTCGAGCTCGTGGAGCGTCTCCACCACCAGCTCCACCCGCATCCCCACCCGCAGGTCCTCCACCCCGAACCCCGCCGCCACCTGTCCCAGCACCACGAGCCCATCCTCCGCCAGCTCCACCGCCGCCAGCGCGAACGGCTCGAACGGCTCGCTCGCCGGCACGAACGGCGGCGGCGGCTGGTACCGCGCGTCCGTGTAGCTCCACACCGTCCCCACCCGGGCCAGCTCGTGCGCCACCAGCTCCCGCCCCCGACACCCCGGGTTCCGACACAGGCCACTGGCCCGAGGGAACGTCACGGTGCCGCAGTCCGTGCATCGCGACCCGAGCAGCCGCGGCTCGTCACCGGTCGTGAACCACCCTTCGATCGCAGGCACTGACGCAGCCATGCAGCTCCTCTTCTGACGTACCGTCAGATGATTGCAGGCGCGGGCGGGCCCCAGTCAAACGGCTGTCAGAGCCGCACGTGCGGGACGCCGGCGGTTTGCCCGTCCACCAGACGGTCTGGTGGGATGGCCGCCGAGAACGAGCCCGGCCCGAAGCCGTGGTTTCGAGACGACCAAAACCGCGGATGTGACGGCTGGTGGACGACGCGCTGACGAAGTCTGAGCGAGAGGCCCTCAAGGCCATCTACCGCCTGACCCGTGACGCCGACGAGGCCCACACCGGCGCGCTCGCCGAGGTCCTGGGGCTCTCCCCCGGGACCGTCACCACCACGATCAAGCGCCTGGCGGACCGGGGTCTCGTCGACCACCGGCCGTACCAGGGCGTGTCGTTCACGGCTGACGGGCGGCGCACGGCGGTGGGCGCGATCCGCCGGCACCGCATCGTCGAGCGGTTCCTCGCGGACATGCTCGGCTACAAGTGGAACGAGGCCGACCAGCTGGCCGTCGCGTTCGAGCACGAGCTGCCGGATGAGGTGCTCGACCGGCTCTACGTCGCCCTCCACCGTCCGGAGACCTGCCCGCACGGCTTCCCGATCCCCGCCCCGGAGGCGGCCGAGGTCCCCGAGACGCCGGCCCTCTACGACCTCGAGCCGCGCGAGGTGGCCGAGGTGGCGCTCTCCGGCTCGACCGACCCCGAGCTCGTCGCCTTCCTCGCCACGCTGGGGCTCGTGCCCGGCGTGGAGGTGGAGGTGGTGGAGAAGCACCCCTTCGACGGGCCGATGGTGATCAACGTGGACGGCCAGGACCGCACGCTCGGCGAGCGGGTGGCCCGCCAGATCTACGTCACCCGCCGCGGCCGGGGCCGCGAGGAGTCCGTCGGCGCCTGACCGGGGCCCCTCCGAGGCCGCTCAGGCGCGTGGCTCGGTGGCGGTCCCGTCGCCGTGCGCCGCTCGCAGGAAGGCGGGCCACTCGCCGCCGCCGTGCAGGACGAGGTTGGCGCCCGACACGTAGGAGGCGAGCGGGCTGGCCAGGAAGGCGACGGCGTTGGCCACGTCGGCCGGCTCACCGAAGCGACCGAGCGGGACGGTCGCGGCCACCCGGGCGAGGCCGTCCTCACCGCCGTAGTGCTCCAGGCTGTCCTCGGTGGCGACGAGCCCGGCCGACACCGCGTTGACCCGGACCTTGGGCGCCCACTCCACGGCGAGGCTCTGCGTGAGGTTGATGAGCCCCGCCTTGGCCGCGCCGTACGCCGCCGTGCCCGGCGACGGGCGCAGGCCGCTGACGCTGGCGATGTTCACGACCACCCCGCCGTCGTGCTGGCGCTGCATCACGGCGTTGGCGGCGGTGGCCACGAGGAGCGGGGCGAGCAGGTTGAGCTCGATGATCGCCCGGTTGAAGCCGGGTGAGGCGGAGGCCGCCGGGACCTCCGGAGAGCCGCCGGCGTTGTTCACGAGCACGTCGAGCCGCCCGTGGCGCTCGACGGTCACCGAGACGAGCGAATCCACCTGCTCCGGGTCGCGCACGTCGCATGGCACGAACTCGAAGGGGTGCGAGGCCGGCTCGGTGCGTCCACAGACGACGACGTGGGCGCCCTCCTCGGCGAGGCGGCCCGCGATCGCCGCTCCGATGCCCCTCGTCCCACCCGTGACCAGGGCGACCCGGCCGCTCAGATCCAGCACTGCGTGAGCCTCCGCCTGCGCTGACATGGCGCCGCACGGTACTCCCTGCGCTACCGTCGCCGTCGGACCTGACACACCATCAGATTGCTGGAGCAGCATGCCGATCAGGAGCACGATCCACCCCGACGGCGTGGCCGAGGTCGTCATGGAGCACCCTCCGGTCAACGCCCTTCCCGTAGCCGGCTGGTTCGAGCTGGCCGATGTCATCACCGACCTCGGGCGCGACGCCTCCGTGCGAGCGGTCGTGCTCCGAGCCGAGGGGCGCGGCTTCAACGCCGGCGTGGACATCAAGGAGATGCAGGCCACCGACGGCTACGACGCCCTGCTGGGCGCCAACCGCGGCTGCTACGCGGCGTTCGCCGCCGTCTACGACTGCCCGGTGCCGGTGGTCGCCGCGGTCCACGGGTTCTGCCTGGGCGGTGGGGTCGGCCTCGTCGGCAACGCCGACGTGATCGTCGCCGCCGACGACGCCACCTTCGGCCTGCCCGAGGTCGACCGGGGCGCCCTCGGCGCGGCCACCCACCTGGCCCGGCTCGTCCCACAGCACAAGCTGCGGGCGATGGTCTACACGGCGGCCACCGCCACGGCGCAGGAGCTGCACCACTTCGGGTCCGTGCTCGAGGTGGTGCCGCGCGAGCAGCTGCGCGACGCGGCCCTGGCCGTCGCCGGCCAGATCGCAGCCAAGTCGCCCACGGTGATCCGGGCCGCCAAGGAGAGCCTGAACGGGATCGACCTCTGGGACGTGAAGCGCTCGTATCGCTTCGAGCAGGGGTTCACCTTCGAGCTCAACCTCTCCGGCGTCGCCGACGAGCACCGCGACGCGTTCGTCGAGAAGCGCGACACCGACACGGCTCGATGACCGGACCCCGTGACAAGCGCTGCACGGAGGATGAGGCCGTCGCCGAGCTGCGCTCGGGCATGACGATCGGCTTCGGCGGCTGGGGGTCCCGCCGCAAGCCGATGTCGATCGTGCGGGCGATCCTGCGCTCGGACCTCACCGACCTCACCGTCGTCAGCTGGGGCGGCCCTGACGTCGGGCTCCTCTGCGCAGCGGGCAAGGTCAAGCGCCTCGTCTACGCCTTCGTCTCGCTCGACTCGATCCCGCTCGAGCCGCACTTCCGCAACGCCCGTCAGTCCGGGGCGATCGAGGACGAGCCGTACGACGAGGGCATGTTCCTGCTCGGTCTGCAGGCGGCGGCGTGGCGGGTGCCGTTCCTGCCCACCCGGGTCGGGCTCGGCTCGGACCTGCTGCGCGACAACCCACGCCTGCGCACCGTCACCTCGCCGTACGAGGACGGCGAGGAGCTCGTCGCTGCACCGGCGATCACCCTGGACGCCGCCTTCGTGCACATGAACCGGGCCGACGCCCGGGGCAACGGCCAGTACCTCGGTCCCGACCCGTACTTCGACGACCTGTTCCTGGCCGCGGCCGAGAAGCGGTTCCTGTCCGCCGAGCAGATCGTCCCGACCGAGCGGCTGAGCGAGGAGGGGCCGCCGCAGTCGCTCGTCATCAGCCGCCTCCTCGTCGACGGCGTGATCGAGGCGCCAGGAGGAGCGCACTTCACCTCGTGCGTCCCGGACTACGAGCGCGACGAGGCGTTCCAGGCGCAGTACGTCGCCTCAGCCCGCTCGCCGGAGGCGTGGGCCGAGTTCAAGGCGGCCTGGCTCGACCTGAGCGAGGCCGACTACCAGGAGAGGGTGCGGAGGACGTGAGCGTGCTGCACGAGCTGGTGCATCGGGCCGACGTGTGCGTGGTGGCGGTGGCGGAGTGCTTCCGGGGCGACGGCGAGATCCTCGCCAACCCGATCGGGACGATCCCGATGATCGGCGGTCGCCTGGCCCGGGCCACCTTCGAACCCGACCTGGCGATGACCGACGGCGAGGCCCGCCTGATCCTCGACGACGCCGCCTTCTCGTGGCCGGACGGCCCGGTCGTCGAGCACTTCAACCCGTACCGGCACATGTTCGACTGGGTGTGGGGCGGTCAGCGCCACGTGATGATGGGCGCCACCCAGATCGACCGCTACGGCAACCAGAACATCGCCGCCATCGGCGACTACGCCCGCCCCAAGGTCCAGCTGCTCGGCTACCGGGGGGCACCGGGGAACACGATCAACGACGTCACGTCGTACTGGGTGCCGAACCACTCGCCGGCGGTGCTCTGCGAGCAGGTCGACACGGTGTGCGGGATCGGCTACGACCGCGCCGCTGCGCTCGGCCCGCGGGCAGCACGGTTCCACGAGATCCGGCGGGTCGTCACCAACCTGTGCGTCCTCGACTTCGAGACGCCGGACCGCCGGATGCGGCTGCGCTCGGTGCACCCCGGCGTCACCGTCGAGGAGGTGCAGGGCGCCACGGGGTTCGACCTCGTGATCCCCGAGGAGGTGCCCGAGTCTCGACTGCCCACCCCTGACGAGCTCGAGCTCTTGTCGAGCGTGATCGACCCCGACGGGCACCGCTACCGCGAGGTTCCCGACGGCTGAGCGCCCGGTTCGATCTCGCGCAAGCGATCGTTCTAATCTGACGCTGTGTCAGATCTCGTTCCAGCCTTGCAGACCCGCTTCACCGCGCTGGTGGGCTGCCGCCTGCCGGTCGTCCAGACCGGGATGGGGTGGGTGTCGGGCGCCGACCTCACCGCGGCGACGAGCGCGGCGGGCGGGTTCGGGATCCTCGCCGGGGTCACGATGACGGCCGCGCAGCTCCGCGACGCGGTGAGGCAGGTGAAGGAGCGGACCGACGCACCCTTCGGGGTCAACTTCCGAGCCGACCAGCCCAACCTCGACGAGCAGGTGGCCTACGTCGTCGGCGAGGGGGTGCGCCTCGTCTCCTTCGCCGGAGCGCCGAGCGCCGCCGTCGTGGCCCGCTGCCACGACGCCGGTGTGCTCGTCGTGCCCACGGTGGGCGCTCGCCGCCACGCCGAGAAGGTGCTGGAGCTGGGGGTCGACGCCGTCATCGCCCAAGGCGGCGAGGGCGGCGGCCACACGGGCAGCGTGCCCACCTCCCTCCTGCTGCCGCAGGTGGTGGACGCGGTCGGCGGCGAGGTGCCCGTGCTCGCCGCCGGGGGCTTCTTCGACGGTCGGGGCCTCGTCGCCGCGCTCGCCTACGGCGCCGACGGGATCGCCATGGGCACGCGCTTCCTCCTCACGCAGGAGAGCCGGGTCCCCGACCAGGTGAAGGCGCGCTACACGGCCGCGTCGGTCTTCGACACCGTCGTGACGACGGCGCTCGACGGCGCACCGCAGCGGGTGATCCGCACCGAGGTGGTGGACCGCATCGAGCGCTCCCCCCGCCTGCTGCGCCTCCCCCGGGCCGCGCTCGCGACGCTGCGCTTCCGCAAGGTGACCGGCACGCCGCTGACCGACCTCGTGCGCGAGGGCTTGGCCATGCGACGCAACCAGGGGCTCACCTGGAGCCAGGTGGCGCTGGCGGCCAACGCCCCGATGCTGGTGCGGGCGACGATGGTCGACGGCCGAGCCGAGGTGGGGGTCCTCCCCACCGGGCAGGTGACCGGTGTGATCGAGGAGCTCCCCTCGGTGGCCGACCTCCTGGCTCGCATCGAGCACGACGCCGAGGCCACCCTCGCCCGCCTCGGCGCGCGGGGGCGCAGCCCGGCCGAGGCGCCGCCCGAGACCGCCGGCGACGCTCCTGGGGAGGTGCCGTGGACCTGATCTGGTCAGCCGAGGAGGAGGCGTTCCGGGCTGAGGCCCGGGCGTGGCTCGAGGTGAACCTGGCCGAGTGGCGGGCCGAGTGCGGCGGTGCGCCGGCCTCGGGGGACACCCGAGCGGGGTTCGCCCAGCACCTCGAGTGGGAGCGCCGGCTGTTCGAGGGCCGGTGGGCGGCCGTGTCCTGGCCCGAGGAGCACGGGGGCCGCGGCGCATCGCTGTGGGAGTGGCTGATCTTCGAGGAGGAGTACCACCGGGCCGGGTGCCCGCCCCGGGTCACCCAGAACGGCATCTTCCTGCTCGCCCCGTCGATCTTCGAGTTCGGAACCCCTGAGCAGCAGGCCGGGATCCTGCGCCGCATGGCCGCGGCAGAGGACCTGTGGTGCCAGGGCTGGTCCGAGCCGGACGCCGGGAGCGACCTCGCCTCGGTCCGCTCGACCGCTCGCCGCGTCGAGGGCGGCTGGCTGCTCGATGGGCAGAAGACCTGGACGACCCGGGGCGCGTTCTGCACCCACCTCTTCGGGCTGTTCCGCAGCGACCCCGACAGCGAGCGCCACCGGGGCCTCACCTACCTGCTCGTGCCGCTCGACACCCCGGGCGTGACGGTGCGTGGCTTCGGCCGCCTGGACGGCGACGAGGGCTTCGCCGAGGTGTTCTTCGACGGGGCCTTCCTCGCCGACGACGCGGTGCCCGGCGGGGTCGTCCTCGGCGAGCCCGGCCAGGGCTGGAAGGTGGCGATGGCCACCACCGGCAGCGAGCGGGGCCTGACGCTGCGCTCCCCCGGCCGGTTCCTCGCCACCGCCGAGCGACTGCTGGCCCTGGCCGCCCACACCGACGACCAGACGCTGCGCCGCCGCGCCGCCACCGCGTGGATGCACGCCGACGCCTACCAGCAGCAGACCCTGGCCACGGTCACGCGCTTGGCCGAGGGCGCACGACCTGGACCGGAGGCCAGCCTGTCCAAGCTCTGGTGGTCCGAGCTCGACGTCGAGCTCCACCGCCTGGCCCTCGACCTGCTCGGCCCTGACGCCGAGCTCGAGGGGCCGTGGTCGAAGGGCTGGCAGTTCGCCCTGTCGGGTCCGATCTACGCCGGCACCAACGAGATCCAGCGCAACATCGCGGCCGAGCGCCTGCTGGGGCTGCCCCGATGAGGTTCGCCCTGTCCCCGGACCAGGAGGCGTTCCGTGAGGCGATCGCCGATCTCCTCGCCAGGGCCTGCCCCCCGACGACGGTGCGGGCCGCGTGGGAGGCACCGCCGGGCCGGCTCGACCGGAGCGTGTGGGAGGACCTCGCCGGCATGGGGGTGCTGTCGGTCCTCGTCCCCGAGGCCGACGGCGGCCTCGGCCTCGACGAGACCTACCTCGTGCCGGTCATCGAGGCCTGCGGACGAGCGGCGCTCCCCCACCCCGTGGTGGAGACGGCGATGGTCGCCGCCCCGCTCATGGGCGCCGACGGCGGCCTCGTCACGACCGACCTCGGCGGCCCCAACATCCCGACTGCGGCCGACGCCGATGCCCTCCTGCTGCGCCGGGGGGACGCGCTCGTGCGGGTTGCCCCGGCGGAGGTGGCCCTCGAGCCCGTCCAGACCGTCGACGGCGCCCGGCGAGCCGCCCGCCTCGCCCCGGATGCCGACCTGCGCGCCGCCGAGCTGGTCAGCGACGATCCCGCTGTCGTCGAGCGAGCGATCGACCGTGGCGCCCTCGGCACCGCCGCGATGCTCGTCGGCCTGGCCCAGGCGATGCTCGACCAGACGGTCGCCTACGTCACGCAGCGCCACCAGTTCGGCGTGCCGGTCGGCTCGTTCCAGGCCGTCAAGCACCACCTGGCCGACGTCGCCCTCGCCCTCGAGCACACGCGTCCGGTGGTGTGGCGGGCCGCCTGGTCGCTCGCCCACGACGTCCCGACGCGGACCCGTGACGTCTCGGCGGCCAAGGCCATGGCGAACGAGACCGCGGCGCGAGCCGCCCGTGCCGCGCTCCAGTGCCACGGCGCCATCGGCTACACGGTGGAGGCCGACCTCCACCTCTTCCTGAAGCGCACCTGGGCGCTCACACGGGCCTGGGGCGACACCGCGCACCACACCGACCGCGTCGCCGACGCGCTGATGCCCGGATCGAGGAGCCATGCCTGACGCCTACATCGTCGACGCCGTCCGCACCCCCGTCGGTCGCCGGGGCGGCGGCCTCAGCCACCTGCACCCGGCGGACCTGGGCGCCCACCCCCTCCGTGCGCTGGTGGAGCGCACCGGCATCGATCCCGCCGCGGTGGAGGACGTCATCTTCGGCTGCGTCGACACGGTCGGCGGCCAGGCCGGCGACATCGCCCGCACCTGCTGGCTGGCGGCCGGGCTCCCCGAGCACGTCCCCGGCACCACCGTCGACCGCCAGTGCGGCTCGGCCCAGCAAGCCGTGCACTTCGCCGCGCAGGCCGTCATGGCCGGCGTCCACGACGTGGTGGTGGCCGGCGGCGTCCAGCAGATGTCCCGGATCCCGATCAGCAGCGCGATGACCCTGGGCCAGCCGCTCGGCTTCGACGACCCCTTCACCGGCAGCGAGGGCTGGGTGGCCCGCTACGGCGACGGTGAGGTGAGCCAGTTCCACAGCGCGGAGCGCATCGCCGAGCGCTGGGACATCAGCCGAGAGGACATGGAGGCCTACGCGGTGGCGAGCCACGAGCGGGCGCTGCGAGCCAGGGCCGAGGGCCGCTTCGCCGCCGAGATCGTCCCCCTCGCCGGGCTCGACCACGACGAGGGACCGCGCGAGCCCGACTGGGACAAGATCCGCTCCCTCCCCCCGCTCCTCGACGGCGGCCGCGTCACCGCGGCGGTGGCATCCCAGATCAGCGACGCCGCGGCCGCGCTGCTCATCGTCAACGAGTCCGGCCTCGAGGCCCACGGCCTCACCCCCCGGGCCCGCATCCACCACATGAGCGTGCGCGCCGACGACCCGATCCTCATGCTCACGGCGCCCATCCCCGCCACCCGCCACGCGCTCGACCGCACCGGTCTCGCCCTCGACGACATCGACCTCGTCGAGATCAACGAGGCCTTCGCCTCCGTCGTGCTCGCCTGGCAGAAGGAGCTCGACGCGGACCTCGACACGGTCAACGTCAACGGCGGCGCCATCGCCCTCGGCCACCCGCTCGGCGCCACCGGCGCCCGCCTCATGACCACCCTGCTCAACGAGCTGGAGCGCACCGGGGGCCGCTACGGCCTGCAGACCATGTGCGAGGGCGGCGGCCAAGCCAACGTGACCATCATCGAGCGGCTCTGACGCCGTCTCCCCCTGGGTCCCAGGAGGGGATGGCCGCTACGATCTCGAAGCCTCAGATCGGGGCCGAGCGACCTCCGGGGCGGGCGGACCGCCGGCAGGGTACCCACCCGGGTGGAGAGCATGAGCGAGCGAGACGTCGAGCAGGCCCAGCGCTTCGTGCTGGCGCGCGGCGCCCGCCACTTCCGGGTCCCGACCCTGCTCGTGATCGTCGCCCTCCTCCCGGTCCTCGGGATGCTCGTCGTCGTCCTGCAGTCGACCCGCGACCTCGAGCGCGAGCGTCAGGCCGCCGAGCGGCTCCAGGCGGAGGCGGCCGACCTGGCGCAGCTCATCGAGGCCCGGACCGCCGTGGGGATGGAGGAGGTGGCCTCGTCGGTGCTCGTGATCGGCCAGGAGCTGGGCGTCACGCCCGCCGAGCTGGCCGAGATGTTCGGCCACGACTACGAGGCCGACCTGCGCGCCGCCCGCGCACGTGTCGACGCGGACCCCATCTTGCAGAGCGCGCCCCGCCTGGAGCGCCAGGTCCTGAACCTCATGCAGCTCCGGCCGCTCATCGACGCTGGGGAGGCGACCTTCGAGGACCTCCTCGAGGTCACGAGCGACGCCCGGGACGAGCTGGAGCTGGCGTGGAACGAGCGGGTCCGGGCCCACACCGCCCGCGCGGTCGCCGAGGACCTCCCCGGCGCCGTGCAGGTGCGCTTCCAGGCCCTCACCGGGGCGTTCGTGGTGCTCACCTCGGCCGCGGACCGCGCGCTGCTCACCGAGGTCGCGATCTCCAAGGGCCCGACGCCGGAGCTGATGGCCGAGCTGGTGGAGGCGACCGGGGCGTACCGGACGATCGTCAACGCCTTCGTGCCCCGGCTGGGCCCCAAGGGCCAGGCGGCGTGGGCGGAGCTGGTCGCGAACCCGGCGACCGCCCGGTTCCAGGCCGTGCTCGAGAACACGCTCGAGGAGCTGCTGGCCGGCGAGACGCCGAGCCTCGCCGGACGCCCCTACGAGTTCGGCTCCGCGTTCATCGACGGTCCGGTCTGGGCCGAGTCGCTCGCCGCCACCGCCACCGCCGCCGCCGAAGACCTCAACGACCTCGCCGCTCGCCACGCTGCGGAGGCGACCCGAGCGGTGCGGACCCAGCTGCTCCTCACCATCGCCGTCGCCGTCCTCAGCCTGCTGGCCGCCAACGCGCTGGGCCGCTCGGTGTCCCGCCCGGTCCGCCGGCTCAGCGCGGCCGCCCACCAGATCCAGGAGGGACGCTTCGCGCTCGACCCGCTGGCCGAGACCGGGCCCCGCGAGCTGGCCCAGACCGCCCGCGCCTTCAACGAGATGGCCTCCACGCTCGCCGCGGTCGAGCGCCACGCCGTCGCACTCGCCGACGACGTGGAGGACCCGGTCCTGCGCGAGGAGCTGCCCGGCCGCACCGGCCGGGCCCTCCAGGTGGCGCTCAACCGGCTCCGACGGACGATGCAGCTGGCTGAGCAGCGCCAGGCCGAGCTCCAGCAGGCAGCCACCCACGACGCGCCCACCGGGCTGCTCAACCGGGCCGCCGCCTTCGAGGTCCTCTCCCGCGACCTCCTCCGGGCCCAGCGAGGCGCTGGCACCGCGTTCGCCCTGTTCGTGGACATGGACGGGCTGAAGCCGATCAACGACCGATACGGCCACGCCGCCGGCGACGACGCCCTGCAGCTCACCGCCGAGGCGCTCCGCGACGCCACCCGCGCCTCCGACCTCGTGGCCCGCCTCGGCGGCGACGAGTTCCTCGTCGCGGGGGTCCTCAGCGCCGACGACCACGACGGCGGCGACGACCGGGCCCGGGTCGAGGAGCTGGCCGAGCGGGTGCGAGCCGCCGTGGCGAGCCGGGCGGTGGTCGTCGGCGACCACGAGGCCGTGCCGCTGAGCTGCTCGGTCGGCATCGCCCTGGCCGGACCGGACAGCACCGCCGAGTCGCTCGTCAACGAGGCCGACACGGCGCTGCTCGAGGCCAAGGGGGCCGGCAAGGATCGCGTCGGGTGGAGCTCGGCCCACGCCACCCGACGAGCGCAGCGCTGACGGCCGGGCGGCTCAGCCCAGACCCCGGCGCGCCGCCAGCGCGATGGCGGCGGCGGTGGCGACGTTGAGCGAGTCCACGCCCGGCTCCATCGGGATCCGCACCCGCCGGTCCACCGCCGCCATCGCCGCCTCGGTGAGCCCCGGCCCCTCGGCGCCCAGCAGGAGCGCGAGCCGCTCGGGGGCGTCGCGCACGAGCTGGCCGAGGGTCTCGGCGGCGGGGTCCGGGGTGAGGGCGACGGTCGTGAAGCCCCGCTCGCGCAGGTCGTGGAGCGCCGCCGGCCAGCCCTCTGGCGCCACCCGCGCGAAGGGGACGCGCAGCACGTGGCCCAGGGAGACGCGGGTGGTGCGGCGGTAGAGCGGGTCCGTGGTGCGGGGGTCGAGGATCACCGCATCCACCCCGAACGCGGCGGCGTTGCGGAACAGCGCCCCCATGTTCTCGTGGTCGCCGACGCCCTCGAGCACGAGGAGGGTGCGGGCGCCCTCGACGACCTCCGCCACGCTCGGCAGCGGCGGGCGCTCGGCCACGGCGAGCATGCCGCGGTGGAAGTGCACGCCGCTCACCTGCTCCATCTCCTGCGCCGGCATCGTGTAGATCGGGATCGGCCGATCCCCGACCAGCGCCGCCGCGCGCGCGGCGTGCTCGGTGGCGACGAACAGGGACCGCACCCGGTACGGCGAGGCGAGGAGGGCCTCGATCGACAGGCGCCCCTCCACGGTGAAGATCCCCCGCTGGCGCTCCAGGGCCATCCGCCGCGACGGAGCGCGCAGGTGGTGGTAGTCGGCGAGACGAGGGTCGTCGAGGTCCTCGATGGGCACGAGCGGCACGGACGCAGCCTGGCACGACCGCCGCTGCCGCCGGGTCCCGGGGGCGTGCCATGCTCGGGCGATGCGCGCCGTCGTCTGCACCGACTTCGCCCCGCTCGACCAGCTCGTCATCGAGGAGCGCCCCGACCCCGAGCCCGGACCGGGTCAGGTGGTGGTGGCGGTGCGAGCCGCGGGCGTGAACTACGTCGACGCCCTGTTCGTGCAGGGCCGCTACCAGATCAAGCCGCCGCTGCCGTTCACCCCCGGCGGCGAGGTGGCCGGCGAGGTCGTCGCCGTCGGCGAGGGCGTGGAGGGCGTCGCCGTCGGCGACCGGGTGCTGGCGATGACCGGGCTGGGCGGGTTCGCCACCCACGTGGCGGTGAGCGCCCTGTCCGTGGTGCCGGTGCCGGCGACGCTCGGCTACGGGCAGGCCGCGGGGCTCGTCCAGAGCTACGGGACGATGCTGTTCGCGTACACGCGGCGCACCCAGCTGCGGGCGGGTGAGTGGGTGCTGGTCCTCGGCGCCGGTGGCGGCATCGGCCTCGCTGCGGTCGACCTGGCTCGCCACCTCGGGGCCCACGTGATCGCTGCCGCGTCCTCGCCGGAGAAGCTGGAGGCGGCCCGGGCAGCCGGGGCGGTGGCGACCATCGCCTACGAGGAGGAGGACCTGAAGGCCCGCGCCCGCGACCTCTCCGGGGGCGGCGTGGACCTCGTCGTCGACCCGGTGGGCGGGCGCTTCGCCGAACCGGCGCTGCGGGCCACCGGGTGGATGGGCCGCTACCTCGTGATCGGCTTCGCCGGTGGCGAGATCCCGTCGCTGCCCGCCAACCAGGTGCTCCTCAACAACCGCACGGTGCTCGGCGTCGACTGGGGGGCCTGGACGATGCGGGATCCGGCCGGCAACCGGCTGCTGCTCGACGAGCTGCTCGACCTCGCCGCGCAGGAGGAGATCCACCCGGTGGAGCCCACCTCCTACCCGCTCGATGATGTCGTCTCGGCGCTGCGCGACCTGCAGGAGCGCCGGGTGGGCGGGAAGGTCGTCCTCGTCCCGTAGCCGCTCAGCGGCGTCCGGCGACCACCGCGGCGTGGGCGTCGAGGATCGGCAGCACCACCTCGGCGGGGGCGCTCGGCACCCGCAGCACCACCTCGGTGACGCCGATCCGCTCGAAGTGGTCGAGCTTGCCCGGGTCCGGGATCGACCCGAACGGCACGATCTCGAGGGCTGCGGGGTCGCGCCCCGCGGCAGCCACCGCCTCCCGGCACCGGGGGATCGCCTCGGCCAGCCCCGACCCGCCGATCGGGATCCAGCCGTCGGCGTACTCGGCGAGGTGGGCGAAGAGCGTCGGGCCCGCCCCGCCGCCGAGGAGCGTCGGCACCCGCGGGCGGCCGTCGGGACCGGTCTGCACCGGCTTGGGCCAGGCCCACGACGGCTCGAACGCCACGTGCTCGCCGGCGAACGCGGCGACGTCGTCGGCCCAGAGCCGCTGCATGGCGAGCACCCGCTCACGGGCGACGGCCCGCCGCTCCCCCATCGCCACGCCGTGGTGCGCGAGCTCGTCCTCGTTCCAGCCGAAGCCCACGCCCATCGCCACCCGGCCACCGCTCAGGTGGTCGAGGGTGGCCAGGGCCTTGGCGGTGACGATCGGCTCGCGCTGCGCGGCCAGCAGGATCCCGGTCCCGAGCCGCAGCCCGGTCGTCGCGGTGGCCGCGGCGGCGAGGGCGACGAGTGGGTCGAGGCAGCGGCGGTACTCCTCGGGCAGCTCGGCCTCCCCGGTGGGCGGCGGGGTGCGGCGGCTCACCGGGATGTGCGTGTGCTCCGGCAGCCAGAGCGAGTCGAAGCCGCGCGCCTCGACGGCTGCGGCGAGCGCCCGGACGTCCATACTGACGTCGGTGGCGAACATCGTGATCCCGTAGCGCACCGCCTCCCCCTTCCCCGTGCACCAGTTTCTGATGCACCGTCAGATCCTGCCAGACTGCACGCATGGAGATCTGCGACGGACGCGTGGTGATCGTGACGGGCGCCGGGCGCGGCCTGGGCCGGGCCCATGCGCTGGAGCTGGCTCGGCAGGGGGCCAGGGTCGTCGTCAACGACCTCGGCTGCGAGCTCGACGGCACCGGTGGGGGCACCGGCCCGGCCGGCAAGGTGGTCGAGGAGATCCGAGCGGCTGGCGGGGAGGCGGTGGCCAACGGCGACGACGTGGCCGACTTCGCGGGGGCGGCCCGCATCGTCCAGGCCGCGCTCGACGCGTTCGGCGAGCTGCACGCCGTCGTCAACAACGCCGGCTTCGTCCGGGACCGGATGTTCGTGAACGTCGCCGAGGACGAGTGGGACGCCGTCGTGCGGGTGCACCTGAAGGGCCACTTCGCGGTGGCCCGCCACGCCGCCGCCCACTGGCGTGACCGGGCCAAGGCCGGCGAGCCGGTCGACGCCCGCATCGTGAACACGAGCAGCGGCGCCGGGATCCTCGGCTCGGTCGGGCAGGCCGCCTACTCGGCCGCCAAGGGCGGCATCGCCACGCTGACGCTCGTGCAGGCGGCGGAGCTGGGCCGCTACGGCGTGACCGCGAACGCGATCTGCCCGTCGGCCCGCACGCGGATGACCGCGGAGGTGTTCGCCGACGCGATGGCGCCCCCCGACGATCCCGACGCCTTCGACGCCATGGCACCCGAGAACGTCTCGCCGCTCGTGGCGTGGCTGGTCTCGTCGGCATCCGCCCACGTCACCGGGCGGGTGTTCGAGGTGGAGGGCGGCAAGGTCGGCATCGCCGCCGGATGGCAGCACGGGCCGACCATCGACAAGGGCGCCCGCTGGGACCCGGCCGAGCTCGGGCCGGCGATCGACGAGCTCCTCCAGCGCGCCCCCGAGCCGGCGCCGGTCTACGGGGCGGGCTGACCGGGCGCGGGGTCCTCCCGCCCCTCCCGGGGCCAGGCCACGAGCGGCAGGTAGAACCAGCTCCAGGCGCCGACCACACCGACGATGAGGGTCAGCGCGATGGCGGCTCCGGTGTTCAGCACGACCGAGGCGACGAGGTAGGCGACGGCGACGAGGGCCAGCGCGAACGCCACCGAGCCGGCGTTGGCGAGCCGGACGGCGACGGCCACGTGGTGGGGCGTGCGGCGGGCGACGGTCCCGTCCGGTCGGGCCCGGAGCCGCTGGTGGCTGCTCGGCGCCATGAGGAGCAGCGATCCGGTCAGCGCGCTCACGAACGCGATGTGGAAGGCGATGCGCTCGGCCGCGGCCAGCTCCTCGAAGCTCACCTGGAAGGGCACGATGAGCAGGAAGCCGGTGATGAGCTGGATCCCCGGCAGCGTGGTCCGCAGACCCTCGAGCAGGCTCCGGAACTGGTCGTCGACGTCGACCGACGGGGGCGGGTGCGGCGTGGGTGCGGAGGCGTCGCCCATGTCCGCAGTCTGCCCCGGGCCGGCGCAGCCTGCGCCCGCGCCGGCGGACGGCTCAGGTCCCGCGCCGGCGCGACCCCTCGCCCCGCCACAGCTGGCCCCACGCCGCGGACACGACGGCGGCGCCGACCAGGAGCACGAGGGTCACCTCGAGCTGGTAGCCGTGGAGGTCGGCGGCGGCGTCGACGAGGGCCCGCTTCCAGCCACCCCCGCGGGGGCCGGGGTCGGCGCCGGTCAGGACCGCCTCGGCGACGGGCGGCGCGAACCCGGCGACGACCGCCGCGGCCACGGTGCCCGCCGCGAGCGCGATCGGCGGACCCGAGCTGGCATCGGACCAGCGGCGACGGAGGGCGAGGAGCCCGACCACGGTCAGCCCGACGGCGAGGAGCCGCAGCACGCTCAGCGGGGCGACGAACCCCCACGTCTTCCACCACGCCACCCGCTCGGTGGCCGCGACGGCGCGCAGGTCGCCGCCGTCGCGCAGGACGAGCACGGCGTCGTCGTCGACCTGCAGGTCCTCGACGTGGTCGTCGGGCTCGGCGCCGGTGCGGATCCGCAGCCGGGCGTCGGCGTCGAGCGCGATCTCGCGCCCGGGCGCGAGGGCCGCCTCCGTGGCCGGGGCCGGCGTGGTGAAGACGACGTCGGCCAGGTCCGGGCCGACCGCAGCCAGGGTGATCACCGACGCCCCCAGGGCCAGGGGGACCGCGAGCCGCCAGAACCCGTGGTGGAGCATGGCCAGGACCACGGTGATCGTGAGGAGCGCGGCCGACAGCACGAACGTGCCGGACGGGACGCCCACCCCAGCCACCCCGAGGGCGACGACGGCGCCGGCGGCGGCGAGCACGAGCGCGGTGAGGCCGCGGGCCAGCGGCGAGCCGCCGGCCAGGACGCTGATGACGGCGTTGATGCCGTGCAGCGGGGCCCGCAGCGGCCGCAGGAGCCGCGACACGCCGGGGAGCCCGGATCGGGTGCCGGTCAGCGCGTTGACGGCCACGGCCAGCCCTCGGGAGACGACCCGGTTGAGCTGACCGAAGCCGAGCTCGGTGCGGACGGTCTCGCTCCCGATCCGGAGCCGGTGGAGGAGCTCGGGCACGGCCTCGGCCCGGATCGCGCCCCCGGTGCGGGCCAGCTCGGCCTCGACCGCAGCGCGGAAGGCGCCGCCGTCGGCCTCCCGGGCGCCGGCCGCGCTCGCGGTGGCCACCGCCGCCGCCACGTGCGGCAGCTCCTCCTGGGCGATGGCCGTCTGCACGACGGTGGTGAGCAGCCGGGCCGTGCGGGGGAGGGTCCGCAGCAGGGGTCCCACCTCCGGGTCGTCGAGGAGCGCGAGCTCGGCCCGCACGTCCTCGGGGAGCGCGACCCCGGCGAGGCGCTCGATCTCGGGCGCCACCTCGGCCTGCCCGAGCCCGAGCTGGCGGAGGCGCTGGGGGTCGAGGAGCAGCAGCACCATCCGGTGGGCGGCGTCCATCCGCCCCCAGAGCCAGTCGTTGGCCCGCCAGGAGGCCTTGAGGAAGGCGCCGAGCCGGGCCAGCTCGGGACCGGCCAGCTTCTCGTCGGGAGGTCGGTCGTCGATCCCGTTCCAGCTGTTCCAGCTCACCTGGATCAGCTCGACGGGCTGCTCCCGGGAAGCCACCTCGTCGAGGAGGAGCGTCTGGGCGACGTGCACCTCGAGCAGGCGGCGCTGCACGGTGGTGGCGTCCGCGACGGTGAAGAGCAGCTCGAGCTCCTCGAGCACGGCGGCGGCCTCGCGCGCCTCTGGCCCGTCCGCGCCGGCGCAGTGCCCGCAGATGGCGGTGATCGCCGGGGTGGCCGCGATCAGCGCCTCGGCCACCGTGCGGTGGGCGGCCAGGAGCTGGTCGAACACCGGGCCCGAGTCCCCGACCGCGACGGGCCAGCTGCGGTAGGCCCGGCGGGCCCACGCCACCAGCTCGGGGATGTCGAGGTCGCCGGCGCGGACCCGGCGGGCCAGCCATCGGAACCGGTCGGCCCAGTACTCGCCGTCGATCCGGCGGACCTCCGCCACCTGGTCGCGGGCCCGGTGGACCGCGGTGCGGGCGGCCGCGAGGGCGTCCTGGTGCTCGGTGGTCTCGGCCCGCAGGAGCTGCTCGGCCCGGCTGAGCAGGCCGAGGGCGATCGACACCGCCTCCTCGACCGGGGCGATGCCCCACCCCCAGGAGCGCTCGCCACCGCCGAAGTCGTCGATCGTCTCGGGCAGCAGCGCGGTGCGGGGGCCGAGGAACCCGGCGAGGAGGCGTCCGTGGTCGCTGGGGGCGTCGGCGCCGAGCGAGGCCCGGAGCCGGTCGAGCATCGCCCGCACCGACTGCTCGGCCCGGGTCTCCCGGTACAGGGCGTACACCTGGGCCCGGCGGGGTCCGGACAGCTCGAAGGTGATCCACGGCCCGAGGTGGCGCCGGGTCCGCTGCTGCCGGCGGGCCTGCTCGTTGCGGGCCTCGATGGCGTCGATGTCCGAGGCCACGCCCTCGGCCCGCGGCGCGGTGACGACCGACAGCGCGGCCTTGGCGATGGGCGGGACGGCGGCCAGCGCGTCGGCTTCGGGCGACCTCGGCCGCGAGGGCGTGGGGCTGACGTAGACCACGACCCGGCGGGGCGCCGTGGTGGCGGAGCGGGCGTAGATGCGGTCGAGGGCCTCGGTGAGCGGGAGGTTGACGACGACCCCGCCGTCGACCGCCCACCGGCTGGTGGTGAACGAGGCGTGCGGACCGAGGTCCGGCCGGCCCGACGCTGCCGCGTCGTCGGGGCCGACGGGCAGGAAGCTGGGCTCGAAGACGCCGGGGATGCTCGCCGAGGTGCGAGCGGCGATGGCCAGCTTCTCGACCCAGCGGGGCTCGGCGAAGTGCTCGGTGAGGAACCGCAGGCGCTGGGCGTGGTCGACGCCGACGATCGGCTCGTCGAAGTGGTCGGATCGGACCTGGGGCTCGGGGACGAGCGTGGTCACCGTGGTCACGAGGTCGACCGTCGGCGCCGTCTTCGGGTCGACCGGTCCGTACCGGTCGGCCCAGTCGGCCAGCTTCCTGCGCACCTCGGCCGCGAAGTAGTCGTCGCCTCGAAGGAGCGACGGCGGGTCGCGCTCGGCCGCCGGCCGCAGGAGGGCCTCGAGGTCGGCGACGTCGAGCCACGTCGACCGGATCGAGGCGAACTCGGCCACCGGCACCCCGAGCACGGTGGCGGCCGCGAGCAGCGTCCCGTTGAGGCCGCCGGCGCTCGTGCCGGTGATCACGTCGACCACGGGCCGGGTGGCCGTCAGCCGCAGCAGCCCCGCGTACACCTCGGCGCCGCCTTCGTGGGCCCGAAGGACCCGGTACAGCTCGGTGGTGGCGCCGCCCATCCACACGGCGAGGCTCGTGCCGCCGGTCATCACCGGCGCCAGCCGCAGCTCCCGTTCCGCGATCGCCGCCCCGTCGGCCACGTCCCCCATGCTCCCACCTGCGGTCGCCCCACGCCTGGATGCCGATGCGGTTGGGCGGTGCCCCCCGGGGGTACGTGAGCGGGTCATGGGCCGGATCTCCGACAGCACCGCACGCGCACGTCGCCGATGGGCGCGCCTTCCCCGCTGGGTGCGGTGGCCGGTCTACGGGTCCGTCCTCCTCGTGGCGCTCGGGGTGGGTCTCCTCGCCGCGCTGTGGATCACGGTCGACCTGCCCGAGGACCCGCCGGAGCTGCGCTCGGCGGTCGTGGTCGGCGCCGATGGCGAGGAGCTGGCCGTGCTGTCGAAGGACGGTCAGCGCTTCGAGGTGTCGCTCGACGAGATCGCCCCCGTGGTGGTCGAAGCGCTCCTCGCCGCCGAGGACCGCCGCTTCTACCAGCACCACGGCCTCGACCCGGTCGGGATCGCCCGGGCGCTCTGGAGCAACGTGCGCAGCAGCGGCACCCAGGGCGGCTCCACCCTCACCCAGCAGCTCGTGAAGAACGAGTACCTCTCCAACGAGCGGACGCTGTGGCGCAAGGCCCGGGAGGCGGTGCTCGCCGCCAAGCTCGAGCGCACGGCCGACAAGGACGAGATCCTCGAGCGGTACCTCAACACCGTGTACTTCGGGCGGGGCGCCTACGGCATCGAGGCCGCGGCCCGCGTCTACTTCGGGACGACCGCCGCCGAGCTCGACCTCCCGCAGGCGGCGCTGCTCGTCGGGCTCCTCCGGGCTCCCACCTCCGCCGACCCGACGGAGCACCCCGACGTGGCCGAGGACCGCCGGGCGTCCGTGCTCGCCGACCTGGCCGACACCGGCGCCATCACCGATGCCGAGGCGCAGGCGGCGGCCACCTCCCCGATCGACGCCACCGACGTGGTGCCCCAGGCCACCGAGCTCACCGCCGGGCTCGCCCCCCACTTCGTCGAGTGGGTGCGCCAGCAGACCCTCGAGCTGGTCGGCGAGGAGGCGCTCTACGGCCGTGGGATCGTCGTGCACACCACGCTCGACCTGAGGGCCCAGGCTGCGGCCGAGCAGGCCGTGGCCGAGGTGCTGACCGACCCCGAGGCGCCCCAGGCGGCCCTCGTCGCCCTCGACGCTGACGGCGCCATCCGCGCCCACGTCGGCGGTCGGGACTTCGACGCCCTGCAGGTCGACCTGGTGCGCGGCGGCGACGGCGGCGGCACCGGCCGCCAGCCCGGCTCGACGTTCAAGCCGTTCGTGCTCCAGGCCGCGCTCGAGCAGGGCGCGACCCTCGGCGACCGGTTCCCGGCGCCGGCCGAGATCGAGCTGTCCGTGGACGGCGAGCCCTGGCGGGTGGCGAACTACGGCGGCGCCGAGATGGGCGAGCAGACCCTCGCCGAGGCCACCGCGTCGTCGACGAACACCGTGTACGCGCAGCTCCTGGCCCTCGTCGGACCTCAGGCGGTTGCCGACGCCGCCACCCGCGCCGCGATCGACGCCGACCTCGAGCCGTTCCCCGCCATCGCCCTCGGTGTGGAGGAGGTGTCGCCGCTCGATCTGGCCAGCGCCTACCTGACCTTCGCGAACGACGGCACCCGAGCCGAGCCCTATGGGATCGTGCGCATCGAGGACGCCGACGGCAACGTCCTCTGGGAGCCCGATCGACCGGAGCCCGAGCCGGCCGTCGCCCCGGAGGTGTCGCGGGCGGTCACCTACGCGCTGCGCGGCGTGATCGAGCGGGGCACGGGCCGAGCCGCCGCCATCGGGCGCCCGGCCGCCGGCAAGACCGGCACCACGCAGGGCAACGTGGACGCCTGGTTCGCCGGGTACGTGCCCGGGTACGCCACGGTCGTCTGGATGGGGTATCCGGAGCCGGCGCCCATGGACGCCGTCCAGGGGCGCAGCGTCACCGGCGGCGCCTTCCCGGCCCAGGTCTGGCAGCGCTTCATGGCCGCGGCGATGGAGGGCCGTGAGGTCGAGGACTTCCCCGCGCCGCCCGAGGAGCTGCTGCAGCCGCCGTCCACCACCACCACGCTCGACCCCGACGCGACGTCCTCCACCGAGTCCTCGACCACGACCACCGAGGACCCCGACGACGCCACGACGAGCACCGACCGCACGCCGCCCCCGCCTCGACCCGGCCCCCCGACCACCACCGCACCCCCGCCGCCGCCCCCGCCACCGCCGACCACCGAGTCGACGACCACCACCGACGCCCCGGAGGAGGCCGCCCTCCCGCCGCCACCGGACAGCGGCTAGCGCGTCGCGCGGCCGGGGCGCGTCAGCGCGACGGGGCGGCGCCCACCATCCGCAGGGCCAGCTCGCCGTGGACGGCGGCCACCTCGTCCACGCTCAGCGGTCCGCCCTCGCGGAACCAGGTGGCCACGCCGATGCCCATCTCGAGGATGGCGAAGGAGGTGAGCTTCGGGGAGCGGACGGTGAACGTGCCCGCCCGAGCGCCGTCGAGGATCAGGCGTCGGAACCCGTGCTCGTAGCGACGCCGCTTGGCCAGCAGCTCCTGCCGGGGGCCCGGCTCGAGGCTGCTGATCTCTCGGTTCCCGATGAACGCCTCTCGGCGGTGCTCGCAGTGGAACCGCACGTGGGCCTCGGTGGCGGCCACGAGCCGGTCGGCGGGGTCCGGGCCGGCCCGTCGCTTCGCCTCCTGCAGCAGGCGCAGCAGCGCGTCCATCGTGCCGTGGGTGATCTCCACGAGCAGGGCCTGCTTGGAGGGGATGTGGTTGTAGAGGCTCGGGGCCTGGATCCCGACCGCCTCGGCCAGGTGACGCATCGTCGTGAGCTCGTAGCCCCGCTCCGCGAAGAGCGTGAGGGCGGCGTCGCGGAGGGCCTCCGACGTGCGCCCACCGGTCGGGCCTGTCTCCGCGCTCACGTCTCGCATCTTGCCCTCGCCCCTGGAAGCCGACGATTCGTCGGCACTAACGACCGTTAGTTAGCGTAGTGCTGTGGCCTCAGCCGCCAGCACGCAGCGCTCCCTGCCCGGGCTCGACGTGCCCGCGCTCCAGCGGTACCTGTCCGAGGAGCTCGGCCTCGGCGAGGTCGAGCGGATCGAGCTGATCGCCGGCGGCCGCTCGAACCTCACCTACGGCGTCGCGGGCGAGGGGTTCGACCTCGTGCTGCGGCGCCCGCCCCTCGGCCACGTGCTCGCCACGGCGCACGACATGGGCCGCGAGCACCGCTTCCTCCAGGCGCTGGCGGGCACCGTCCCGGTCCCCGAGCCGGTCGCCCACTGCGCGGACGAGCAGGTGCTGGGCGCGCCCTTCTACCTGATGGCCCGCGTCGACGGGGTCGTGCTGCGCAGCGCCGACGACCTCGCGGGGGTGGACCCCGGCTCGGCGACCGCGGCCCTGGAGGCGCTCGTCGACGTGCTGGCCGGCCTGCACGCCGTCGACCCGGCAGCCGTCGGGCTGACCGACGTGGGGCGACCCGAGGGGTTCGTCGCCCGGCAGGTCCGGCGCTGGACGCAGCAGTGGCACGCGTCCACCACCCGTGACGGCGCGCTCTTCGACGCCGTGGCCGAGCGCCTGGCCGCCGCCGTGCCCGACGGCCACGAGGCGGCGATCGTCCACGGGGACTACCGGCTCGACAACGCCATCCTGCGCCCTGACCTCCGGGCGGTGGCGGCGGTGCTCGACTGGGAGATGGCGACCCTCGGCGACCCGCTGTGCGACCTCGGCCTGCTCGTGGCGTACTGGGACCCCGTGGTCGAGCCGCTCGTCGGGCAGCGGCACGTCACCCGGGCCGACGTGCCGCTGCCGGACGCCGGGTGGCTGGTCGACCGCTACCTGGCCGCCAGCGGTCGGCCCGACCGGGACCTCGCCTTCTACGTGTCCCTCGCCTACGTGAAGCTGGCGGCGATCGCCGAGGGCATCCACGCCCGGCACCTGGCCGGCCAGACCGTCGGCGAGGGCTTCGACCGGGTCGGCGACGCGGTGGAGCCGCTCCTGGCCGCCGCCCACGACCACCTCCCACCTGCGAGGAGCGCATGAGCATCGACTTCACCCACGAGCCGCGCGTCCGCGAGCTGACCGAGCGCGTCGAGGCCTTCGTCCGAGACGTGGCGATCCCGGCCGAGCCCCGCACGAAGGGCCACGACCACGGCCCGCCCGAGGACCTGCGCCGCGAGCTCCAGGCGGCGGCCCGCGAGGCGGGGCTGCTCGCCCCGCACGTCGGCACCGAGCACGGCGGCCTCGGCCTCGACGTGCGGGGCCAGACGGCCGTGTTCGAGGCTGCCGGCTACAGCCTGCTCGGCCCGCTGGCGCTCAACTGCGCGGCGCCCGACGAGGGCAACATGCACCTGCTCGAGGTGGTCGCCACCCCGGCGCAGAAGGAGCGGTACCTCGCCCCGCTGGCCGCCGGGGAGATCCGGTCGTGCTTCGCGATGACCGAGCCCGCCCCCGGGGCCGGCTCGGACCCCACGATGCTGCGGACCACGGCCGAGCGGGTGGGCGACGGCTGGCGCATCACCGGCCACAAGTGGTTCATCACCGGGGCCCGGGGGGCGACCTTCGCCATCTGCATGGCCGCCACCCCCGACGCCGGTGGCGACGGGGCCACGATGTTCCTGGTCGATCTCGACGACCCCGCCGTCGAGATCGTCCGGCTGCTCGACACGCTCGACACCGCGTTCGTCGGCGGCCACGCCGAGATGCGCTTCAACGGGGTCACCGTCGGCCCCGACGCCGTGCTCGGCGAGGTCGGCAAGGGCTTCACCTACGCCCAGGTGCGCCTGGGCCCGGCCCGGCTGACCCACTGCATGCGCTGGCTGGGTGCCGCCCGCCGGGCCCACGACACCGCGCTCGACCTCGTCGCCGAGCGGGAGGCGTTCGGCCACCGGCTGGCTGACCTCGGCATGGTGCAGCAGCACCTCGCCGACAACGAGATCGACCTGGCCGCGTCGCGCGCCCTCGTCCTCCAGGCCGCCTGGGCGCTGGACTCGGGCCAGCGGGCGAACCGGGAGACGTCGATCGCCAAGACCTTCGTCGCCGAGGCGGTGAACCGCATCGTCGACCGCTCGGTCCAGGTGTGCGGCGGCATCGGCGTGTCCGCCGACCTCCCCCTCGCCCAGATCCTGCGCGAGGTCCGCCCGTTCCGCATCTACGACGGCCCCTCGGAGACCCACCGCTGGTCGATCGCCCGCCGCGCCGTGCGAGCCCGGACGAGCGACCGGGCGCAGCCCTGACCTCCGTGCGGTGCCGGCGCCCGACCGGCGCCGCCTCCGAGATGCACGAGGGGGGTGCCTCGGCACCCCCCCTCGACCGCGATGGAACCGGCCTCGCCGGCCTGGCGCGGCTACCCGAGGCGCTCGACGACCATGGCCATGCCCTGGCCGCCGCCGACGCACATCGACTCGAGGCCGTAGCGGCCGTCGATGTCGTCGAGCCCGTTGAGGAGCGTGGTCATGATGCGGGCGCCCGTCATGCCGAACGGGTGGCCGAGGGCGATGGCGCCGCCGTTGGGGTTGAGCTTCTCGTGGTCGATGCCGAGGTGCTTGGCCGACGGCAGGACCTGGGCGGCGAAGGCCTCGTTGATCTCGACGATGTCGATGTCGTCGATCGTGAGGCCGGCGCGGGCGAGGGCCATGCGGCACGCCTCGACCGGGCCGAGGCCCATGATCTCCGGGTTCAGGCCGGTGACGCCGGAGGACACGATGCGGGCCAGGGGCTCGATGCCGAGCTGCTCGGCCCGGGTGTCGCTCATCACGAGCACCGCGGCGGCGCCGTCGTTGAGCGGGCAGGCGTTGCCGGCGGTGACCGAGCCGTCGGGCCGGAAGGCCGGCTTCAGCTCGGCCAGCTTCTCGACCGTGGTGCCCGGGCGGGGACCGTCGTCCTTCGACACGACGGTGCCGTCGGAGAGGGTCACCGGCGTGATCTCGCGGTCGAAGAAGCCCCGCTCCTGGGCGGCCACGGCCCGCTGCTGCGAGAGGGCGCCCCAGGCGTCCATCTCCTCGCGGGTGACGCCCTCGGCCTCGACGACGTTCTCGGCCGTCTGGCCCATCGCGATGTAGATGTCGGGGAGCCCCTCGGGCGGGGTCCACGGCTCGGCGCCGCCCTGGGCCCGGCGGGCGGTGCGGGCCTCGGCCTCCGCGAAGAGCGGGTTGTGCGGACCGGTGTCGGACGCGCCGTGGAGGTACCGGCTCACGGTCTCGACGCCGCCGGCGACGAACACGTCGCCCTCGCCGGCCTTGATCGCGTGGGCGGCCATCCGGATCGTCTGCAGCGACGACGAGCAGTAGCGGTTGACGGTGACGCCGGGGACGTCGGGCAGCCCGGCGAGGATGGCGGCGACCCGGGCGATGTTGTAGCCGGACTCACCGCCGGGCTGGCCGCAGCCCCAGAGGACGTCCTCGACGGTCTGCGGGTCGAGGGCCGGCACCTTCTCCAGGAGCGCCTTGATGATCAGCGCGGACAGGTCGTCGGGGCGGCACTCGACGAGGCTGCCCTTGTTGGCCCGCCCGATCGGGGTGCGGGCGGTGGCGACGATGACGGCTTCGGGCATGGAGCCCCCTCCTCATGCGGTCGATCAGAGCGCCCCAGTCTGCCCGGGGACCGAGCCCCGGTCGACCTGGGGGGTCTGCCTCGAGCCCAGCGCGGGAAGGGGCGCGTCCGCGAGCCGCCGCCGGCCCCCCGATCGATCCACCCCGGTCGGGGGGCCGACCTGCAGGCTGCGGGCGACGAGCGAGGGGTAGCGTCCGGCACGTGACCGACGACGAGGGCACGCCACCGCAGGACCCCGAGCAGTGGACCGGCGAGCGGGTCCGCCGTTGGCTGGCCCAGGCCGAGGCGCTCGACCGCCAGCTGTCCCCGGTCACCGAGGTGCTCTTCGCGGCTGCCGCCCTGCAGCCCGGCGAACGGGTCCTCGACGTGGGGTGCGGCAGCGGCCCCACCACTCGCCGCGCCGCGACGCTCCTGGGGCCGACGGGCGCGGTGGTCGGCGTCGACGTCGCCCCCGCCATGCTCGAGGCGGCCGCCGCGGCCCCGGTGCCCGGGCCTGCGGCACCGATCGAGTGGGTCGAGGCGGACGTCGCCCGCTGGGCCTGGTCCGGCGAGCCGTTCGACGCCGTCATCTCCCGGCTCGGGGTCATGTTCTTCGACGACCCGGCCGCGGCGTTCGCCAACCTCGCCGCCGCGGCCCGGCCCGGCGGGCGGCTCGCCGCGATGGCCTGGGACCGCCGAGACCGCTCGGCCCTGTTCCAGGTGCCGCTCGAGGCGGTGCTGGCCACGCTCCGGAACCTCGGGCACGAGCCGGAGGAGCCACCCGTCGACGGCGGCGCCTTCTCGCTCCACGACCCGACCCGCGTCGGCGCGCTGCTCGAAGGGGCCGGGTGGGCCGAGGTCCGGGTTGAGCCGGTCCCCGTCGAGCTGCGGCCGGGCGGCGGGGCGGGCCCCGCCGAGGCGGCTGCGGCGGCGCTCGACCGGGGACCCAGCCGGATCGTCAGCGAGGGCCTCGACCCGTCGGTGCTCGACGCGGTGCGGTCCGCCGTCGCCGACGCGCTCGCGGACCACGTCGACCCAGCGGGGCACGTCGTGCTCGGCGCGTCGGTGGTGCGGATCACGGCGCGGCGGCACTGACCGCCCGCCACCCTGTCGCACCGGTCCCGTAGCGTCTCGGTCGATGTCGCTGTTCGACGATCCCGCCGTGGGGACCGCCCCCGACCCGACCTACTCGGTCGGCGAGCTGAGCGACGCGATCGGCCGCGCCGTGCGGGCCCACTTCCGGGACGAGGTGTGGGTGCGCGGCGAGATCCACGACCTGTCCCGACCCCCGTCGGGCCACGTGTACCTCACGCTCGTCGAGGAGCGGCCCGACGGGTCCCGAGCCCAGCTGGCGGTGATGCTCTCGGCCGCCAACAAGGTGGCGGTGAACCGGTCCCTCAAGCTCGCTGGCGGCGCGGTCCGCATGGTCGACGGCACCGAGGTGCGGATCCGGGGCCGGCTCGACTGGTACGGGCCCCGGGGCCAGCTGCAGCTGCGGATGACCGCCATCGACCCGGCGTACACGCTCGGCCAGCTCGAGGTGGCCCGGGCGCAGCTCCTCGCCCGTCTCCGGGCGGAGGGCCTGCTCGAGCGGCAGGCCGCGCTCGAGCTGGCACCGGTGCCGCTGCGCGTCGGGCTCGTCACCAGCCGGGGCAGCGCGGCCGAGGCGGACTTCCTCGACGAGCTCCGGCGAAGCGGCGTGGCCTTCCACGTCCTGAGCGTCGACGTGCGGGTGCAGGGCGTCGGGGCGCCCCGTTCGATCGCCCGCGGCGTCGCCAGCGCCGCGGCCCGAGCCTGCGACGTGATCGCGGTGGTGCGCGGCGGTGGCGCCCGCACCGACCTCGCCGCCTTCGACGACGAGCTCGTCGCCCGCACGATCGCCCGCTGCCCCGTGCCCGTGCTCACCGGGGTCGGTCACGAGATCGACCGGTCGGTGGCCGACGAGGTGGCCCACCGGGCGGAGAAGACGCCCACCGCCTGCGCGCAGCTCCTCGTCGCCCGGGTGCGGGAGCACCTCGCCCGGCTGGAGGGGGCGTGGCGGGTGATCGCCCGGCTCGCGGTGCGGGACCTCGCCAGCCACGACGCCGCGCTGCGGAGCCACGCCCGCCGGGCCGCTCGCGGGGCCACGACGTGCCTCGCCGACGCCAACCGGCACCTCGCCGGCACCGCCGAGCGGGTGCGTCGCGCCGGCGTGGCGGCGACGGCCCGCGCCGAGCAGCGGCTCGGCCGGGACCTCGGGCGCCTCGGCGGCGCCGCCCGGGTGCAGCTGCGCGACGCCACTACCACGGTGACCGGCGCCGAGCGGCGGCTCTCCCAGCGCGCCCCCCGGGTGCTCGTCGAGGCCGAGCGGCACCTCGCCGCCCTCGACGCCCGGGTGCGGGCCCTCGACCCGCAGCGGGCCCTGGCCCGGGGCTGGTCGATCACCACCACCGCCGACGGCCGGGTGGTCCGGTCCCGCCACGACGTCGCCCCCGGGGACCGGCTCGTCACCCGTCTGGCCGACGGCGAGGTGCGGTCTACGGTGGACGACGATGCCTGAGACGCCTGCCCCCGCCGGCTCGGACGCGCCCGACGCCTCCGAGATCGGGTACGGCGCCGCCCTCGCCGAGCTCGAGGAGATCCTCGACGAGATCGAGGACGACGCCGTCGACGTCGACGTGCTCGCCGCCCGGGTGAAGCGGGCCGCCGAGCTGCTGCGGGTGTGCCGGGACCGCATCACCGCCGCCAGGATCGAGGTCACCCAGATCGTCGCCGACCTGGACCCGAGCTCCCTCGAGGACGACGCGGCCGACGACGAGGCCGATCGCTGACCGCGTCCGCCGGGGCACGGCCTACGATCGGGCCGACCATGGGCACCCCCGATCACGCCGCACCACCGAGCCTCCTGGTCGTCGCCGACCGGGTCGAGGCCCGGCTGGAGCGGGTCTTCGAGGTCGAGATCGCCCGGTGGCGGGAGCTGAGCGCCGACCTCGAGCCGCCGCTTGAGTCGCTGCGGACCCTCGTGATGAGCGGCGGGAAGCGGCTCCGCCCGGCCTTCTGCTACTGGGGCTTCATCGGTGCCGGCGGGGCGCCGGACGACCCCACCGTGATCGATGCCGGCGCCGCCTTCGAGATGCTGCAGGCGTTCGCGCTCGTCCACGACGACGTGATGGACGGCTCGTCGATGCGCCGCGGGGCCCGCACCGCGCACCTCGCCTACGGGGACCGGCACGCCGGGGACGGCTGGCGAGGCGAGCCCCGCCGCTTCGGCGAGGGCGTCGCCATCCTGATCGGCGACCTGGCCCACGTCTACGCCGACCAGCTCCTGCCCCGCACCGAGCCCGACGTGCAGCGGGTCTGGGACGAGCTGCGGATCGAGCTCAACATGGGCCAGTACCTCGACCTGCTGGGCACCGCCCGCGCCGACATCGACCCGGAGGTGGCCCGGCGCATCGCCCGGTACAAGTCCGGCAAGTACACGATCGAGCGGCCGCTGCACGTCGGGGCCGCCCTGGCCGGCCGGCTCCCCGACCTCGAGGCCGACCTGTCCGCCTACGGGGACCCGCTCGGCGAGGCGTTCCAGCTGCGCGACGACCTGCTCGGCGCCTTCGGGGAGGAGTCGGCCACCGGCAAGCCGGTCGGCGACGACCTGCGGGAGGGCAAGCCCACCCCCCTGCTGGCCGCCGCCGCCGCCACCGCCGACCCGGCCCAGGCCGCGGTGCTCGAGGAGGTCGGCACCCCGGACCTCGACGACGAGGACATCGCCGCCATCCAGCAGGTGCTGACCGACACCGGCGCGGTGCGCGCGATCGAGCGGTCCATCGACGAGCTCACCGCCGAGGCGCTGGCCGCCATCGAGAAGGCCGACATCACCGAGGAGGCCCGGGCTGCGCTCGTCGAGCTGGCCCACTTCGTGGCCTGGCGCGACGCCTGAGGCGCCCGGCGCCGGTCAGTCGACGGCAGCGAAGCGGTCGAGCGCCTCGGGCAGCGAGCAGGCCACCACCCCCGGCTCCTGCACGACCGCCTCGAGCCAGGGCGGCCGGTTGACCCCGACCACCGCCACCGCCACGTCGAGCCCGCTGTTCACCGACGCCAGGCGGGCGTAGGTGGCGGCGTAGTCCGGCGGCCGGACGTCGCGGGACAGCTCGAGCATCGCCCACGGGTCCGGGGTCGCACGCGACGGCGACGAGCCGAGGGAGGTGACCACCGCCGGCGAGGGCGGGGTGGGGCCGCCGCCGGCTAGGCCGGGCCCGTCGGCGAGGATCGCACCCCGCACGAGGGCGGGGCGGGCCCCGGCGATCAGCAGCCCGACGTACGCGCCGAGGCCGCGGCCGTGGATCGTGCAGGGCCCGAGGTGGGCCAGCGCGGCGTCGACGTCGCCCATCAGCGCCTCGCAGTAGTAGCCGCCGCCCGCGGGCACGTCCGACGCGCCGTGGCCGGTGAGGTCGAGGCCGACCACCGGGCCGGGCCAGGCGGCGAGCGGCTCGGGCACGGCGTCGGGGGTGCGCTCGCCGAGGCCGTGGAGCAGCAGCAGGGGGCGGCCCTCGCCGTCGCGCCGCTGGTGGAGGGCGAGGCTGACGCGGCCGTGCTGGAGACGGAGGACGGGGGCGCTCACGAGGCGCGCTCCAGGTGCTCGAGGATGAGGTCGGCGATGAGGCGGGGCTGCTCGATGTGGACGAAGTGGCCCACGTGGTCGAGGGCGACGACTCGCCCGTCGGGCGGCAGGTGCGGCTCGACGTCCTCCGGCCGGGTGCCCCAGCCCATGAGCTCCGGCTCGAGGCCGAGCACGGCCAGCACCGGCATGCCGAGGTCGGGCAGGCGCATCAGCGCCCACTCGGGTCGCCACGGCCCGAAGCCACCCATCTGCATGGCTGGGTCGATGCGCCACCGCCAGCCGTCGGGGTCGCGGCGGGCGCCGATCGTGACGAGGTACTCCAGCCAGGCCCGGTCGAGGCGGGGGTTCATGCGGCTGCGCCGCTCGGCCAGCTCGGCGATCGTCCCCGGCTTGCGCTGGAGGGTGGCGACCCGACGGCGGTGGTCGAGCCGGGCGGTGAGGTCGTCGGCCATCAGCTTGGTGCGCTGGTGGTCGGGGATGTCGGGCACGTTGCGCCCCGACGGCACCCCGTCGAGGTTCACGAGGCTCCGCACCCGGTGGGGCAGCGCGTTGGCCAGCTGCATGAGGACCGAGCCGCCCTTGGAGTGGCCGACCACGTCGATCGGCTCGGGGCTGATCGAGTCGAGCACGATCGCGGCGTCGCGCACGTCGGCCTCGAAGGCGTAGAGGGCGGCGTGGTCCGAGCTGCCGTGGCCCCGCTGGTCCCAGGCCACCACCCGCAGCCCGGCGTCGGCGAGCAGCGGGGCGAGGAGGTCGAAGGTGGCGGCGAAGTCGAACCCGCCGTGGGTGAGCAGCACCGGTCGGGCGCGGGGGTCGCCCCACTCGTAGACCGCGATGCCGATGCCGTTGGCGTCCACCCGGCGCTGCCGGTCGGGTCGACGTGCGCCGGGGTAGGTCCTCGTCTCGTCCTCGAGCGGCTCCGGGGCGTCCACCGCCCCACCTTGACCGGCGGGTCAAGTCGAAGGCAACCCCGTCGCCACCGGTAGCCTCTCGCCGATGCTGCGCGGCCTGCGCCAGCGGGCCTCCGGGCACCGCCACCTGCTCACCGGGTCCGCCGCGCTCGTCGTCACGGCGGGCGTCCAGGCGCTCTCCGGGGCCCTGTACTGGCTGCTCGCCGCCCGCACCGACACGCAGACCGACGTCGGGCACGCCACGGCCCTGTTCACCTCGACGCTGTTCGTCACCTTCCTCGCCGGGATGGGCCAGCCCGTGGCGGTGGCCCGCTACGCGGCGGGCCGCACCCGCGACGACCACGTCCTCTACGCCTGGGCCACGGTGGCGGTCACCGTGGCCGGCGCCGTGTTCGGCCTCGGCTACCTGTACGTGGCGGCTCCCGCGGCCGCCGACGAGCTGCGGGCCTGGGACGGCGCCCTCGGCCCGGCGCTCTTCGTGCTGCTGGTCTGCGGCACGGGGCTGTCGCTCCTCGTCGACGTGCGGCTCATGACCCAACGGCGGTGGGGGCTCGTCGTGCTGCGGTCGGTGGTCGTCGCCGTCGTGCGCTTCCCGCTGCTCGCCGTGCCCGTCGAGACCCACCGGGCGATCTGGCTGTTCTTCGTCGCCGCCATCCCCACCGCGGTCTCCGGGCTGCTCGTCACCGGGCTCCTGCCGCTCGTCACCGGCGACCGTCACCGGTTCCGCCCGCTGCCGGAGACGACCCGGGCGATGGTGCGCTACTCCGGCGTGAACTGGCTCTCCACGCTCGCCTACCAAGCGCCCACGTTCGCGATGCCGGTCATCGTGCTGATGAACGTCGACGCCGACGTGAACGCCAGCTTCTACGTGGCCTGGGGCGTGGTCGGCCTGGCCTGCTACGTGCCGATGGCGATCGGCCAGGCCCTCCTCGCGGAGGGCGGCCGGGACGGGGCCCACCTCCGGAGCCAGGTGCGGCTGGCCATCGTGGTGGCCGGCGGCCTGATGGTGATCGGCACGGTGGCCGCCACGCTCGGGCGGGACCTCGTCGTCACCCTCTACGGGGCGGACTACCGGGCCGCGGCCGACGTGCTGCCCCCGCTCGTGGCCGCGTCGATCCCGTGGGCGATCACCTCCGTGTACCTCACCGAGGCCCGGGTGCGGCACTTCTCGGGGGCGACGATCGCCATCACCGCCACCCTCACCGTGAGCATCCTGGGGGCCGCCCTCGTGCTCGTGCCCCGCCACGGCATCGACGGGGCGGCCTGGGCGTTCCTGGGCGGCAATGTCGTCGCCGCCGGCGTGGCCCTCGCCGCCCACCTCGTGGGCCGACAGGCCTACGACCCGGTCCCGTCAGCGGGCGCCGTGCCGATGGGCGGCGAGGAGCCCGAGGCCGACGAGGTCATGGGCATGGCCCCGCTCGCCTGATCGTGTCCTCCCTCCCACCGCCTCCGCCCCCTCCCCCAGCTGGCGCCGGCGGCTGGGCCCCGCCCCCGCCCGGACCGGCGGCGAGCCGGCGGCCGGGTCGCCTCCTCGCGGCCGGCGTCGCGCTCCTCGTCGGGGCGGCCGCGGTGGCGGTCGTGGTGCGCAGCTCGGGCGACGGCGCCCGCCACGCCCACCCCGACGAGTGGGACGAGCGGGTCGTGGACCTCGTCGCGTTCGTGGAGGAGGCCCGGGGCCTGCGCTTCGACCACCCCGTGTTCGTCGACTTCCTCAGCGAGGAGGACTACCGGGCCTCGGCCACCACGGACGACCGGTCGCTGCCCGAGGAGGACCGCGAGGCGTACGAGCGGGAGGGAGCGACGCTGCGAGCGCTCGGCCTCGCCGCCGGCGAGATGGACCTGCGCGAGGCCATCGACGCGCTGGCCGGCGGCGGCACCCTCGCCTACTACGACCCCGAGGACGGGCGGGTGCGGGTCCGGGGCACCGAGCTCACCGTCGGGGTGCGCGCCACCCTCGTCCACGAGCTCACCCACGCCCTGCAGGACCAGGCCTTCGATCTGCGCCGGGTGGGCGGCGACGACCTCGACGACCCCGAGCAGCTGGCGCTGCGCAGCGTCGTCGAGGGCGACGCCACGCGGATCGAGCTGCGCTACGTCGACCAGGTCCTGGGGGCCGAGGGGCGAGCCGCCTACGAGGACGAGCGTCGCCAGGCGGTCGAGGCCGGTGCCGACGACACCGCGGCGGTGCCCGGGGCGATCGTGGCGGGCTTCGCCACCCCGTACCTGCTCGGCGCCCCGTTCGTGATGCTGCTCGACGCGGCCGGCGGCAACGCCGCCGTCGACGAGGCGCTGCGGGACCCGAGCGCCACCGAGGAGCACCTCTTCGACCCCACCAGCCACCTGGCCGGCGACGGTGCCGCGGCGCTCGACCTCGACCTGGCCGACGACGAGGTGCTCGACGACGGCTTCTTCGGTCCCACCTCGTGGTTCCTCGTGCTGGCCGAGCACCTCGACCCCTTCGTCGCGCTGGAGGCGGCGCTCGGCTGGGCCGGCGACGGGTACGCCGCGCTCGAGCGGGACGGCACCCTCTGCGTGCGGGCCGCGTTCGCCGGCGACGCACCCGAGGACGAGGCGCAGATGGCTGACGCCCTCGAGGCGTGGGTCGCCGCGCTCGGCGACGACCGGGCTCGCCTGCTGGAGGTCGACGGCCACCCGGGCTTCGAGGCCTGCGATCCCGGCCCCGACGCCGAGCTCGAGCTGACCGACCGCAGCCGCGACGCCCTGGCGCTGCCGAGCGTCCGGGGCTACCTCGTCGCCTCGTTCGCCACGTACGCCCCCGGCCCCCGCGACGCCACCGGGGCCACCTGCTTCGCGGACGCGGTCCTCGCGCAGCTCACGTGGGAGGACCTCACCGACCCCGAGCGCGCCGTCTTCGCCGGCGAGGCCTTCCAGGAGCTGATGGTCGACGCCATGCTCGGCTGCATCCGGGCCTGATCAGCGGGCTCAGGCGTCGGACTCGTCGGCCTGCCAGTCCCGGTCCGGGGTGACGTAGATGAGCGGCAGGCTGACGGCGCTCACGAGGCCCTTCACCGTGAGGTTCACGAGGAACACGTCCCACACCGCCGACCACGGCAGGGTGAGGGCGTGGTCGGCGAAGCCCGGGATGGCACCGAAGGCGAGGACGGCGAAGAGCACGTTGTCGATGGGGACCGACACGGCGTTGCTCACCGCCACCCGGGCCCACTGGTGCCGGGTCGTCACCCGGCGCACGAACCAGTGGTACACCTCGGTGTCGACGAGCTCGCTGATCACCTCGGCGAGGATCGACGCCACGGTGATCCGCCACAGGGGCGCGAGCACCGCGTCGAACTCGGCAGCCAGGGGGTAGGACGCGTCGGCCGGGGCGCGCGCCGCCCACTGGAGGTACAGCGCCATGAACAGGTTCACGGCCGCGGCGGTGACGACGAGCGTCCGGGCGGCCCGGCGCCCGAGCGCCTTGTGGACCACGTCGCGCAGCGTGAAGGTGATCGGGTACACGAAGGTCCCCAGGTCGACGGCGCGGTGCGCCACCGACCCCACCTTGAGGCTGGCGACGTCGGCGATCACCTGCGCCCCGACGTAGGCGCCCACCGCGGCCACGGCCACCCGGGACACGGGTGCCACGGCGCGGACGGTCGTGGACATGGGAACCTCCGGTTTTGGTCAGGCGGGTTGATCCGGTACCGCCAGGGGAGGGCCGAGCATACGGGGGCCGCCCCCGCGTCGCCCACGGCGGGCTAGACAGGACCTGCACCAGACCGAAGGGGGAAGCCCGGATGGACCCGCTCGACGCCGCACGCGCCAGCGCACCCGCCGTCAGCACGATCGGAAGCCACTTCATGCTCGACGGCGCCACCTACGCCCACGGCGCGACGCTCGGCTTCTCGGGGCTCGACTTCTACGTGTGCGGTCGGGCCGGCGTGCTCGGCGACGTCCCCGCCGACGTCGTCACCGCCGCGCTCACCTTCTTCGCCCCCGACCACGTGGCCACCCAGTGGGAGACGGGCCGCAAGGTGATGGCCCCGGCGCAGGCGGCCGAGGCGTTCGCCGGCTGCGCCCACACGTGGGCCGCCGAGCACGTGCCCGACGACCTCGACGCCGGCCGCCTCGCCGAGCTGGCCGGCAAGGCGGTGGCCTCGGCCCGCGTGGCCGGCGCGCCGATCTTCGCCGGGTGGCGCCTGCTGCCCGTCCCCGAGGACCCCAAGGCCGCGGCGGTGCACCACCTCAACGGCCTGCGGGAGCTGCGCTTCGCGCTCCACGCCGCCGCGGTCGTGTCGAGCGGGCTCTCCCCGCTGCAGGCGATGACGCTGCGCTCGCCCCACATGCTCCCCCTCTTCGGGTGGGGCGAGGGGGCCGACGTCGAGGGCCTGCAGCCCACCTGGGACGCCGCGGAGGAGCGCACCGACGTGGCGATGGCCCACGCGTTCGCCGACCTCGAGCCGGCCGAGCGCGAGGAGCTCGTGGCCCTCGCCGGCGCCCTCCACGCCGCCACCGCCGGCTGACCGACCGGCGCCGGTCCGCCGATCAGCGGGTGAGCCGGCGGAGGAGCACCTCCTGGGCGACGGTGGCCACGTGCGTGCCGGACTCGGTCAGCACGTGGCCCACGCTCAGCCCGCGGCTGCTCAGGTAGCCGTGGCTCGTGAAGTCGTGCAGATGCCACTCGTCGGCCACCGGCGGGCGGTGGAACCAGATCGCGTGGTCGAGGCTCGCGTTCATCCAGCCCCAGTCTTCCACGTCCTCGTCGGCCTCGAAGCGGGGCCGCTCCGGGTGCAGCGCCACGACGGCGTCCGTGGGGATGTCGTCGGACAGGTAGGCGAGCGCGCAGGCCTGCAGGATCGGGTCGTCGCCGACGGGCTCGCTCATCTTCAGCCAGCAGGCAGCCCGTCCCTCGACCGACTGGCGGGCGAGGGCGTGCCGGCGCTCGAACATCGGGCTCCAGCTGTCGTCCGCGAGGCCGTCGGGGCCGGGCACGTCCGGGAGCCGGGCGATCTGCACGTCGTGGCCGGGCTCGTCGCGCTGGAACGACGCGGACATCGTGAAGATGGCGCCCACCGGCTGTCGCGCCACCACCTGGCGGGTGACGAAGGAGCGCCCGTTGCGGACGCGGTCGACCTCGAAGCGGATCGGCTGGTCGTGGTCGCCCCGCCGGATGAAGTAGGCGTGCAGCGAGTGGACGCGGAACTCGGGGTCGACGGTGTGGGCTGCGGCCCGCAGCGCCTGCGCGACGATCTGCCCGCCGTAGAGCCCACCCCACGGGTACCGGGGTCCGACGCCCACGAACACGTCGGTGCCGTGGGGTTCCAGGTGCATCATCGTGGCGAAGTCCACGCCTGATCGTCGCCCGCCGGTGCGGCCGGCCGCCAGCCCGAGGGGGTGAGACGGCGCCCGGTGCGGTACGAACGGGGGATGCGCAACCTCACCGTGGGCGTGCCCACCGAGACCAAGCCGGACGAGCGTCGAGTGGCCCTCACCCCTGACGGGGTCCGGGAGATGGAGAGCCACGGCGTCGAGGTGATCGTCCAGGCCGGGGCCGGGCTGGGCGCCGCCATCCCCGACGAGCGCTACCGGGCGGCAGGGGCGGAGGTGGTCGACGACGCCGAGGAGGTGTGGGCCCGGGCCGACCTGGTCTGCAAGGTCAAGGAGCCGCAGGACCACGAGCTGGGACTGCTGCGCGAGGACCTCACCCTGTTCACCTACCTGCACCTGGCCGCGTACCCCGAGGTGGGTCGGGCGCTCATGGAGGCGGGCACCACGGCCCTCGCCTACGAGACCGTGATGCGCCCCGACGGTTCGCTGCCGCTGCTGGCCCCGATGAGCGAGGTGGCGGGCCGCTTCGCCGTGCAGGCCGGCGCCCGGTTCCTCGAGGCCCCGCAGGGTGGGCGGGGCGTGCTGCTCGGCGGCGCGCCCGGCGTGCAGCCCGGCCGGGTGGTGGTGATCGGGGCCGGCAACGTCGGGTGGACCTCGGCGTGGACGGCCGCGGGCATGGGCGCCGACGTGATCCTCCTCGACAAGGACCTCGACCGGCTCCGCTACATCGACCAGATCCAGCGGGGCGGGATCACCACCCTGGCCTCGAACCGGGGCACGGTGGAGCGATGCGTCGCGGAGGCCGACCTGGTGATCGGGGCGGTGCTCGTCGCCGGGGGTCGGGCCCCCGTCGTCGTCACCGAGGCGATGGTCGAGTCGATGCGGCCTGGCGCCGTCATCGTGGACGTGGCCATCGACCAGGGCGGCTGCGTCGAGACGTCCCGGGAGACCACCCACCACGAGCCCACCTACGTGGTCCACGACGTCGTGCACTACGCGGTCGGCAACATGCCGAGCGCGGTGCCGGCCACCGCCACCCAGGCGCTCACCCACGCCACGCTCCCGTACCTGGTCGCCGTGGCCGTGCACGGGGCAACGGAGGCCTGCCGGCGCGACCCGGCGCTGGCCCACGGGCTGAACGTGGAGGGCGGCCAGGTCGTGAACCCGGCGGTGGCCGAGGCGCTCGGCGTGGCCGTCGGCGTGCCCAGCCACGCCCGCTGAGCGCTCGGCCCGGACGCGTTCGGAGCCGGGCCCGTGGGCCCGGCTCCGGTGACGCGTCAGGGGGTCGCCCGCCTGGGCGCCGGGTCAGTTGCCGAAGTCGAAGCTCTCGGCAGCCGGCGAGGCGAACGACTCGGTGATCGGCCGCTGGCCGGTCGGCGACTCCGGGTCGAACACGAACATCGTGCTCGTGCGCGGCGGGTTCCGGTCGGCGGGACCGGAGCCGTACTCGTACTCGCCCATCAGGCCGTCGAAGGTGAGGGTGCCGACCTCGGCCAGCGCCCGCTTGATGCCCTCACGGGACAGGTCGCCGAGCTCGACGGCCTTCTCGAGCACCTGGTGGACGGCCCGGGCCTGGTTGTAGCCGAAGGCGAAGTACGGATCGGGCTCCTGGCCGTCGCCGTACTCCTCGAGGTCGGCCACCATATGGGCCATGCCGGGCACCGACGTGTCGCCCCACTCCGCGCCCTCGGACAGCACGACGGCGTGCTCGGTCACGTACGGGGCCAGCTCACCGCCCCAGAGCAGCTTCAGGTAGCCGGGCGACACGACGAGCCAGCGGGGCGTGAAGCCGGCCTGGGCGGCGCGGCCCATGGCGCCGGCAGCGTCGGCCGGGGTGGCCACCAGCACGACCGCGTCGCAGTCGTTGCTCTGCAGCTGGTTGATCTGGGTGGTGAAGTCCTGGGTGCCGACCGAGAAGTCGACCCGGGGGCCCTTCTCGAAGTCCAGCTCGGAGGCCGCGTGGTCCACGCCCTCCTCGCCGGCGTCGCCGTAGGGGTCGTCCTGGGCGAGCATGCACACCTTGGAGCCCTCGCCGCCGTCCTCGTTCACGTACCAGTCGAGGCCGTTGATCACCTGGATCTGGTAGGGGCCGCCGATCGGCACGAGGTTCTCCTCCAGGATCCAGTCGGCGTCGAGGGTGGCCGGCGCGGCCACGATGTCGTCCTGCACCATCTGGGACAGGACGGCCTTGATGATCGCCGTGCCCAGGATCTGGGTGTACATCACCACGTCGCCCTTGGTGGCGTTGTACTCCTGGATCGCCGTGGCCTCGGTGTAGGCGGTGTCACGGACGACCAGCTCCACCTGGTACTTGCCGGCCACGCCGCCCCGGGCGTTGAGGGCCTCGAAGTAGACCTCGTTGCCCTTCGTGAGGGGGTTGCCGATGATCGCGGCCGGGCCGCTCGTCGGGGTCAGGACGCCGAGCTTGATCGTCGTGCCGTCGAAGCCCACCGTCGGCTCGGGGTCACCGGCCGGCTCCTCCCCGCCGTCGTCGCCGCCGTCGTCAGACGCCGCGGTGGTGCCGGGAGCGGCGTCGTCGTCGTCATCGCTGCTGCCGCCGCACGCCGCCGCTGCCATGGCGAGCGCCATGAGCAGGGCCAGCATCCGCAGCCAGGGTTGCTTCTTCACGGGTCGGGTTCCCCCTTGGTCGGTGCTCAGGTTGCTGTTGGTTGATGGGTAGGGACGGTGCCGCTCAGTAGGAGAACGGCCAGCTCTGGAACCAGATCCGGATGCGCATCCACAGCGCGGCCAGACCGCGTGGCTCCAGGACGAGGAAGAAGATGATGAGGAGGCCGAAGAGGATCCGGTTGAGCTCGCCGACGGTGAGCCACCCCTG
>Ga0182741_1000924_pt1 | contig 41361 bp, 40 predicted proteins | sample eDN5th37CBELigOP_FD_128874 | JGI IMG/M metagenome (GOLD analysis project Ga0182741, IMG submission 128874) | Enriched Organic Plus compost microbial communities from Emeryville, California, USA - eDNA 5th pass 37_C BE-Lig OP (version 2) (version 2) ... | reverse complement strand
GAGGCCGGCCCCGATGAACTGCATGGCGACCGGAACGGGCTTGCCCATCTCCCGGTGCTCGGCCTCAGCGATCGCCTCGGCACGCCGTTCGATCGAGTCGGCGAAGGCGTGAAGCTGTGTGAGACGCTCGTCGAGAGGGAGAGCCGCCCATGCTGCTTGAGCGGTGCGCGCAGCCGTAACGGCGGTGTCGGCGTCAGCGATTCCGCTTGCCGGGAACAGCGCATAGGTTTCGCCATCGAGCGGGCTGCGGGCCTCGAGCGTCTGCCCCGACACGGCAGGAACCCACGCGCCGTCGATGTAGTTCTTGAGTGTTTGCACAGGAATGGCTCCTTAGTCGTTGGTGCGGTTCATGCGACGCGATCGGCCATGGCTTCGGCTATGGCGACGGTTGCGAGGTGGGTATTTGCGCGGGGCACATCAGGGAATACGGAAGCGTCGATGACGCGGAGTCCGCTGAATCCGAGGACCCGGCAGTCTGGGGTGACGACGGTGCGAGGATCGTCGGCTGCGCCCATGCGGCAGGTGCTGGTCGCATGTTGGGTGTCGGCTGCGGCAGCGAGCAGGAATGCGTCGATCTGCTTGTCGTCGCCGGAGTCGATCGCGGCGTAGAACGCATCAGCGGTCTGGTCGACCGGAACGCCAGCGATCTCGGAGACCCCGTTGCCCCGGCACAGCTTCGCGAGCAGTCTCGCGCCTTCGCGGAGCCTTCGCAGGTCGCGCTCGTCCGAGAGCATGTTCTCTTCGACGAAGGGCTGTTGCATCGGATCGGCGGAGTCCACGACGACGCGCCCACGGGAGTACGGCCGGTTCAGCCACAGCCCAATCGCGGCGGCACCTCGGGAGGTGTCCGCGTACTGCATGGCGAGCACGTTCTGGTTCATCGAGACGAGCATGAGGTCGTGGGGGAGCCCGTCAGGATCGTCGCTGTCGAATCGGGCAGCGATGTTGGTGTGCCGGTCGTCCTCGGTGACGGGGGCGATGTGGTCGGCGAGCACGATGCCGACTCCGATCATCGCGTGATCTTGCAGCCCCTCTCCAACGGGCAGCTCCGCACGCTGCTCCACACCGATGCGTTCGAGCACCGCGGACGGGCCGATTCCCGACCGGATGAGAATGGTCGGCGTGTGCACCGCGCCCGCGGCGAGGATGATCTCATCCGCGAACTCTTCGGTTACGCCTTCAGACCCGACGATGCGTACACCGACGGCTCGATCACCGTCGAAGATCACGGTGTCGACGGTGGAGTGACCACGGATCGTGAGATTCGGGTTGCTGCGCTGCGGTTCGAGATACGCGTCGTTGACGCTGACGCGGCGCTGCGAGCTCGAGTTAATGGGATAGATCGACACGCCTTTCGCGTCGGGGGCGTTGATGTCGTCGATCCACTCGATTCCGACCTCCTGCGCACCCTTGGCGAGTGCGCGGTCCGCTGGACCCCAGGTTGCGCGCGGCGCACGATAGATGGGGATCGGTCCGTCGGAGCCGTGATGGGGCGCGTCTCCGAAGTCGCCGTCGCTTTCGAGCTTGTTGAAGTAAGGGAGGACGTCCTCGCCGCTCCAGCCGGTGCACCCGGATGCCGCCCAATCATCGAAGTCGAGCATGGGTGGGCGGATCGCGATCTGGCCGTTGATCGACGAGCTCCCGCCCACGCCGCGGCCGCGCCAGTAGGGGGCCGGCTGCTGCACGGAGGTACGTGTGCCGAGGAGGTCGGGGAACATCACCTCCTGTACTGCATCAGGGTCGGCGAGCGCTTTGAGCGGGTTCGGGCTGCGCCAGGCCTCGTGAAGCTCGGCTGACGGGTAGTTCGGCCCCGCATCGAGCAGGAGCACGCGGTCTCCTGCGGCCGCGCGACGACTGGCGAAGGTGGCCCCCGCCGACCCTGCGCCGACGACGATGTACTTCCAGTTGGACATGAAATGCTCCTTTGCGTTTCGGCATCTGGCGTGGACGCACGACAACATTGACGCGGGTGCGTTCGATTCGATGGCGATTCTTCGGTGGCTTCTGCGACCCCGACGAGCGCAGATCGAGAAGCGAGGGACGCTCCCCAGTATGCATCAAATCAGAATGAAATTTCAATACAGAACGAAAATTCACGCTGCGCTAAGATTTCCACGTAGTTATTGCATGAAGATCGGTTCAGCAAGGAGTCACCCGGATGGCATCCTCTGATGAGTTCGCCGAGAGGCTCGGTGCATCCCTGGCGGCCTTTCTGCTGTGGCCACCCATGGCCGGCAGGGTCGCCGCCACGCTGATGAGCAGTCCGACCCCGCTCACGCTCGCGGACCTGCAGGAACGCCTCGGTGCGAGCGGCGGATCCATCTCAGAAATGACCCGGCTCCTGTTGACAACCGGCGTGATCCAGCGCATCAAGACGCCCGGCGTGCGTCGCGCCCAGTTCCAGTGGGCACCCGATGCCTGGGTGAACTGCGCGAACCACACCGTGCGGCAGATGTCCCAGCTGAAGGAACTCGCGGGGCAAGCCCGCCAGCAGGGGGGTGCATCCGAGGAGCACTTTCAGCAGCGGCTCTCGGAGATGGAACACTACTATCAACTGATGGTGGACGGGGTCGCGCAACTCGCCAAGGAGTACGAGCAGGCATTCCACAGCGGGCGCGAGTAGCGCGGCACTGGCGTGCCGTCCGCGATCAGCGACGCCGGCCGCCGTTGAGGGCACGGAGGCCCGAGTCCTCGAGGCGTAGAGGCCCGGACGTAGCCCTTACCGCTCGAGCATCGCCCGCGCCTGACGCAGCACGGGCTCGTCGATCATCTGCCCCTCGAACTTGAAAACGCCCGGCTGCACCTCGGCCTCGGCGAGCACGCGCTCGGCCCAGGCGACCTCCTCGGGCGTCGCCGCGAACCCGTCGCGGATCACCGCTGTCTGCGAGGGGTGGATGCACAGGCTCGCATCGAACCCGCTGGCGTTGGCGTCAGCCACCTCGGCGCGAAGCCCGTCGGTGTCAGCGATGTCGATGTACACGGAGTCGATCGCGAACTTCCCCGCGGCCTTCGCCTCGATCAGCATGCGCGAGCGGGCGTACCTGGCGAAGTCGCGGTACGGACCGACCGCGACGCCGTCGGCCGGGTCGCGCCGGGAGCTCTTGCCGCCCATGCTCGCCGTCAGGTCGAGCGCGCCCCAGGCCAGCGCGATCACGGCTGGGTGCGCTGCGATCTCGGGGAGGCGTGAGATGCCCAGCGCGGTTTCGCACAGTGCGACGATGCGATACCCGGCCTCGTGCAGGGCGTCGAGTTGCGCGGACGTCTCGGCCTTCGCGAGCATCAGGGTGCGGTACGGGGTCTGCGCGACGGCCGCCAGGTCGAGCTCGTGGTGCTCGCTGTCGACCGGGTTGACGCGCACGATCACGCGCGACTCGTCGAGGCTGCCTGCGGAGGCGATGAGCTGCTCGCGTGCGGCGGCCTTATCGGCAGGTGCGACGGCATCTTCGAGGTCGAGGATCACGGTGTCGGCCGCGGCGAGCGCCTTCGCGTAACGGTCGCCCCGGTCCGCGGGGCAGAAGAGCAGTGCGGGTCCGAGCATCAGTTGTTCTCCTCCGTGGTGGGCTTGCACTGCATGAGGGTCGACCGGGTGGCGACGGCCACCACCTCGTCGCGCTGGTTTCGCATCGTGTGCTTCAGTTCGACGATGCCCTGCGTTGGCCGCGACTTCGACAGCCGTTTGCCGACGATGAGCGTTTCGGCGTAGAGGGTGTCGCCGATGCGCACCGGCGCGGGGAACGACACTTCCTTGAACCCGAGGTTCGCCACGATCGTGCCCATGGTCAGTTGCGTGACCGAGAGCCCGACGAGGGTGGAGAGCGTGAACATGCTGTTGACGAGGCGTTCCCCGAACTCGGTGTGCTCGCTCCACGCGGCGTCGAGGTGCAGCGCCTGCGTGTTCATGGTCATGGTCGTGAACATGACGTTGTCGGCGTCGGTCACCGTGCGACCGGGGCGGTGCAGGTAGGTCGCGCCCTCCTCGAACTCCTCGAAGTAGAGTCCTCGTTGTTCGATGCGCTTCTCGCTCACCGTTCCTCCTTGGTGCCGGGTTCAGTCGGCCGTGTTGCTGCTTGCTTCTAGGTTATCGACGAGGATCGCGGCCAACGTCTGCCCGCGTGCCACCTGTTCGCCGACGCCGGTCTTGAGCGAGACGGTGCCCGCGACGGAGGCGCGGAGCACGTGCTCCATCTTCATGGCCTCGACAACGACGACGGGGTCGCCGACCTCGACGTGGCTGCCGTCGGCGGCGTGCACGAGTACCACGGTGCCGGGCATGGGGGAGTCGAGGTGCGGGTCGCTCGAGGCTCCTCCCTCACCGGCGTGGGTGACGCTCGTGCGGGAGATCTCGAACACCGCGCCGTCGTGTGCGAGCGAGACCGTGTCGCCCTCGACGACGGCGGTGATCGTGCGGGTCTCGCCGCCAATCGTCGTGCTGCAGCGGTGATCCGACAGGTGCCGCAGGGTTCCGGAGACCTCGACTTCGCGGGTCTCGTCGCCGCTGCCGAGCGTGTATCGCTTCGGGGCGGTGTCACCCAGCCGCCACCCGTCGCGCCGGGTCCACGGGCCGGTGAGCCCCGACGCGCCAGGGGCCCGTGCGTCGAGCAGGAGCGCTGCCTCGGCGAACTCGCGGTCGCCGGGCTTCGCGTACTCGATGGCGTCTTGCACGCGTCCGATCAGTCCGGTGTCGAGCTCGCCTGAGACCACCTCGGGGAGTTCGAGCAGCGCGCGCATGAACTCGACGTTCGTGGGGAAGCCCAGCACGACGGTGTCGTCGAGCGCCCTGACGAGCAGCCGCCTGGCGGCCTCGCGATCCTCGCCCCAGGTGATGATCTTCGCGAGCATCGGGTCGTAGTCAATGGACACGTCGAGCCCCGACTCGATCGCGGTGTCCACGCGCACGGACTCGCGCACCCGGCCGTCGGCCCCCGTAACGAGTGCGCCGCTCGGGTGGCTGACGTGCGTCACGTGCCCGCCGGTGGGGAGGAACCCCGCCGCAGGATCCTCGGCGTAGACGCGCGCCTCGATGCTGTGCCCGGTGAGCACGATGTCCTCCTGCGCAAGCGACAGCGGCTCGCCCGCGGCGATGCGCAGCTGCTGCTCGACGAGGTCGATGCCCGTGACCTGCTCGGTGACGGGGTGCTCGACCTGCAGGCGGGTGTTCATCTCCATGAAGAAGAACTCGTCGGGTTTCGTCGCTTCGACGATGAACTCGACCGTGCCCGCGCCGCGGTAGTCGACGCTGCGCGCCGTCTCGCAGGCAGCGCGGCCGATCGCCTCGCGGGTCGCCTCGTCGAGCAGCGGCGAGGGCGCCTCCTCGATGACCTTCTGGTGTCGGCGCTGCAGCGAGCATTCGCGCTCGCCCAGGTGGATCACGTTGCCGTGCTCGTCGGCGAGCACCTGCACCTCGATGTGGCGGGGCGTCGTCAGGTAGCGCTCGATGAAGAGGGCGTCGTCGCCGAAGCTGGCGGCGGCTTCGCGGCGGGCGGCCTGGATCGACGCGGCGAGGTCCTCCTCGCGCTCGACCACGTGCATGCCCTTGCCGCCGCCGCCGGCGCTCGGCTTGATCAGCATCGGGTAGCCGATGCCCGGGGCGGCCTCGATCAGCTCGTCGTCGGTGAGGCCGGGCCGTGCGATGCCGGGCACGGTCGGCACGTCGCGCTCGGACACGGCCGCCTTCGCGGAGATCTTGTCGCCCATCACCTCGATCGACTGCGCGGTCGGGCCGATGAAGACGATGCCCGCCTCCTCGCACGCCCTCGCAAAGGCGGCGTTCTCGGCGAGGAACCCGTATCCGGGGTGAATCGCCTGCGCGCCGGTCGCCTTGGCCGCGCCGATCACGGCCTCGATGCTCAGATAGCTCTGCGCGGCGGGGGCGGGACCGATCCTCGTCGCAGTATCGGCGAGCGCGACGTGGCGCGCGCCCGCGTCTGCGTCGCTGTACACGGCGACCGAGCGGATCCCCATGCGCTTCAGTGTCGAAATGATGCGGCAGGCGATCTCGCCGCGGTTGGCAATGAGTACGGTATCGAACATCTGCGTCACGCTCACATTCTGAAGACGCCGTAGCTCGGCGAGGTCTGGCTGGTGGATTCTGCCGGCGCGCGCAGCACCACGTCGAGCGCGAGGCCCAGCACGTCGCGCGTCTGGTCGGGCTCGATGATGCCGTCGTCCCAGAGGCGGGCGGTGGAGTAGTAGGGGCTGCCCTGGTGCTCGTACTGGGCGCGGGTCGGGGCCTCGAACTCGGCCTGCTCCTCGGCGCTCCACGTGCCGCCCGCCGCTTCGATCTGGTCGCGGCGCACGGTGCTCAGCACGCTCGCTGCCTGCGGTCCGCCCATCACCGACACGCGCGCGCCGGGCCACAACCACAGGAAGCGCGGCGAGTACGCCCGCCCGCACATCGAGTACGTGCCCGCACCGAAGGATCCGCCGACCACGACGGTGAGCTTCGGCACGCTCGCGGTTGCGACGGCGTTCACCATCTTCGCGCCGTGCTTGGCGATGCCGCCCGACTCGTACTCGCGGCCGACCATGAAGCCGGTGATGTTCTGCAAGAAGATGAGCGGCGTCTTTCGCTGATCGCACAGCTCGATGAAGTGGGCACCCTTCAGGGCGCTCTCGCCGAAGAGCACGCCGTTGTTGGCGATGATGCCGACGCGGTGGCCGTGGATCCTCGCGAACGCAGTCACCAGGGTCGTGCCGTACTCGCGCTTGAACTCGTGGAACTTCCCGCCGTCGACGACGCGCTCGATGATCTCGCGGGCGTCGTACGGTTCGGTGAGCGCGACCGGCACGACATCGAGCAAGCTGCCCGGTTTTGGGGCGAGGATCTCGCTCGCAGGCTCGCTCTCGTGCGGCAACGCGGGGGTCGGTGGAAGCGTTGCGACGATGTCGCGCACGATCTGCAGCGCGTGCTCGTCGTTCTCGGCGAGGTGGTCGGTGACGCCCGACACCTTGGTGTGCACGTCGCCGCCGCCCAGATCCTCGGCGCTGACCACCTCACCGGTGGCCGCCTTGACGAGGGGCGGGCCGCCGAGGAAGATCGTGCCTTGGTTCCGGACGATCACGGTCTCGTCGCTCATCGCCGGCACATACGCGCCGCCGGCCGTGCTCGAACCCATGACCGCCGCGATCTGCGGGATGCCGTCGCGCGACATGCGCGCCTGGTTGTAGAAGATCCGGCCGAAGTGGTCACGGTCGGGGAACACCTCGTCTTGCATCGGGAGGAAGGCACCGCCCGAGTCGACCAGGTACACGCACGGCAGGCGGTTCTCTGCGGCGATCTCCTGCGCTCGCAGGTGCTTCTTCACGGTCATCGGGTAGTAGGTGCCGCCCTTGACCGTGGCGTCGTTCGCGACGACCATCACCTGCCGTCCGTGGATGAGCCCGATGCCCGTGACGATCCCCGCGCTCGGGGCGTCGCCGTCGTACATGTCGAAGGCCGCGAGCGGGGCGACCTCGAGAAACGGGCTGCCGGTATCGAGCAGCTGGTCGATCCGGTCGCGGGCGAGCAGCTTGCCGCGATCGATGTGGCGCTGCCGGGACTTCTCCGGGCCTCCCTTGGCGATCTCGGCGCGGCGCTCACGAAGTTCGTCGACGAGGTCGCGATACGTCGGGGTCGCTTCGGATGGTGCTGCTTGCTCGGCCACTGATGCCTCCCTTGGTCGCACGACGGGTACACCCCCGCCGCTGCACACACGGCGGGCGCACCCCCGCCGTTGCGGACGCGGCGAGCACGCTCTCGCCACTGAAAAGTAGGTTACTGGATGATAACTGAAAAGTCATCACTTCTCGTGCTTGATGTATGCAGGTAAGTCAGTTACCGTATGTTCCAATTACTACTCGATAATCGGGAGCAGCCATGGAGCAGGTAGGCCTCACAGAGGAAGAGTCGGCGCTCGCCGACATGGTCCGCGAGTTCGCCGATGGCGTCGTCGCGCCGCAGGCGTACGAGGCGGACCGCACGCACACGCTCAACATGGACGTGGTCGCGGGCATGGGCGAACTCGGCCTGTTCGGGCTGCCCTTCGACGAGTCCGTGGGCGGTCAGGGCGGTGACTACTTCGCGCTCTGCCTCGCGATCGAGGGCCTGGCGCGCGTCGACCAGTCCATCGCGATCACGCTCGAGGCCGGAGTGAGCCTCGGCGCGATGCCGATCTACCGCTTCGGCAACGAAGCCCAGAAGCAGGAGCACCTGCCCGACCTGCTCGCAGGCCGTGCCCTTGCCGGGTTCGGCCTCACCGAGCCGGAGGCCGGCAGCGACGCCGGCGCGACCCGCACGACCGCCCGTCTCGAGGGCGACGAGTGGGTGATCAACGGGTCGAAGCAGTTCATCACCAACTCCGGCACCCCCATCACCCGATTCGTCACGGTCACGGCGGTCACCGGTGAGAGCGACGGGAAGAAGGAGATCTCGGCGATCCTCGTGCCCAACGGCACTCCTGGGTTCACCGTCGAGCCCGCGTACGACAAGGTCGGCTGGCACGCCTCCGACACGCACCCGCTCACCTTCGACAACGTGCGCGTACCCGCCGAGAACCTCGTGGGTGAGCGCGGGCGCGGGTTCGCCGGGTTCCTGCATATTCTCGACGAGGGCCGCATCGCGATCGCCGCACTTTCGACGGGCGCGGCCGAGGGCTGCCTCGAGGCTGCGCTCGAATACTCGAAGTCGCGCACGGTGTTCGGCTCGTCGCTGTCGACCCGCCAGGGCATCCAGTTCATGCTCGCCCGCATGCAGCAGCGCGTGCACGTCGCGCGCCTGGCGTGGCAGCACGCCGCCCGACTGCGCGACGCCGGCAAGCCGTTCAAGACCGAGGCGGCGATGGCGAAGCTGACCGCAAGCGACGCCGCCATGGACAATGCCCGTGATGCGACGCAGATCTTCGGCGGCAACGGCTTCATGAACGAGTTCCCCGTGGCGCGGCACTACCGCGACTCGAAGATCCTCGAGATCGGCGAGGGCACCAGCGAGGTGCAGCTGCTCGTGATCGCGCGCGCCCTTGGCGTCGCCTGAGCTCGGTCCCCGCTCCCCGCGTCCCGTCCTGTCGCGCCGTTCCCCGCGCCCGCTCCCCGCGCCGAGGTCGCATGATCCTACTCCGCCCCTACGGTCTAGCACCGCAGAATCGTGGTGGCCGAGCGAGATCGTAGGGACGGAGCGCAGAGGCCGTCGCGGGACGGCGCAAACGGTGCCGGAGCGCCGCTGGACGGAGCGCGGAAGCCGCCGCCGGACGGAGCGCGGAAGCCGCCGCCGAACGCCGCAAGCGCCGCCGAACGCCGCCGCGGCGAGGCGACGCCTGACTGAAATCTGCACCGAGCGCTGGCGTCGGAAAAATTTCCTCAAATGACGGGATCGAGCCGAAAGAGCCGTGCTGACAGCCGCTGGACAGGTGTAACTATCAACACCTGACCAGGGTTTCTTCGGCCCCGATCCGCCCGGAAGGAAATTTACATAGGTGAAGGAATTCTAGCGTCTCGCTTGCAGTACTCCAAAATTCATTTGACGGGGAAGTTCTCAATGCATAGCTTCTTATGTGATCGTCTTTCGATTACATAACTGAATCAGATACATACGTACGGAAAATAGGTCAAGGAACTAGGTTAAGTGAGAACTCAATACAGGTCGTGGCTGAGGGCCGCGACAGCAGCTGTGGGCGCGGGTGCGCTCACGATTGGTGGCGTGGTTCTTCCGGCGTCTGCGGAGGAGCCCCAGGACACCCAGGACCAGGCCCAGTCGGTAGTCGAATCAGGGCCTCAGGATTCAGCAACCGAAGCTCCGGCCGAAGAAGCCGCGGAGCAGGCCAGCGGCGAGCTGGTCGAACTGCAGTCGAACTCGATCGCAGAAGCCGCAGCCCGGAACCCCGAGTTCTCAGAGGCTGAGATCGAGGCCGGTGTTGAGAGCGGAGAGCTCCAGGTCTCGGTTGGCGGGCACCTTGCGATTCTCGATCCCGGAATCCCCGACGAGGTGGCCGGCCAGCTCTCGGAGGCAGCCGCACCGGAGGACTTCGAGGTTTCGGGTACCGCCCCGATCCCGGGTGACCCGGCCGGTGGTTCGCGCCCAGGCGCACCCGTGACGATCTACCTCGACTTCGGCGGGCTCACCCTTGAGAACACCGGGTGGAACGCCCCGCCGGCTCCAGGTGAACCCCCGACACTGAGCTACGACATTGCGGGCGCGCAGCTCGGCAACGATCCGGACTTCGTCGCCGCGGTGTGGGCGGCCGTCGCAGAGGATTACGCGCCGTTCAACGTGAACGTGACCACCACCGATCCGGGTGCGGACGCGCTCTACAAGACCTCCGACGATGACGAGACCTACGGTTCACACTTGGTGATCACCGACAGCACTCCGGACTTCAGCCAGTTCCCCGGCACCACCGATATCGCGGGAGGGTTCGCCTTCACCGGTGGCGCTGGATCGGATTACCTCACCCCAGCGTTCGTCTTCACCGAGGGGCTCGGCGGCGCCGAGAACGCGAACTGGAAGTCCGTGGCCGACGCTGCCGCGCACGAAGTGGGCCACCAGTTCGGGCTGGCTCACGATGGGTTCGAGCACGGAAACGGCAACGCCGCAGAGGACGAGTACTACATGCCGCTCGAACTCGACGAGGAAGGCAACTTCGTGAGCGGTGGCCTCTGGGGTCCGACCATGGGCGCTCCGTACTACTCGCCGCTGACCCAGTGGTCGGCGGGCGACTATGCGAATGCGACGAACACCGAGGACGACCTGTCGATCATCACCGACCGCGGCGCGGCCGACCACAGCCTCGCGGGGCTCGTCGATGAGGCCGGCGACTTCTGGTTCTACGGCTTCTGCGTGTGGCCTCCGGTGGAGCCGGGGAACATCCAGATTGGCGATGTCGTTTACATGCCGGTGAATGATTCCTGCGATGAGCAGGGGGCCGAGCTCACCGCTGTCGGCACCTACACGGATCGCGCCGACTACATCGCGGACGATCACGGCAACGACAGCGCATCGGCCACCTCGCTCGACAACGCCGACGGCACCTTCACGGCCGACGGCGTGATCAGCGGCACCGACGACGTCGACGTCTTCGCCGTCACCACGGCAGGCGGAGAGTTCACCGCGACTGTGAACGTCGCCGAGATCGGCGCGACGCTCGACGCAAAGCTCACCCTGACCGATGCGTCAGGCACGGAGGTTGCGACCGCGGAGCCTGAAACCACGGCACCGTACATCGACCTGGCCGAGGGTCTGGACGCAACGATCACGCAGAGTGATCTCGCAGCGGGCACCTACTACCTGACGGTCGACGGTGTTGGCCAGGGCAGTGGGGACAGCGCCACGGCTGAAGGTGCCTACGGCTACAGCGATTATGGCAGCCTCGGCAACTACACGCTGACCGGCGAGGCCGCACCGTTCGATGCCGAGCCGCTGGTCATCACGGACCCCGAGGATGGCGCTGACGTGACCGGCAGCGAAACCGTGACCGTGACCGGTACGGGCGAGCCCGGTGCAACCATCACGCTCACCGGTGACGTGACCACGACCGTGGATGCCGATGGCTACTGGGTCGCTGAGGTTCCGGTCAACCAGTTCGGTGAGACCGTTATCGAGGCCTCGCAGCAGATCGACGGAGTGAACATCGGATCCGGGTCCGTCACGGTTGTGGCGGAGGTCCCCGCACCGGTCATCACGACTCCGGCGAACGACGCGACCACCAATGCCAATCCCGGCTTCGCGGGCACCGGCATCCCCGGCGCGACCGTCGAGCTGACCATTGTCGCCGGCGGCGAGACCTTCACCGCTACGGCAGAGGTCGACGCGGATGGCGTCTGGGGCGCGGTCCTCGACGCGGCGCTTGCCGCGGGTGACTACACCGTCACCGGGGTGCAGACCATCAACGGTGTGACGTCCGACGCATCGGATGCGGTTGCGTTCACCGTCGAGGCCACCGACGATGGCAACGGCGGAAACGGCAACGGCAACGACGGAAATGGCAACGACCTGGTCAACACCGGCGGGACCGGTCTTGCTCCGCTCGGGTTCGCGGCCCTCGGTCTGCTGATCCTGGGAGCTGCAGCCATGGCATTCTCGATCCGGCAGCGCAAGCTCGCTGAGAAGGCAGAGTGACCGGTTAGCTGGGTACCGGCTGGCTGAGTGATCGGCTAGCAGAGTAGACCGCCGGTATCGGAGGGCGGGAGCCGCTTGAGCTCCCGCCCTCTCCTCGTTCTCCCAAGTTGTGCCGTTAGCCTCGGGAGCACAGCGCCCCTCGTTCTCGTTACGTCCATATCTCGATACCTCATAGATTAGGGAGCTGACACATGAAGCACCACGGCAACCCCCGCCACGGCTCCCGCGGTCGTGGCCTCACGGGCGGCACCCTCCTGGTCGCGGCCGCGATCTGCGCGCTCCCGCTTGCGGGGTGCAGCATCGCGGAGACCGGATCGACGAACGACCAGAGCGACACGTCACTGGAAGGCGACATGGGACCCTCCGGCGAGAACGGTCCACACACGACCCGGGTGCTGCCCGAGGAGATGAGCGGGCAGGAGGCCATTGACGCGCTCGGCGACAAGATCGACGTGGTGGCGAAGCGGATCGGCAAGACTCCCGACGAGCTCAAGGAGATGCTGCTCAAGAACCCCAGCGCGCACGTGACCCCGTACGGCAACGTCGTCTTCAAGGACAACTTCAGGAAGTAAGGCACTCGCAGCGGTCCAGATCCCGGACTGCAAGAACACTGAAAATTCTCGCGCCAATGCCCCATTCGCACAGTGCTGCGACATAGGGTAATCACTATCGGCGTGTATGCCGCGGGGAAGGTTCAGTGTGAAGACCATTAGTTACAACCTTCGGAAGAATCGCGCCCTCTGCGAGCTCGAGGATCTCGCAGGACAGCACGCGGTGGACGTGCTCTGTTTGCAGGAGGCCGATGCGGTCGCACTCCCCGCAGAGCTCGGTCACCTGCGCCTGGTGCACGCGACCGAGAAGAACCGTCTGGGGCTCGCGATGTATGTGCGCGAGGATCGCTTTCACGTGCGCGAGGCCCACACCTTCCAGCTGAAGAAGTCCCTGCACGATCGGGTGCTGCAGCCCGCACACGAGCGGCTCCTCGGTGCGCGGCTGCACGACCGGCAGAGTGGGCGCGACCTCGTCGCGGCGTCGTTCCATGCGGCCCCGCTCACCGCGCTCAACTCGCTCCGGCGGCACCAGATCAGCACGGCCCTCGCGGAACTGCGCTCCCTCGGCCCGGGCCTGCCCGCGCTCATGGTGGGCGACTTCAACTACCCCGTGTTCCAGTCACGCCTCGGTCGCCACATCACGGGAGAGGGCTATGACCTCTCCTTCAGCGACAAGCGCACCTACACGCGCTACAAGATGTTCCGCGGACACTACGACTTCGCAACGTCGACCGGGTTGCAGATCAACTCGGTCCGGACCCTCGCGCAGGGTACGAGCGATCACATGCCGATTCTGGTGCAGTCCGATTTCGGGAGCATCTACAGCGGCATGGTCGAGGATCACCCCGCCTCCCACGTCGCGCCCGACCACGTAGCGGCCTGATCCTCGTCGTTGTGCATCTCGATTCGGCTACGCTGAGGTCGATGCCCGACCGCAAGCGTGCCACCCGCACCTCCGCCGTCGTCGCGCGAGTGCTGCTTGCGGGGTTCGTGCTCCTGCTCGCCTACGCGGTGCTACTGCCCTCGAATGACCACGAGGGGTTGCGCCTGATCGAGCGAGTCTCGCTGCAGATCGCCGGACTCGGCCTCCCGCACGCTCCGGTCTTCTGGGCGGTCGAAACGACGGCGAATGTCGCGATGTTCGTTCCGCTCGGGGTGCTGTTGCCGATCGCGTTGCAGCGCGAGGATCGGCGAGCCCTCATCCTCACCGTGCTTGCGGGCGGGCTGCTCTCTGTGGCGATCGAGCTGAGTCAGATGCTGATCCCGGGGCGGGTCAGCGACATGAAGGACATCGTGACCAACACGCTCGGGGCGCTCGTCGGCGTGTTGCTCGTCGTGGTGGTGCGGCGATTGCGGTCCGCATAGGCCCGATGCCGGCTGCAGGCACCCTGCGTGCTTGCGCGGTGACCGTGCCGACTGGTTACCGCACGAGGCGCGCGATGGCCTCCGAGGCCTCCTGCAGTTTCGCGGAGGATACCTCGCCGCCCTCGGCCGCCGCCTCGGCGACGCAGTGGCGAAGGTGGTCGTCGAGCAGCGCGAGCGCCACGCGCTCAAGGGCCTTGGTCGCGGCCGACACCTGGGTCAGCACGTCGATGCAGTACGTGTCCTCTTCGATCATGCGCTGGATGCCGCGCACCTGACCCTCTGCCCGGCGCAGGCGTGTGACCAGCTCGGTCTTGTGCTCGCGGTACCCGTGCGAGTGCGCGCCGGGCGTAGGATCCTGTGCCTCGTGCATGGCGACACTCTACCCCGAATGGCCGCGATGTCGCGCCCGCACCAGCTCGAGCGCGCCGCCGAGCACGATGATGAGCACGGCGGCCCAGATCGCCCCATAGGTGAACCACTCCCCGGGGGTGATGCGCTCCCCGATCAGCAGGGACGCGACGAGCAGCAGCGCGGGCTCGACGTAGCTCAACAGCCCGAACATGCTCATCGAGAGCAGGCGCGACGCGACGAGGTAGAACAGCAGCGCGAGCGCGGCGAAGAGCGAGATCAGCGGAGCGGCCCACCACAGCGTCGGATTCACGTCGAGCAGCGTGCCGTCGTGGAACGCGAACACGGTGACCACGATCGCGAACGGGATCATGCACGCCATGTCCCACCACATGCCGCCGAGGTGCCCGATGCCCATGGCGCGCCTGAGCACGAAGTACACCGGGTATCCGAGGCAGACTGTGAGGGTCTCCCAGCTCACCCCGCCGATACGCATGAGCTCGTAGAGCACGCCGATAAGGGCCAGGCCGGCAGCGGTCCACTGCCACCAGACCATGCGATCCTTGTAGAGAAATCGACCAACCACCACGAGCACGAGCGGCAACAGGAAATACCCGAGCGCGACCTGCATGGCGCGACCGTTGAGCGGGGCCCAACTGAACAACCACAGCTGCACCGCGAGCAGGGCAGACGAGGCAAGCATGCCGAGGATCAGCACCGGCCGGCGACGGAGCCTGGCCCCGAACTCGGTGACGAGCCGCCAGTCGCGCGAGACCAGGAGCACGACGGTGACGAACGGCAGCGACACGAGCGCGCGCACCGCCCACACCGCCTCGCCCGACATCGGCTGCAGCAGCGGCGTCACAAAGTAGATGAGACCGAACGACGCCGACGAAGCCAGCGAGAAGAGCACACCCCTGGTCCCAGCCTGAGGGCCGGCACCGCCGGGTCGAGGCAGAGCCAATTGCGAGCGGTTGCGACTAGAGGTCGATCGCGCCGATGACCTCGCCGTACGGCGTCTCACCGATCGGCTTGAACCCGACGTGCAAGAAGAACTGCTCAGGGCCGTCCTCGCCGCGCTCCCAGATCACGGTCAGGCGACCCACCTCGCGGCGGCGAGCCTCCTCGATCAGGGCGTTCACCGCGAAGGTGCCGACACCCCTGCCCTGCACATCGGCGTCGACGTTGATACGCCACAGCGCCGCACGGAACTCCTCCTGCTGCGCGTCGGGGTCGAAGTTGCCGTGGATGAAGCCCACGACCCGATCATCCTCGAGCACGACCCGCTGCCATGCAGAGTGCGCCGGGGTTACCGCGGCCGCCGCGGAATACGACACCGGGCTCACGAACTGCTCCTGCCCTCGCTTGAGGCCGAGGCTGTTCACGGCAACGATCGTCGCCGCGGAGAGTTCTTCGAGTCGGAGCGCATTCATGTTCTTAGGCTAGCGTGTCGACACTGGAGCGCAAGCCCGAGGTCTGCCATCTGCCATCCTCGGTGGCCCGCATGCCCGGCACCGATTTCTCTCTATATCAAGATACTTTGCGCAAGTTCGGTAGACTCGTCGCAGAAGAAATCTGAATATTTTGACTTGGAGAACTCCGCGCTGTGACTGACCCCGCAATTATTTACACGCACACCGACGAGGCCCCGGCTCTCGCAACCGCCTCATTCCTGCCGATCGTGGCCGCGTTCACCCGCGCGGGGAACACCACCGTCGAGACCCGGGATATCTCGCTCGCGGCCCGCATCCTGGCGGTGTTCCCGGAGAAGCTGACGGACGAGCAGCGGATCGGGGACGCGCTCGCGGAACTCGGGGCACTCGCGGTGACCCCCGACGCCAACATCATCAAGCTGCCGAACATCTCCGCTTCGATCCCGCAGCTGAAGGCGGCGATCGCGGAGCTGCAGAGCAAGGGCTACGACATCCCCGACTACCCGGACGAGCCGAGCACGCCGGAAGAGCACTACATCCTCTCCCAGTACGGCAAGGTCAAGGGATCGGCCGTCAACCCGGTGCTGCGCGAGGGCAACAGCGACCGCCGCGCCCCGCTGTCGGTGAAGAACTACGCCCGCAAGCACCCGCACGTGAACAAGCCCTTCGGCGCGAACTCGAAGACCCGGGTCGCAACCATGGGGCACGACGACTTCTTCTCGAACGAGCAGTCCGTCGTCCTCCCCGAGGAGGACGACCTGCAGATCCGCTTCGTCGCAGAAGACGGCACAACGACCGTGCTGAGGGACGACCTGAAGGTGCTCAAGGGCGAGGTCGTCGACGCCACCTTCATGTCGGCCAAGGCGCTCGACGCCTTCCTCGCCGACACCATCGAGCAGGCGAAGGCCGACGACGTGCTCTACTCGGTGCACCTGAAGGCCACCATGATGAAGGTCAGCGACCCGGTGCTCTTCGGCCACGTCGTCAAGGCGTTCTTTGCGGATGTGTTCGAGAAGCACGGTGCGGCGCTCGCCGCCGCGGGCCTCACCCCGAACAACGGGCTCGGCTCGATCCTCGCCGGCCTTAATGAGGTGCCCGGTGGCCAGACCATCGCCGACGAGATCGCGGCCGACATTGCTCGCGGTCCGCGGCTCTCCTACGTCAACAGCGATAAGGGCATCACGAACCTGCATGTGCCCTCCGATGTCATCGTCGATGCGTCGATGCCCGCGCTCATCCGCAACGGCGGCAAGCTGTGGGGTGCCGACGGCGGCGAGGATGACACCATCGCGGTGATTCCCGACTCGTCGTACGCAGGCGTCTACCAGGCGGCCATCGAAGACACGATCGCGAACGGCCCGCTCGACCCCGCAACCATCGGCACCGTGCCGAACGTCGGCCTCATGGCGCAGGCCGCCGAGGAGTACGGCAGCCACGACAAGACCTTCGAGCTCGCGGGCAACGGCCGGGTCGAGGTGGTGAACAGCGCCGGGGAGGTGCTGATGACGCACAACGTCGAGGCTGGCGACATCTGGCGCGCCACCCAGACGAAGGATCTCCCGATTCGCGACTGGGTGAAGCTTGCTGTCACGCGCGCGCGTGCAACGGGTGCTCCCGCCGTGTTCTGGTTGGACGAGGATCGCGCACACGACGCGAACCTCATCGCGAAGGTGAACCGGTACCTGGCCGACCACGACACCGACGGCCTCACCATCAAGATTCTGAAGCCCGCCGACGCGACCCGCTACACGCTCGAGCGGATCCGTCGCGGCGAGGACACGATCTCGGTCACCGGCAATGTGCTGCGCGACTACCTGACGGATCTGTTCCCGATCCTCGAGGTCGGCACGAGCGCCAAGATGCTCTCGATCGTGCCGCTGCTCGCCGGCGGCGGCCTCTTCGAGACCGGTGCGGGCGGGTCGGCCCCGAAGCACGTGCAGCAGTTCCTCGAAGAGAACTACCTGCGCTGGGACTCGCTCGGCGAGTTCTTCGCGCTGGCCGCGTCGCTCGAGCATCACGCGGATCGCACCGGCAACGAAAAGGCGCGCGTGCTCGCGAAGACGCTCGACCGGGCGACCGGAACCTTCCTCGAGAACGACCGCTCCCCGGGCCGCAAGCTCGGCACCATCGACAACCGAGGGAGCCACTTCTACCTGGCTCAGTACTGGGCGCAGGAGCTCGCCGCACAGAGCGATGACGCCGAGCTCGCCGCGGTGTTCGCACCGGTCGCCGAGCAGCTCACCTCGAACGAGGGGCAGATCGTCGAAGAGCTGCTCGCCGTGCAGGGTGCGCCGGTCGACATTGATGGCTACTACTGGCCCGATGAGGCGCTCGTCTCGAAGGCGATGCGCCCCTCGGCCACGCTGAACCAGATCATCGACTCGATCGGGTAGGCCCCGGCTGGTGCTGGCCCGCGTTTGAGCGAAGGGTTTGCGTCTGAGCGAGGGGTTCGTGTTTGAGCGAGGCGAGAAGCGCGCTCGGAACCGCGTCGTCGAAACGCAAACCCTTCGTCCAAACGCAAACCCCTCGTCGAAACCAGATCCCTCGTCGAACCGCCGTTGTCGTCGAGCCGCGTCGGGCCATCGAGCTGCCCGTCGCCTCGAGGGAAACGGTAGCCGTGCGGTACTGGGCCTGGGGTCGGGCTGCCGCGGCGTGCTGCGCACGCCTTGCCGGGAAGTAAGGAGCCCAGTTGCGTCGTGGTCGCGGTAGTGGTGACGCTGGTACCTGACGTCACCACTACCGCGAGTGCAGAAAGTGGTGACGTCCAGCAGTGTGCCGCACCCGAAGCGACCACACTATTGCCGCACCATCCTCCTTTTGCGGCGGTGGCTTACGCAGGAAGCCACCGGCACCCCCATAGCGGGACGTGGAGGCGATGGCGACTACCCTCCGAATTACGATGAGTCGGTAAACCTCAGTCAGCTCCTGCCCGAAGCTTCCATGGCAGGTGCCGTGTCCGCGTAGAACGTGTAGGACCCTGCCTTTAGGCCGTCAATCGAGAACCAGAGGACGTATTCTCCGGGTTCTGGCACCTCGACCAGCGAAAGATCAAATACCATCGGGAAGTAACCTCCCCGCGAACCGCTCAGATGAGCTTCAACGGATCCGCTCCCTCGCAGGATCGCCTCAGTCTGGCCTCGACGCTCGCACCAGAACTCAAACTGAGAATTCACAGTCCCGATTCGGATCTCTTCCGAATCGGCTTCGGTGACTGCGACGAAGTAGACTCGCAGCAGGCTTGGGTAGGAATCTCGCTGCAATTGATTGATGTAACCGGAGAGTACTGCGAGCGTGCCTTCGCGAATCTCAGCGTGATCCGCCAGCATTAAAGTTGAAAGCTTCATGCTCTAGACCAATTCATACTGGATGAAGCCGTTCATCGCATGACGTTGGGCCCTGTAGGAAGCGGAGCCGCTGCTTGTTCCTTGGTGTTGGAACTGTCCAAGGTAGTGCATCGATTCAAGGCTGAGATTCTTGATGTGCGGCGAATCTGTCAGGATCACCGTAGTCTGCTCATTACTCCCCGAGTTTGTATTTCCAAACACATGAACAGGCTTCTTGTTGCGCCGAGAGTGGCGGGTCGTGCGCAAGTCGGGGACGCCACGTTCTACTGGAATTGCTTCAAGCTGGAGCTCGTACCCCATCGCCCGCAGATATCGCGCGATGGTCGTGATACGCAGATTCCCGTCCGAGTTCAGTACTTGCGAGACTCTCCCCTCAGACACACCGAGCCTCTCCGCGAGCTTTCGCTGTGAGGACTTCGTTAACCTGAAGGCCTTCCTCAACAAGTTCGTGACGCGCACGCCTGCACGCGCGGCTGACATTTCACGTTTACCTTCGTCGCTGCGTTCTTCTAACTCAACCAGCGACATCTGCTTCGCGATTTCGGTCATGAGCGAGGTCCTCCTCTCGAACTTCAATGGACCGCTTCACATCGTGGGGTGGAGCCTTCTGCCCGTCCTTGCCAAAGTAATGCCCCACTCGGATGAACTCATCAAGATCGGTTGGGAACGCTATAGCTCTGCGTCCATCCCAGCCGTCGTACACTTCACCGAACTTCGGTTGAAACGTCCCGTCGCCGGGGGTGTCGAAAAACGTCACCCGCAAACTCTCAACCTTGATCTCCCAAATACCCTCGTCGAGACGATTGAACCCGTATTCAAGTTCGCCGAAGTTGGCTAAGTACTCAACGTGCGCCAGGAACCTGCGCCGGGTATTGGCTTGATACTCGTCAGGGAACTCTTCAATATTCGGGTCCGGCCAATTTCCTTCCTCTAGCTGTTTCAGTAACTCAAGCACGGGAGAAGTCACGCCGTCGCGGAGTACCGCGCAGGCCACTTCATGGCAGGCACCATCCGCCAAAACAGTACGAACAACTTTAGTCAATCCTAAACCTCTATGTTTCGGACGCCAAGGACGTTCTCAGAAAGCCGAACGAATGTTCTCGGGAAGCCGGAGCGCTTCACCGTGTCCGTGATGCTACACGAAGCCCGAATTGCAAACCGAATCCGCGCTGATGGTTGTGGATAGATATTGGTGTGAAACCGCTAACCTCACGGCTGACTTCGCGGCGAGCAGTGGTCGTGCCGAGTGAAGCCTCCAGGTTGGAGGCTGCGACGTTGCCGCCGCGGTGCTTGTCGAGGGAGATGGTGTCGCCGCAGCTTCGTTCAGTGCGACGCTGGGGCAGTGCTGCCGAGATACCCGATCACCACGGCGGCGACACCGAAGACGACGGCAACCACCCAGTTTGCCCCCAGCGAGAGCAGCGCGGCGACCGAGCCAGCGATCAACAGCAGCTCGATGAGCGCCTGCCCGAAGCGGTCGGTGCGCAGCACGGGCTTGGGCGACAAGAACAGCGCCCACACGACGACCGTGAGCACGAGCGCGCCCGCCGCCGCGAGTAGACCGGGGAACGGCAACGGCCACGCCTGACTCGCCCAGAACGTGATGATCAGCACGGCTGCCAAGTGGCACAGTCCCCGCAGCAGCTGGATGAGAAGGTGTGCGCGGGAGGGGGCTTGGGGGGCGGTCTCGTTCACTCGAGCAGTCTATCTGCCTTGTGAGGTTGCAGGCTGGGTCGGCCGTACTCCGGGGGAGCCGCATCGTTAGACTGTTTGAAGAGACGAACGAGGAGGTGCCCGTGATACTTGCGAAGAACTGGTTCGAGAGCCTGCTCGACGGCTCGCTCGTCCAGGGCGGCATCTTCTTGATCATCGGCATCGTCGGTGCGCTCCTGCTCATCATTTCGGTGCTGCTCGATGGGGTCTTTGACTTCTTCGACTTCGGCGATGGTCCGCTGAGCCTGACCACGATCGCGGCATTCACCGCCATTTTCGGGTTCGCCTCGTTCGCGATGGTCGGCGCGGGGGCGAGCGCCATGGTTGCCGGCGTGGTCGGTGCCGCCGCTGGAGTTGCGGGTGGCGCGATCGCGTGGTGGCTGAGCCGGCTGATACGCAGCGCCGAATCGAACACCGCTGTCTCGTCGAGTGACCTCCTCGGCTCAGAGGCCAGTGTCGTGCTCGCGATTCCCGCGGGTCGCCTCGGGGAAGTCGCACTGGTCCGCAACGGGGAGCGTGTCTCGCTCTCGGCGACAGCGGAGCACGATCTGCCGAGGGGAGCCAACGTGCGCATCTCCAAGGTGCTCACCTCGACCTCAGTCGTTGTGGAGCCGATCGAGGCGACGGACCCGAGCGAGCCCACTGAACCAACGCCCAACTCCGACTGATTACACGCACGCCCCGAGAGAAACGTAGAGAGCATGTTCCTATTCACATCCGCGACCATCGGCATCTTCGGAGCGATCATCGCTCTGGTGCTGATCGCGCTGATCATCATCAAGCGTTACCGCATCGCGAAGCCGGACGAGGCGATCATCGTGACGGGCGGCAAGGGCAAGGAGGTCGTTGACGCGAAGGGTCATAAGACTCGCGACCTCTCCGGCCAGAAGGTCGTCACCGGCGGCGGTGTCTTCGTGCTGCCGTTTGTGCAGAAGTCCTTCACGATCTCGCTGCGTTCCCGCCGCCTCTCGATCACGACGGAGGCGCAGACGACCGACGGCATCACGATCCAGGCGCAGGCGGTTGCCGTGGTGAAGGTCGGCGGCACGCAGGAGATGATCCGCGCCGCCGCCCAGCGATTCCTCTCGAACTCTGACGAGATTGACGAGTCGACCCAAGAGGTGCTCTCGGGTTCGTTGCGCTCGATCATCGGTGGCCTCACGGTGTTGCAGATCATCCGGGATCGCGCCGTTGTTGCGCAGAGCGTGCTCGAGGCGGCCGAGGAGGCGCTGACGAAGCAGGGCCTTGTGGTCGATACGCTGCAGATTCAGGAGATCCGCGACGGGGCCGACTACATCGCCAACATTGGTCGCCCTGAGGCGGCACAGGTGCGCCAGACCGCCGAGGTCGCCGAGACCAACGCTTACCAGGCGTCGCAGGAGGCGAAGATCGCCGCCGAGAAGGTGCTGCTCGACCGTAACCGCGAGCTGAAGTTGCGCCAGGCCGAGATCCAGGCGGAGACCGACAAGGCGAGCGCCCAGGCCGCGGCTGCAGATCCGCTCGAGCAGGCGATCCAGCAGCAGTCGATCGTGCAGCAGCAGGAGATCACCGCGCAGCGCCAGGTCGCGCTCAAGAAGGAGCAGCTGAACGCCGAGGTTCGCGCTGTTGCGGAGGCCGAGGCCTACCGGGTTGAGGCGCTGGCCAAGGCAGAAGCCGCCGCCGCCGTCGCCGCGGCCGAGGCGGAGGCTCGAGCCGTCGAGGCGAAGGGTCTTGCTGAGGCGCGAGCGCTCGAGGCGAAGGGTCTCGCCGAGGCCCAGGCGATCGATGCCCGCGCCCGCGCTCTCGAGGCCCAGGCGGAGTCGGTGCTGGCGCAGGAGCTCATCCACCTGCTGCCCGAGATCGCACGCGAGTACGCTCAGGCGATTGGTGCCATCGATTACATGACCGTGGTGTCGGCCGACGGCACGTCCAAGGTGGCGGGTGAGGCCATGGGCAACCTGAAGGGGCTGATCGAGATGGCCAAGGACACGGTCGGCATCGACCTGCCCGGCATCTTGAACGGCGCGGTGACGGGCGGTGCCGCGGGTGCGGCTGCCGGTCGCGCGTCCAGCAAGGCCGAGTCGAGCAAGGCCGAATCGAGCAACGAGCGCGCTCAGGCGGACTCCGATCAGGCCGACTCAAGTTCGAGGCAGGACCGGTCGACAGACTCGGAACTGGCAGCGAAAACGCTCGCGGAGACGAAGGCTGCTGCCGCGCAGATCGCCGAGCAGGCGCGCGATCGTGCCTCGCAGGTGAGGGGGCAGGCAGAGGCGAGGATCGCCGAGACTGCCGACTCCCTCGGCGCAGCGGGGCGCAACGTGGTCCAGAACGCCCAAGCCCAGGCAGCTCAGGCTGCCCAAGCAGCGCAGGCGGCCGCACAGCGTTCGCGCGGCACCCGGGGCGGTGCCGGTGCTGGTGCTGGAGAGCCCCGGCCCAACGTCGAGTAAGTGGACGCCGGTAGAGGGTAGCGAGTGAGCGCACAGGCGGGGTTGTCACCGGGGGCTTCGATGCACGTCGAGTCCTCGGTGCTCGGTCTGCGCCGCCACGGTCGCAGACTCTTCTTGCCGGTGCTGCTGTTGGTGGTGCTTGCCGCGGCGAGCGGGTACTTCGTGGGGGCGCTGCCGCAGAGTTGGATGAACTGGGCCGCGGGCCTCGGCGCGGTGGCGATTGCGCTGCTGCTTGGGATCGGTCCCATTCTCAGCTGGCTGACGCATCGAGTGACCATCACGACCCGTCGCGTGATCATTCGCCGGGGGTTCTTCGTGCACCGCCGCAGCGAGGTGCCGCTGAGCCGGGTGCGTGAGGTGCGCTCGAAGCGAGGCCCGGTGCAGCGTCTCTTCGGGTCGGGCGACATCGAGCTGCTGGTCGGCGTGGATGCGCCGGTGCTCCTGAGGGATGTGCCGAATGTGATCCTCGTCGTGGACGCATTGCAAGAGCTCATCGAGCAGGATTTCCGCCACTCAACGAGTGCGGGCGGAGCGATGCCGGACGACACCACCGTGCTGCCCGGCGCGTGATCTCGTCGCGGTCTGGGTTCACTCCTCACGGTACTCTTCGACGATCATCCACCGACCTCGCACGCGGAACGCGGGAATCGTCTGCCGCTTTGCCTTGTTCGCCGCGGAGCTTGCATTGATCCCGTTGCCGCGTGCCCATTGCGAGAGGGCGATCAGCCGACGGCCCTCAATCAGGCCTATTCGCTTGTGCAGGGATTCTTGCACTAGGAGCGCGAGCAACCGAGTCATGCCGTCGTGAGTCTCGGTGAGCGCGTACCTCGAGAGGTGCGGGTAGTAGTCGCGTTCTCGGTTTCTGGCCCGAACGATGATCGGAGGGAGACCGAGGTAGATCGTGGTGTCGTGACGGAAGCTTGCCTTCGAGAATTCGCTCGGTGTCGATGATCGAAAGGGTGGAGTTCTCGATCTCGTTCGACTGCTGCACTGATTCGGCGAGCTCGGCAAGGGTGATCTGAGCAATCGCTTCAGGAAATCGTGCAGCGATCTGCTGGTACTGCGCTGCCAGCGCATCGATTCGAGCCTTGGTGATCCGATTGAGCATTACGAGCGCCTCTCACCGCTGATGAAACTTTACGTGAAAACTACAATGTTTGCACGAGAATTCACGATTTCTGTGGGCAAGGATCGGTGGGGCGGCGCGTCCCGCCCCTATAAGTCTGCTCCGCCCCTACAGTCCTGCGGTGCGAGATCGTGGGGACAGGTCGAGATCGTAGGGACGGACCGTGACCCGCAAGGCTGCGACGCCGATCAGCGCGACCGAGCGATGAGCGTGTTGATCAGCTGAGTCGCGAGATCGACGAGCCGCGCGATCTCGTTCTCATCGCGGTCCACCCAGCGACACTCGGGGTCGCCGACGGGCACGAAGTTCTCGTGCCGCTCCCAGACCATGAGCGTGCGTTCGGCACCGAGCACGTACTGCTGCCACCAGATCTGGCGTAGGTATCCGCGAGGGATCGAACGCCACTGCTTGTTCGTGGTCTTGATCTCCGCAAGCTCAAGGTGCCCGCTCTCCCGCTGCACGAGTCCATCGGGCGTGGCGAGGTGGCGGAGGTCCTCCTCGGCGTGAAAGAGCGCGCGACTGGGCTCGATGCCGTGCTCGCGCAGCACCCACGCGGCGATCTCGGGCTCACGCTCGGTGCCGTGCCTGGTGTAGGCGTTCCCCGTGAAACTTGACCCGTGCAGCTTCTGCCATGCCGCAGATTCGATCGATCGCGGTGTCGAAAGCTTCGCCACATCCGTCGCGGTGATGCCGCGGGCACGAGCTCGCATCCATGCGCCGCGGTCGCTTCCGTCGGTGACGATGCGTCGGAGGTGACTCGGGGCGCTCAGGTTCATCGTCACCTATTCTGTCACCGACATAATGGAGTCATGGGGATCGAAGACGACGAGTCGGCGAAGGAACGCGCGCTCAAGGTGCTCGTCGTCGACGACGAGCCCGCGATCACGCAGCTGCTTGCGATGGCGCTGCGCTACGACGGGTGGGAGGTTGCGACCGCGGCGACGGGGGCCGAGGCGATCGCACTGTCGGAGTCGTTCGAGCCCGACGTCATGGTGCTCGACGTGATGCTCCCCGACTTCGATGGCATGCAGGTACTGTCCCGGCTGCGCGGCAACGGTGAGCTGCTGCCGGTGCTGTTTCTCACCGCGCTCGACTCGGTGGACGACCGGGTGCGGGGTCTCACCGCCGGCGGCGACGACTACATGGTGAAGCCGTTCAGCATCGAGGAGCTCGTTGCCAGGTTGCGCGCGATTGTGCGCAGATCCAAGGTGGTGCACGACCGGCTGCCGAACCCGGTGCTGCAGGTGGGCGACCTTGTGCTGAACGAGGAGAGCTACGAGGTGTCCCGCGGCGGGGACCTCATCGAACTTACCTCGACGGAGTTCGAGCTCCTGCGCTACCTCATGCGAAATGCTCGGCGGGTCCTGTCGAAGGCCCAGATTCTCGACCGTGTGTGGAGTTACGACTACAGCGGCAAGCAGACCGTGGTGGAGCTGTACATCTCCTACCTGCGCAAGAAGATCGACGCCGGTCGGAAACCAATGATTCACACAGTTCGAGGCGCGGGATACGTGCTCAAACCGGCAGGCTGAGCGAGCGTCATCGAGAACACTCGGCAGCCATTCAGCCCAGGCGCGCCGCGAACTTGAATATTCGGACACTTATACGTAAGATCGTTCTGGCGCGTTCGAAAGACGGTCAGGTGCCCATCCGGGCTCATCGACTCAGGCGCGCTGTCACCATGACGATGCGTGGCAGGTAACACAACACAGACTTCTCTCGACACCAAGCAGAGGTGGGGTGCCGAGAGCTCCGGCGGTGAAACGTCGACCTTAGACTGCCCGCGCGCCCGGCGAGCCCCCCTCGGCCGGCCGCGCGGGCCCTCTTTTTGGAGAAAACGCTTAAGGCGTGCGCGCTCTGGTGCAAGACGCCTTAAGGGGCGACTCGAGTGTTGCGCCAGCAAGGCGTACGAGCGAACGCCATCCCGAAACCGCATTGGCGCGCGAGACCTTCTGATCTATGACTTGATCTTCGGGAAGGGTGCACACTGATCCAGGAGCCCCGCGGGGCGGGCGTGCGCCATCCCCGGTGGGGTGCATGATTGATGAGACAACGGGAGAAGGGTGCGCAATGGCGAACGGCGAGTTTCGAGCGATCTACACGTCTGACGGGGCGCTGCCTGCGCGGTTCGAGATCGCAGACATGGAGCATCCGCCTGGCAACCATTACACCCACTACCGGCTGATTGTCGGCGAAGGTCGGCCCGGCGTTGTTGCAGTCGCCCGCCGTGGCGATGCGGTGCTGATGGTGCGGCAGCACCGCCCCTCGATCGGTGCCGACCTGTGGGAGTTTCCGCGCGGCTCCAGCGAAGTCGTCGACGCCGAGGCCGCAGGTGGATCCATTGCTGATGACTACCCCGACGACTACGCCGATGCGACCCTGATTCGCGCCGGGCTGCGCGAACTGCTCGAAGAAACCGGGTACGCGGGTGAGGACGCCCGCGTGATCGGGCGGTACTTCGCCGACACCTCGGTGTTTCCGCAACGGCTGGGCGTGATCCTGTGCTCCGTGCCGGACGACGCGGCCGCGGAGCCTACCGATGGCGAGGTTGATGAGGTGCGGTGGATCGCGCGCGCCGAACTGATGCGAATGGTCGGGGAGGGGCGGATCCTCGACGCCCATACCCTCGCCGCAATCGGCCTGCTCGCCGCCGCTTAGGTGGGGCAAAACGGCGAGCAAGTGCTGGCAAAACGGCGAACCATTGGTGGCGAAGTGGCGAGTTCGAGTTGGCAGAACAGCGAGGAATCTCTCTGGTCTGAGCAAATGTGTTAAGCTTTCCGGTGGCCCAAGACCGCCGGTAGAGTTCGCGAGAACTCCGGAACGTTCGCGGAGCAGGCGAAAGCCCGCAAAGCGAGGACCTGCGCAGGTACGAATTTCAGGAATCGGTGAGGCGTGATCCTCGTCGAATATGGAGCTCCGTGCGTGCGCGCCGGAGCTTTTTCGTTTCTTGCGAGAAGGCGACACCTGCGACTTGGATCCCCGAGCGGCAACCGCCGCCCGGGTTAGACAAGCTAGAGGAGCGCCATGGCTACGAAGGATGCTACGGTTGCCGACCTTCAGAAGAACTTTGAAGAGTCGAACGCCGTTCTGCTGACCGAGTACCGCGGGCTGACCGTTGCTGAAATGCGCGAGCTGCGCAACAGTATTCGTGAGCACGCGACGTACGCCGTGGCGAAGAACACGCTGACCAAGATTGCTGCCAACAAGGCCGGCATCACCGCTTTCGATGACGAGCTCGCCGGTCCCTCGGCTCTCGCTTTCGTGCACGGTGACCCGGTGGCAGTGGCTAAGAGCCTGCGTGACTTCGCCAAGGCACATCCTCTGTTGGTGGTGAAGGCGGGCTACTTCGATGGCAAGCCGCTCACCGCTGAAGAGGTTGGCAAGCTCGCCGATCTTGAGAGCCGCGAGGTGCTGCTGGCCAAGGCCGCCGGTGCCATGAAGGCCTCTCTGTTCGGTGCCGCACAGCTGTTCAACGCACTGCCCGCAAGCGCCGCGCGCGCATTCGGTGCACTGCAGGAGAAGCAGGACGCGTAAAGAATCCCTCGCGCAGGCACACGCCAGCGCCAGGTTTCGCAATTCAAGACCCGCACTCGCGCGCCGCGTGAGGGCAAACATCAAGGAGAAACACAATGGCTAAGCTTTCGACTGAAGAGCTGCTCGAGCAGTTCAAGGAGCTCACCCTCATCGAGCTCAGCGAGTTCGTGAAGGCGTTCGAGGAGACCTTCGAGGTCTCGGCTGCTGCACCGGTTGCGGTTGCTGCTGCACCGGCTGCTGGCGGCGAGGCTGCGGCACCGGCCGAGGAGAAGGACGAGTTCGATGTCGTTCTCGAGACCGTCGGAGACAAGAAGATCCAGGTCATCAAGGCTGTTCGCGAGCTGACCGGCCTGGGCCTGGGCGAGGCGAAGGCTCTCGTCGAGGAGGCTCCGAAGACCGTTCTTGAGGCTGCCAAGAAGGAGGCCGCTGAGGACGCCAAGGCGAAGCTCGAAGAGGCAGGCGCTGGCGTCAAGCTCGCGTAAGTTCTCGCTTCGTCGTTCTGCGTTCGCTTGGCGAGCTGCAGAATCCACGAGGATCGGCGAGGGGTGCACCGCACCCCTCGCCTTTCTCGTATGCGCGGGCCGCAACCATGGGCTGCGATAACCCCCCGCTGACGTGGCGCGGGCAGGGCAGTGCCGCGGGTCGACATGCTTGAATGTCGGCATGACCGAATTCAGCACAGCGCGCAGGCACTCTGAGGTGCAGCACTCGCAACATCGGGCCGCCGAGACCGAGCTGGCAGGCGCAGGCGCACCCGCAGCTGTGGCGGCCGAGGAGTTTCGGATCGACCTCGAACGCATCCGGTTCTCCCCGTACTTCGCGCGTCTCTCCGCAGTAACCCAGGTGGTGCCACAGACCGGCGTGGGCCCGGTGATGCACAACCGGTTGACGCACTCGCTCAAAGTGAGCTCGGTCGCGCGCGTGATCGCATCGAACCTGGCGGGGAAAGTCGCGGCCCACGAGGCGTTCGCGCGCGGTGAGATGTCGGTCGATGATCCGGATGGCGCGATCCTTGCCGATCTTGGCGGCTGTGACAGCATTGTGGCGCAGGCGGCCGCTCACGCCCACGACCTCGGGCACCCACCGTTCGGGCACCTGGGCGAGCGGGTGCTCGACCGTGTCGCGAGACAACAGCTCGGGCTCGCGGAAGGCTTCGAGGGGAACGCGCAGACCTTTCGTGTGCTGACCTCGCTCGACACGCTCGGTCGCGACTTCAATGGGCTGAACCTGACTGCGGCCGTGCGGGCGTCGGTGCTGAAGTATCCGTGGCGTCGTGGCGATTGGGTAGGCGTGAGCGACGAGGATCGGCCCGCGCGCTCCCGCCCACGCGGCGTGGGGCTCGATGTTCTTGGCGGTGCCGAAAAGTTCTCGGCCTATGCGGTCGAGTCCGGAGAGCTCGAGAGTGCGCGCAGCGCCTTCGCGAGGATCGGCCCGGGCGTACAAACCATCGAGTGCGCGGTGATGGATCTTGCCGATGACATCGCGTACGCGGTGCACGATCTCGACGACTTCACCCGAGCCGGGGTGCTCCAGCAGGCACCGATCGCCACCGAGCTGCACGCGTGGCTCGGCGAGCACGCGGCGCTCGCGAGCGAGAACGTTGCCGACTTGGCCGCGGATTGGCGTCGGCCCGGTCACTCGCTCGAGCTCCTGTGGCGTCAGCTGTACCTCAAGGACGCGTGGATCGCGGATCGCGAGGCATTCCGTGTTGCGGTGCAACGGGTCGCCGCGGAGCTGGCTGATGATCTGCTCGCGAACCCGTACGACGGCGGCATCGCCAGCGAGCGCGCCGTGTCGGATTTCACCCGGCGCTGGATTGAGCGGCTACGTGCGGCGATTGTCGTCGATGCTGCGCCGAACGTGCGCGGCGGACATGTGCGGCTAGATCAGGCGGCCTGGCACGAAGTTGCCGTGCTGAAGTTCGTGCATTCGCACTTCGTGCTCGAACGCCCGGGCCTCGCGCAGTTGCAGCGCGGCCAGGCGCGTGTGGTGGAAGAACTCGTGCTGAGCTACGACGCGTGGCTCGCTGATGAGCAGGAGGCGCGCCGCGCGCCGCGCGGCCTGCTGGAGTGGGCCGAGCTGTCGACCGAGCAGCTGTTCGAATTGCGCGCTGAACGGCCCGAGCTGCTCATGGGTGCCACGAACGACGAAGCACTTGTGCGGCAGGGGCGCGCCCGCGCGGTGCTGGACTATGTCGCCTCGTTCACGGATCAGCAGGCGATATCGACGTTCGAGACGCTCACCCAGGCGGGCACGGCCACGCTCGTGTAGGGGCCGGAACCCGGCCTGCGCCGCACCGTCGTCGGCGATCGCGCACGATGCCGGGCGCGTCGTATTTGGTATCTTCGAGCTCGCAGTGTTAACTTGTACGGACAACCGCATAAGTTCGAGTACGGAGGTCAACGATGCGCTTCGAATTCGACACCGAACGCGGCAGCAGGCCGCTCTATGTGCAGCTCGCCAACGCGCTCGAGGCGCACATCGTCGAGCACCAGCTCGAGCCCGGCACACTCCTGCCGAGCGAGCCCACGCTCGCGGCCGAGAATCAGCTCTCTCGCGCCACGATTCTCAAGGCGTTCGAGCTGCTCGTGGAACGGGGGCTCGTAGAGCGTCGCCGCGGCAAGGGCACGTTCGTGCGTTCCAAGCCCATGGAACGCCGCCTCCCCGAACTGTCGAGCTTCAGCGAGCACATCCATAGCCTCGGCCTGCAACCGACGAGCGCGCTCCTGAACTTCGAGGTCTTCGAAAGCGGTGCCCCGGGGCGACCCAACTCGCCGTTTCCGGAGGACGTGGCCATTGTCACGGTCGAGCGCCTGCGATGCGTCAACGATGCGCCCGTCGGGCTGCAGCTGCTGATGGTGCCCGGGCACATTGCCGCTCGCATCGGCCTCGACGAGCGCATGGCCGCGCGGCCGGACTTCTCGTTCTACGGGGCGCTGCGCGACGCCGGAATCTACCTGGCGTCCGGTGAAGAGACCCTGCGGGCGATCAATGCCACCGAGGCCGAGGCCGAGCACCTGACGGTCGCGCCGGGTGAGGCGCTCATCGAGGTCGATCGCGCCTCGTACGACGCGTCTGGCCTGCTCATCGAAAACGTTCGCGCCCGCTACCTGGGCACCCAATACCTCTATCGCGTCACACTCAACAGTCCATCCAACGGAGGAAATCATGAAAAGACAACGGACCTGGCTGCTCGTACCGGCGGTGGCTTCTCTGCTCGCGCTCACCGCATGCGCGACGGCAAGCGGTGACGACGCGGAGGGCGATTCGGCCGCAAGCGGGGACAAGGCCGCGCTCGTCATCGCGCAGGGCGGCCTGGGCGACCAGTCGTACAACGACACCGCCAACGAGGGCTTTCAGCGTGCGCTGAACGACACCGGGCTCGAAGGCAACACCATCGAGTCCAACGACATCGTCGGTCAGGGCGAGCAGCTGCTGCGCCGCGCTGGTCAGTCGGGCATCGACCTGATCCTCGATCTCGAGTTCACGCACAACGAGGTGATCGGCGATGTCGCTGCCGATTTCCCCGAGAGCGACTGGGCGATCTTCAACGCCGAGGCCCCGGGGGAGAACGTCGCCTCAGTGCTGTTCCAGGAGCAGGAGGGCTCGTACCTCGCGGGCGCGCTCGCCGCAATGCAGACGACCAACACCGACGATCCTCGGATCAACTCGGACAAGGTGATCGGCGTCATCGGTGGAAGTTCCGGTGTCGGCATCGACAAGTTCATAGTCGGGTACATGCAGGGCGCCCAGGATGTCGACCCCGACGTCAAGGTGCTCACCGCGTATGCGAACGATTTCGCCGACCCGGCCAAGGGGCAGCAGCTCGCACAGAGCATGTTCGAACAGGGCGCAGACATTGTGTACTCTGTGGCCGGCGGCACCGGTGCTGGCGTGATCCAGGCGGCTGAGGAAGCGAACCACTATGCGATCGGCGTCGATGACAACCAGGATGGCGTCGCGCCCGGCTCCGTGCTGACCAGCGTGCTGAAGCGCAGCGACCTCGCGGTCGAGCAGCTCATGCACGACTACGCCGACGGCAACTTCCCCGGCGGGAAGACGGTCTCCTTTGGGCTCAAGGAAGACGCGGTCGGCCTGACCGAGTTCGAGTACACCAAGGATCAGATCGCACCGGCCACGCTCGACAAGCTCGACGAGCTGCGCCAGCAGATCATCGACGGTGACATCGAGGTGTGGAACGTCGTCGAGCAGGGCTACCCGGACTACTACACCGGGCAGTAATCCTCCGAGCAGGGAGCTAGACGAACATGCAGCAGACGGGTTCGGTGGCGGAGCAGCAGGCTCCGCCACCGAGAATCGAGGCACGACGGGTCGCCCGGTCATTCGGACCGGTCAGGGCGAACCGCGATGTCTCGCTGATCGCGCGGCGCGGTACGGTGCACGCGGTGATCGGCGAGAACGGAGCAGGCAAGAGCACGCTGATGAAGATGCTGTACGGCCTCGACCGCCCGGATACGGGAGAGATCCTCGTGGACGACAAGCCGGTGCAGCTGTCGAGCCCGCGCGACGCGATCGCGCTGGGCATCGGACTGGTGCAGCAGGAGCTAGCCATCGTTCCCGAGCTGACCCTGCTCGAGAACCTGGTGCTGGGCAACGAGCCGCACACCGCCGGCCGCATCGACTGGCGCCGCGCGCTGGAGCACGCGAATGAGCTGAGCCGGGCGGTCGGCTCCGAGATCGACTGGAGTCTGCAGGCCGCACACGCTCCGATCGCGATCCAGCAACAGGTTGAGATTCTGCGACTGATCGGGCGCGGCGCGGATCTGCTGATCCTCGATGAGCCGACCGCCGTGCTTGCACCCGCCCAGGCTTCACAATTGCTCGCGCTCCTGCGCCGCCTCGCGGACGACGGCCGGACCGTCATCTTCATCAGCCACAAGCTTGCCGAGGTGATGAGCGTCGCCGATGAGATCACGGTGCTGCGCACCGGCCTGACCGAGCCGTCGATCCCCCGCGATGAAGCGACAGTGGAGTCGCTCGCCCGCATGATCATGGGCGGCGAACCGACTCAAGACCGCGACGACGGGTCGAATCCGGGCAGCCCGGGTGAGGTCGTGCTGCAGTGCCGTGACCTCGCGGCGTGCGACGACCGCGGTGTGGAACGCCTTGCGGGGGTCGACCTCGACGTGCGCGAGGGAGAGATTCTCGGCGTCGCCGCCGTCTCCGGCAACGGGCAGGACGAGCTGGCGGAGACCCTGATCGGCCTGCGGAAGGCCAAGCGGGGCACGATCCTCGTGCAGGGTCGCCCCATCACCAAACCCTCGGTGCGTGCGCGACGTCGCGCCGGCTTCGGCTATGTGAGCGCAGACCGCAAACACGAGGGACTCGCCCTCGACCTGTCCATCGCCGACAACGCGATCGCCTCACCCGCCATGTCGCGTCTGTCGCGTGCCGGCTGGTTCTCCCGCTCGCGGGTCCGGGAGGCGGTCGCGAACGTGCTCACCGCGGGTGCGGTGCGCTATGGCGCGGAGAGCGACCCGATCTCCTCGCTGTCGGGCGGCAACCAGCAGCGCGTCGTCATCGCCCGCGAGCTGCGCGAACGCCCGACGGTCCTCATCGCGAGCCAACCCACCCGCGGCGTCGACATTCGCGGAATCGGCTTCATCCACGAGCAGCTGCGGGCGGCGCGCGATGCAGGCAGCGCAGTGGTGCTCTTCAGCGAGGAGCTCGACGAGATCCAGCAGCTCGCCGACCGGGTGATCGTGCTGCACCAGGGAAAGGTCGTCGGCGAACTCGGGCGCGGCGCGGACCGCATCACCCTCGGAAAGCTGATGCTCGGCACCACGCACGGTGAGGTCGACGGCGCGCACAGCGACACGGACGGGGCGGAATCATGACCCAACAACCGACAACCGAAACGGGGGCGAACACCAGCTACGTGCCGGTGCCCGTCAAGCGTCGCGGGATCTCATGGGCGAGGATCGGGCGCACAGCCTGGTTCGTCGCCGTCCCCGTGGTCATCGCGCTCATCATCGGCGCGATCGCGCTGCTCATCGGCGGACAACAGCCGCTCGAGATCTACGGCATGTTGGTTCAGGAGGCCTTCGGTGACGGTGCGCGCATCAACGCGACGCTCACCGCCGCGACTCCGCTGATCTTCACCGGCCTCGCAGCCGCGATCGCGTTTCGCGGGGGCGTGTTCAACGTCGGCGTCGAGGGCAGTTTCGCGTTCGCTGGTCTGGCGGCCGCCGTGGTGGGCGCTCGGGTCGGCGGCATGCCGCCGGTGCTCGCCATTACGGCGTGCTGCGTTGCCGGCATCCTGGCCGGCATGCTGGTGGCGCTCGTTCCCGCGCTGCTGCGCACCTGGCTCAAAGTCGACGAGGTCGTGTCGACGCTGATGTTCAACTTCATCGTCACCGGCGTGATTGCCTGGCTCGTTCAGTCCTTCTTCCTGGCACCGGGCCAGGCGAACTCATCGACCGAGTACGTCGCCGAGTCGGCGGAGTTGCCGCCGCTCATGCCGCCGGGGCAACTAAGTGCCGGCTTCCTCATCGCGATCGTGCTGGTGGCGTTCTATGCGGTGTGGGTCAAGCGGAGCCAGCTCGGGTTTGAGTTCGACGCCGTCGGCGGCGCACCGCGGTTCTCGTCGGCGCAGGGCCTTCGGGTGCGCACGGTGCTCATGACGGCCATGCTGGCCTCCGGCGCGATCGGCGGCCTGGGCGGTGCCGTGCACGCGCTCGGGGTCGTGCACCGCTTCTCGGTCGGCTTCTCCGCGAACTTCGGGTTCACGGGCATCGCCATCGCCCTGCTCGCGAGGTTCAACCCCGTCGGGGTCGTCGTCGGTGCGATCGCCTTCGGGGCCCTCGCCGCGGCCGGAGCCACCGTGCAGCTGTTCATCAACATCCCGATTCAGCTGATCGACATTCTGCAGGGGACCGTGATGATGCTCGCGGTGGCGAAGTTCGCCATTCCGCGGCTGCGTCGCCGCCTGAAGCAGTCGGTGAACGGAACGGAGCCCATCGCATGATTGACAGCATCATCAACCTGACGCTGCTGCTCGCGGTTCCCCTCGTGCTCGCTGCGCTCGGCGGTGCCATCCACCGGCGTGCCGGCGTCGTCAACATCGGTCTCGAGGGACAGATGTTGGTGGGTGCCTTCGTCGGGATCCTCGCGAGTGCGGGCACCGGCAGCTGGTTCGTGGGTGTGCTCGCGGGCGGTGCCGCCGGAGCCGTGGCGGGCCTCATCATGAGCCTCGTCATCACGCGGCTGTCGGCGAACGAGATCATCGTTGGCCTCGGTTTCAACATCGTCGTGCTCGGGATCGTCGGTTTCGTCCTGCGCACCCTGTTCGGCGTGTCCGGCACGCTGCGTTTCCCGGATCAGCCGCGCATCCCGCGCATCGATATCCCGGGAATCCAAGACATTCCCGTGCTGGGTGCCATCCTGAGCGGCAAGGACGTGCTGTTCTGGGCGTGCATCGTGCTCATCCCGGTGCTGGTGTGGCTGTTCGCGAACACCCGGTGGGGGATCCGCACCCGGGCCACCGGTGTCGCCGAACCCGCGGCCGCGTCGCTCGGCATTCGCACGCTCGGGCTGCGCGACACCGCAGGCACCCTGGCGGGCCTGCTCGCCGGTCTCGGCGGGGTCGCCCTCGCGTTGGGCGTGAGCGGCCTCTTCAACGAGAACATGATCGCCGGTCGCGGCTACGTGGCACTCGCCGCGTTCTACTTCGGCCGGTCGAAACCGCTGCCGACCGCCCTGGCTTGCCTGCTGTTCTCGTTCTTCGATTCGCTGCAGATCCGGCTGCAGACCAGCGGCGGGATCTCCGCCGACCTCATTCAGACGCTCCCGTACATTGCGGTGGTCGCCGTGCTGGCGTGGACCGGATTCACGGGCCTGCGCAAGCGATCACGCATGGCCGTCTGAGTCTCGAAAGGCCCATCATGACGAAACACCCCCAACGCACGGCTCTGATCCTCGTCGATGTCATCAATTCGTTCTTCGAACCGGGACAGCCGAACTACTACCCGGCGGTGGAATCGACGCTGCCCGCACTCGAGCGGCTGCGCGACGTTGCCCGCGAACGCGACGCGCTGCTGGTGCACGCCGTCGAGCGGCACCACCGCGGGCTCGACGACTTCGAGTTCGGCAAGCTGCCCCGTCACCATCAGCGCGGCGAGCACGACGCCGACTTCTTCCCGGGCTTCGAGCCGGTAGACCGCGACCGCGAGATCGTGATCCCGAAACGGCGCTACTCCGCGTTCTACGCCACCGACCTCGACCTGACGCTGCGCGAACAGTCGATCACTCGACTCATCGTCGCAGGGGTGAAGACGAACGTCTGCATCCGGGCGACGGTGCAAGACGCGTTCGCCGGCGGGTTCGAGGTGGTGGTGCCTCGTGAGGCGACGAACTCGAATCGCCCGCACCTTGCGGAGGCGAGTCTGGAGGACATCGAACGCTACTTCGGCGCGGTCGTCTCGCTGCGCGAAGCCGAGGAGATGCTGTGAGCGGTCAGCGACCGACCGTTGTCGTTTGCGGGTACGCGAGCGTGGACTACGCGATGCGCTTGGCACCGTTCGAAGGGCCGAACGCCACGACGATCGTGCGGTCGCGCGCCGATGAGTGGCCGCGATACGGCGGGGTGGCCCATGTGACCCGCGCCGTGTCCGATGTCGCTGCCGACCGGGCCGACGTCATTGCGCTGTCGTGGGTCGGTGCCGACGCCGAGGGCGAGGCGTGGCGAGCTGCGGTGCGAGATGGCGGCGCGAGCGTCGCAGGGGTCGCGGTGAGCGGAACGAGAAGCCCGAGCTCGCACCTGCTCTACCCCGAAGGGTTGAGCACGATCTGCCTGTTCGATCCGGCGGACTGCCACCCGGCGGAGCTCACCGAATCGCAGCAGCGCGTGATCACAGGGGCCGACGTCGCCGTGATCACCGTGGGTCCGACCGAGTTGACCCGTGCCGCAGTGAAGGCGTTGCCGGCGGACCGCGCGATCGTGTGGATCGTCAAACACGATCCGTCGGCACTCTCGCCCGAGCTTGTTGCTGAACTCGCCGACCGTTCGCGACTGATCACCCTGAGCAGCGAAGAGAGCTCCTACCTCGAGGCGATAGGGAAGTCCGCACGTCCGGGCACCTACGTCGCTCGCACCGCTGGTGCCGACGGTGCCGACCTCTTCGTCATTGCCACGGGCGGCTCCCTCGACCATGTCGGGCACGTCGCGACCGAACGCGTGACCGGGGTGGACACCACCGGCGCAGGAGACACGTTTGCGGGAGCGCTGGCAGTGAGTCTCGCCGCGGACCCGCACCCGGATGCGAGCGAGATGCTCCGCCACATGACCGCGGCAGTTGAGGCCGCAACGAACATGCTCGTCGCGCGCGCAGGTGCCGCGGCCGACGAACTCGATCCCCAGCACCAGAGAGAGAAATCACGATGACACGGAACGCTTGGTACCTTCGATGCACTTCAGATCAGGTCGGTGAAGACGCGATCATTGTCGGCGACCGTGGCCGCGTGCTGCTCGCGACCGAACTGCTCGATGACGCGATCGTGCTCAACGAGGATCGCGGCCTGACCACCGCCTCAGGCACCTATCGAGGCCGGCAGATCACGGTGAGCGCCTTCGGCATGGGGGCACCCATCGCGTCGGTCGTGCTGCACGAGCTCGCATACCTCGGGGTGCAGCGCGTGCTGCGGATCGGCACGGTCATGACCGCCAACGACACCCAGCTCGGAGACTTCGTGGTGGCGCACGGTGCAATTCGAGGCGAGGGCACCTCGAAGTCCTATCTGCCGGTGGAATACCCGGCGGTGCCCGACTTCGACCTCACCCGCGCCGCCGAACAGGCGGTGCTGCAGCTCGGGCGTCCGCTGCGCAGGGGAGTGTTCGACAGCCAGGACAGCTTCTACACCGACATGATGCGCCGAGACGACCCCGCGGGCCAGGCGGAGCTCGTCGCACGGCACCAACGGGAACGGGTCGTCGGCATCGACATGGAGACCAGTGCCGTGTTTGTTGTGGCACGGGCGCTCGGGATCTCAGCGGCCTCTCTGTGCCTGGCCAGCGTCGACGGCGCTGACTACTCGAAGCTCGATGAGGCACCTCGCCAGGAGGCCGAGCTCGAACTGCTGAAGGCCGGGCTCGAGGCGCTCGTCTCGATGCCGCCCAGCGCCACGAACTGAACGACGACGAGAAAAGAGGAATGACGAATGAGCATCGCAACTGATTACTTCGACGATGTGATCGCGAAGATGACGGCAGTACGCGACACACAGGATGCGGCGATCCGCGAGGCGGCGGAGATCTGCGCCGATACCATCGCCGGCGACGGTCTCGTCTTCGCCTTTGGCACGGGCCACGGCGGTTTCGCCGCCCTCGAGATGTTCCCTCGCACGGGAGGCGTGACCGGTTTCCGCCCGATCGTCGAGAGCTCGATTGCGCTCATGCACCACGTGCTCGGCGACCAGGGCACCGCCCAGTACCGCTTTCTGCACACTCGCGAAGGCTACGGCAAGGCGATCCTGCGCTCGCATCAGATCAAGGACGGCGACGCGCTGATCCTGTTCTCGCACTCGGGGATCAACGCGGTGATCCTCGACATGGCGGAGGAGTTCAAGGAGCGCGGGCTCAAGGTGATCGCCGTGACCTCCGTGCCGCACTCGTCGCAGGTCGCGAGCCGGCACTCGTGCGGCAAGCGCCTGTACGAGATCGCCGACGTCGTGATCGATACGGGCATCCCGCTCGAGGATGCATCGCAGTTCATCGACGGCCTGGAGTTCCCGGTCGGCCCCACCTCGACGTCGATCGCGGTCGCGGTGTCCCACGCCATCAACGCGTCGACGGCCGCGGCGCTCGTGCAGCGAGGCTACGAACCCATGATCATGGTGAACACCAACTCGAACCGCACGGCCTTGGCGCACGAACAGAACGACAAGAACTACGCCGAGCTGTGGCGTCGCCTGCGCGACCGCGAGTTCTCGGCACCCGCGCCGGTGGTGCAGAAGTGAGCGCCGCAGAACGGCTGCTGTGCATCGGCGGAGCCTGGGTGCCGTCCCTCTCGGGGGAGGTGACCGAGATCACCGACCCTGCCACTGGCGACCTCGTCGGCACCAGCTCGATCGGCGGTGCCGAAGACATCGACCGCGCCGTCGAGGCGGCCACCCGCGGGTTTGGCGTGTGGTCGACGACTCCGGCGGACGTGCGGGCGCAGATCATGCTGCGCGCCGCCGCGCTGATCGACGAGCGCATCGATCGCATCGCCGACCTGCTCACCAGGGAGCAGGGCAAGCCGCTGCCCGATAGCCGCAAGGAGATCGCGTTCGGCGCGCAGGTGATCCGCTACTACGCCGAGCAGGGGCGACGGGTCGAAGGTTCGCTGCGCGCAACCGCTCAGCGGAACATTCGCTCGATCGTCAGCTGGGAGCCTCTCGGCGTTGTCGGTGCCATCGTGCCGTGGAACTACCCGGTGGACCTCTACGCGTGGAAGGTCGGCCCGGCGCTCGCCGCGGGCAACTCGGTGATCGTCAAACCCCCGGTGGAAACCCCGCTGGCGGTGGGCGAGTTCGTGCGCTGCTTCTATGATGCGGGCCTGCCAGAGGGCGTGCTCTCGGACATCCCAGGCGCACTGTCGGCGGGTGCGCGTCTCTCCGAGCATCCTGACATCGCCGCGATCACCGCCACAGCCTCAACGGCAACGGGCAAGGCGATCATGCGTTCGGCCGCTGAAACCATGAAGCGGGTCACCCTGGAGCTGGGCGGTCACTCGCCATTCATCGTCCTGGGGGACGCAGATGTCGCGGCGGCGGCGAAAGCGGCTGCCCGTCGCTCCTTCTCGAACGCGGGGCAGATCTGCATCGCGGTCAACCGCATCCTGGTTGATGCGAGGATCGCCGACGACTTCTCGGCCGCGGTCGCCGCGGAAGCGCAGGCAATCCGCCTCGGCCACGGCATCAACCCAGAGGTGACCGGCGGCCCGGTCACGACTGCGGCGGTGATTGCGAAGGCGAATGCGCACATCGATCAGGCGGTGGCATCCGGTGCCGTGCTGCGCAGTGGCGGTCGCTTGGCTGAGGTGGACAGCAGCCTCCGCCCTGAGTTGTTTTTCGAGCCGACGGTGCTCGATCAGGTGCCGGTCGATGCACTCGTGATGCACGAGGAGACCTTCGGACCGGTGGTTGCGGTGCACCGTTTCGACGGCAACTCGACACTGGACGAGATCGCGCAGCTCGCGAACCGCGGCGACTACGGTCTGGCGTCGTATGTGTTCGGCGACGATCTCGACCGAGCGTGGGGTCTTGCCGAGCGCCTGCACTCGGGTGGTGTCGGGGTGAACGTCAACGATGTGTCAGAGCTGCAGGCTCCGTTCGGCGGTTGGAAGATGTCGGGGTTCGGGCGGGAGCTCGGTCCAGAGGGCCTGCACGGCATGATGCAGCAGCGGCACGTGCGCATTCACCGGCGTCACGCCCCGGCCTGATCGAGAGGGGCGTCGCGCTTGTGGCCTGAACAAGCGCGACGCCGCAACCTCGTATACGCCGCGCGTAGACGTAGCATCCCCGTAGTCGCCGCAACCTCGGCGTGGGCGCTTGACTCGTTGCCACGGGAGGCCCGGGTTTTGCGGTCGCATGTCGTATTCAGACTTGTGCACCTGACTGAAAACCCATACCCTTAACCTCAGTGTCGCCATTCAGGCGTCGAAAAAATGCAGCGAAGCTGACTCCTGGAGGTTAAGCGTGAAACTTCGTACGTCCCTTGCGGCATCTACCGCCGCAGTTCTTGCGCTCGGCGGGATCGCCGTCGGCGGGTCCGCCGCCGTCGCGGCTGACGCCCCGGAGCCGACTCATGAGTTCTTGCGGGCGGAGCTGATCAAGACTACCACTAGTGAAACAGAGTCTGAGCTATACAATTCCTGGCACTTCGATCCTGATCACGACTCCGGTGTGACACAGGCACCGAATGGACTCATCTCTGAGAGCGACGACGTGCTGATCGTGCTCGGTAACGAGAATGACGCGATCGCGATCGGCGAAGGCCCCCATAAGGCTGAATCGATCCGTCAGTTGATCAACTCGCTTGGCATTTCCACATCTCATCCCGAGGCAGTGACCTTCCAGGTCCCTATTCGATTTGCTGACGGGGAGGCTTCCGAGTGGGGATGGTCGACATTGCGTACCGCCGAGGACGGTAGCGATGACTGGATCAGCAGCCAGGACATCGGCGAAGATATTGACGCGGGTCTGCAGTATGATCTCAATCAAATCATCACTGCGCTCGCGGACTTCGACGCCGCGTTCCCGATCGCTGCGGGCTTCCACATTATCGATACTGATGTGCTGGTCTCGAGCTTTACCGGCTCATCGGAATTAAGGGTGTAGATGGAGGTGCCCGGAGTGGTGACGCAGAGATAGGTCGAGGTCTTCCGATGATGGAAGTTCTCACACCACCCATCCGAAAGACCTCGACGTGTCCAACG
>Ga0182741_1000920_pt1 | contig 41475 bp, 38 predicted proteins | sample eDN5th37CBELigOP_FD_128874 | JGI IMG/M metagenome (GOLD analysis project Ga0182741, IMG submission 128874) | Enriched Organic Plus compost microbial communities from Emeryville, California, USA - eDNA 5th pass 37_C BE-Lig OP (version 2) (version 2) ... | reverse complement strand
GGAGATGAGCGAGAAGGTGCAGTTCCTGTTCGTCAGCCACAACAAGGCGACGATGGAAGCCGCGCACCAGCTCTCCGGCGTCACCATGCGCGAGCCGGGCGTCAGCCGCCTGGTCAGCGTGGACCTGGAGGAAGCCGCGCGTTTGGCGGGCGCGGCCTGACGTGCCATTCTTTGCCGACCTGAACACGTTGACCGGAGAACCCACCGCATGTCCGACATGGCTCTGTTGCGTATCGGCATCCTGGCCGCCGGAGTGCTGCTGATCGCGGCGATCTTCCTGTTCGGAAGGCCGAAGAAGCCGGCGCAGGGCAAGCGCCGCGAGCCGGTCGAAAGCGGCGGGCAGCCGCGGCGCGAACCGGTGCTGGGCGCGGAGGGCGAGGGCGGCGATGTACCGTCCGGAACCGGGGACACCGCCACCGAAGCGACCCAGCAGGAGCTGGGGCTGCCGGACGTGGAAGCGGCCGGCAGCGAACTGGGCAGGCGCGCCAGCCAGGATTTCGACAAGATCGTCTCGCTGTACGTGGCCGCGCGCGCCGGCCAGTCGCTGCGCGGCGAGGACATCGTGGTGGCCGCCGAGAAGACCGGCCTGGTGTTCGGCTACATGAATGTCTTCCACCGCCTGGTCGAGGGGCACCCCGAACGCGGGCCGATCTTCAGCATGGCCAGCATCATGAAGCCGGGCAGCTTCGACATGGCCCACATCCGCGAGATGGAAACCCCGGCCATCGCCTTCTTCCTCACCCTGCCGGCGCCGATGACCGCGCTGGACGCCTGGGAAAAGATGCTGCCCACCGTGCAGCGCATGGCCGAACTGCTCGACGGCGTGGTGCTGGACGACAGCCGCAACGCGCTGGGCCGCCAGCGCATCGCCCACATCCGCGACGAGCTGCGCGCCTACGACCGCCAGCACCAGGCGCCGCCGCTGACCAAGCCACCGCGCTGGTGAGCGCGGCTGGACGAGCCATGGGAAGGGGCGCCGAAGGTGGCGCCCCTTCCCGTTTCCGCACCCCGCCACACGCGTTGCATACACCCTGGCGCGGGTAAAATCGGCGCATGACTTCCGACGCCCCCGCCCGCCAGCGCATCGCCGACCTCCGCCAGCAGCTGGCCACGGCCGCGCAGGCCTACCACGAGCGCGACGAGCAGCTGATTCCCGACGCCGAATACGATGCGCTGATGCGCGAGCTGGAAGCGCTGGAAGCGGCGCATCCGCAGCTGGACAGCGCCGATTCGCCCAGCCACCAGGTCGGCGGCAGGGTGTCCTCGCGGTTCGCCGAGGTGGTGCACGCCATGCCGATGCTGTCGCTGGGCAATGCCTTCAGCGACGAGGAGGTGCGCGACTTCGTGCGCCGCATCGACGAGCGCCTGCACCGCGCGCGGCTGCTGTTTTCGGCCGAGCCCAAGCTCGACGGCCTGGCGATCAGCCTGCGCTACGAAGGGGGCGTGTTCGTGCAGGGCGCCACCCGCGGCGACGGCACCACCGGCGAGGATGTCACCGCCAACCTGCGCCAGATCAGGGTGATCCCGCATCGGCTCGATGGCGAAGGCTGGCCGGCGGTGCTGGAAGTGCGCGGCGAGGTCTACATGCCGCGCGCCGATTTCGAGAAGTACAACGAACAGGCGCGTCTGCACGGTGGCAAGGTGCTGGCCAATCCGCGCAACGGCGCGGCCGGTTCGCTGCGCCAGCTCGACCCGAAGGTCAGCGCGCAGCGGCCGTTGAGTTTCTACGCCTACGGCACCGGCGAGGTCGACGGCGGCGAACTGCCGGCCACGCATTCGGCGACGCTGGCGCGGCTGGCGCAGTGGGGCTTCCCGGTCAGCGACCTGTGCCGGGTGGTCGAGGGCGCCGACGGCCTGCTCGAGTACTACCGCGACATCGGCGCGCGCCGCGACGGGCTGGCCTTCGACATCGACGGCGTGGTCTACAAGCTCGACGACCGCGAGGGCCAGCGCGAGATGGGCTTCGTCGCCCGCGCGCCACGCTGGGCCATCGCCCACAAGTTCCCGGCGCAGGAGCAGACCACCACGGTCGAAGCGATCGAGATCCAGATCGGCCGCACCGGCGCGGCCACGCCGGTGGCGCGCCTGCAGCCGGTGCAGGTGGCCGGGGTGACCGTCACCAACGCCACCCTGCACAACGCCGACCAGATCGCGCGGCTGGACGTGCGCGTGGGCGATACGGTGATCGTGCGCCGCGCCGGCGACGTGATTCCCGAGGTGGTCAGCGTCATCGCCGGGCGCCGCCCGCCGGGCGCGCAGCCGTGGACGATGCCGTCGGCCTGCCCGGTCTGCGGCGCCGAGATCGTGCGCGAGGAAGGCGCGGCGGTATGGCGCTGTTCGGGCGAACTGAGCTGCCCGGCGCAGCGCAAGGAAGCCATCGCGCACTTCGCTTCGCGCCGCGCCATGGACATCGACGGGCTGGGCGACCGTTACATCGAGACCCTGGTCGACGCCGGCATCGTGCGTGGCGTCGCCGACCTCTACCGGCTCACCCGCGACCAGCTGCTGCACCTGAAGCTGGTACTCGATGCAGCCGACCCGTCCGCGCTCGCCGCCAGCCTCAAGCCGCACCTGCCGGTCGACGGCAGCGGCGCGGCGCTCAACGCCGTGCTCCGGCTCGACGGCAACGATGCGGCCTGGCGCGCGCAGGCGCTGGCATTGCCGGTGGCCTTCGAGTGGAACACGAAGAAGATCGCCACCCGGTGGGCCGACAACCTCATCGCCGCCATCGACGCCAGCCGCGACGCCACGCTGGAACGGCTGCTGTTCGCGCTGGGCATCGAGCACGTCGGCGAGAGCACGGCCAAGGCGCTGGCGCAGTGGTTCGGCGACCTTGAACTGATCCGCCAGCTGCCGTGGCCGCTGTTCAAGCGCGTGCCCGACATCGGCGGCGAGGTAGCGCGCTCGCTCGGCCATTTCTTCGAGCAGGAAGGCAACCAGCAGGCCATCGACGCGCTGCTGCAGGTCGGGCAGGTGCGCATCGGCGATACCCACCTGCCGTCGGCGCGGCTGCACGACGGGCTGGACCTGGCGCAGTTGCTGGTCGAGGCCGAGATTCCCGGCATCACCCGTCTGCGCGCCGAGAAGCTGGTGGCCGCGCTGCCGTCGGCGCAGCAGATCCTCGATGCCGAACCGGAACGCTTCGTCGCCGCCGGCCTGCCCGAGGACACCGCGCGCGCGCTGGCGCAGTGGCTGGACAGCGACAACCATGGCCAGTTGCTGCTCAATGGCGAGCTGCAGATGCGGCGGCTGCTGGAACTGGCGCCGCTGCAGGCCGCGCAGCCGGCCGGGCCGCTGGACGGGCAGACCGTGGTGCTGACCGGCACGCTGTCGGTGCTGACCCGCGACGCCGCCAAGGCGCGGCTGGAAGCGCTGGGCGCCAAGGTCGCCGGCAGCGTGTCGAAGAAGACCGCCTTCGTGGTCGCCGGCAGCGAGGCCGGCTCCAAGCTGGACAAGGCCAACGAGCTGGGCGTGGAAGTGTGGGACGAACCGCGCCTGCTCGCCTTCCTCGCCGAACACGGACAACAGCCATGAACCTGCGATTCCGCCTCGCCACGCCCGGGGATTTCCCGCGCCTGCTCGCCATGGTGCGCGCGTTCTACGCCGAGGACGGGATCACCTTCGATCCGGCGCTGGTCGAGCCGGGCCTGCGCACGCTGCTGGCCGACCCGGCCTGCGGCGCGGTCCTGCTGCTGGAAGGGGGCGATGTGCCCGAAGCCGGCTACATCACCCTGGGCTGGTGCTTCAGCGTGGAGCAGGGCGGTCGCTTCGTGCTGCTGGACGAGCTGTACCTGGCGCCCGCCGCGCGCGGCCGCGGCTGGGGCCGGCAGGCGCTGGCACTGGCGCGCGACTGGGCGATCGTCGGGGGCGCCAGCGTGATGCGGCTGGAAGTGAACAACCACAACGCCCGGGCCAAGGCGCTGTACCTGTCGGCCGGCTACCGCGACGACCAGCGCGACATCCTCACCCTGCCGCTGGCGGCCACGCCGAAGGGGCTGCACTCATGAGGAAACGGCAGGACAGTCGTTTTTCACGGCGAAGCCGCCCGCAGAGTGGCGCACGGCCGGTTTTTGCTCCTGCAAAACCGGCATTCCCGCCCTCCATGGCGATCAGGTGTGCGCCATGATCGAGGCCCTGCGCCGGCGCGCGCGGCTGAACGCCCTGATCCGCGACTTCTTCGCGCGCCGCGGCGTGCTGGAAGTGGAGACGCCGATCATGTCCGCGGCCGGCAACACCGAGCCGAACATCGAAGGCTTCCAGACCCGCTTCAGCGGCCATGTCGACGCCGGCTCGCCGGTGCGCTGGCTGCGTACCTCGCCCGAGTATCCGCTCAAGCGCCTGCTCGCCGCCGGTGTCGGCGACTGCTACGAACTGGGCCGGGTCTTCCGCAACGGCGAGGCCGGCGGCCGCCACAACCCCGAGTTCACCATGCTCGAGTGGTACCGCGTCGGCTGGGACCACCACCGCCTGATCGAGGAGACGGTGGAACTGGTGCGCGCGGCGCTGGCGATGGTCGGGCGCGAAGCGTCGCTGCAGGTGCTGAGCTACCGCGAGCTGTTCATCGACGCGGTGGGCGTGGACCCGTTCGGCGCCAACGAAACGCAGCTGCGCGCGCCGCTGGCCGGGGTCGGCATCACCCCGGACGGCCTCACCCGCGACGACTGGCTGGACCTGCTGATGAGCCATCGCATCCAGCCGCATTTCCCGGGCGACCGCATCACCGTGATCCACGACTGGCCGGCCACGCAGGCCGCGCTCGCCCGCATCCGCCCGGGGCGGCCGCCGCTGGCCGAGCGTTTCGAGCTGTACCTGGGCGCGGTGGAGCTGGCCAACGGCTATCACGAGCTGAACGACGCCGTCGAACAGCGCGAGCGCTTCGCGCGCGACCTGGCGGTGCGCGCCGCGCGCGGCCACGTGCAGCCGCCGCTGGACGAAGCCTTCCTGGCCGCGCTGCCGGCCCTGCCGCCCTGCGCCGGCGTGGCGGTGGGTGTGGACCGGCTGCTGATGGCGCTGGCCGGCACCGGCCGCATCGCCGACGTGCTGGCCTTCGATTTCGCCCACGCCTGAGCGCATCCGGTCCTGATCGACGCAGGCGCGCCCTGCCGTTTCCGCGGCATCGCCCGCGCGCATGTATTGCCTGCCTGCCGTGGATGATGCTCTGATCACGGCTGCGGATGCACAATCCGTGTCAGTGGAGTCCATCGGATTGCAGGGCGGGAAGGTCGGATGAAGGGTGTGTGCGGCCTGTTGCTGTGGCTGACGCCAGTGCTGGCCCTGGCCGGGCAGGACGATGCGTCGCCGGCGGATGCGCCGGTGGTGCGCTGCGAATCGGACGGCAGCGCACGCCAGCGCTGCGCGATGGATGTGTCGCGCGGCGTGCAGCTGGTGCGCCAGCTGTCCACGCAGAGCTGCATCCGCGAGACCAGCTGGGGCGTAGAGGACAGCGGGGTCTGGGTCAGCCGTGGCTGCCGCGCCGAGTTTGCCGCCGAACGGCCGGCGCCCGGGCGGCGTGTGGTACGGCGCATGGTGCGCTGCGAATCCAAGGGCCGGACGGTCACCTGCCCGGTGCTGCTGCGTGGCGCGCCGGTGCGCCTGATCCGCCAGCAGTCGCTGCTGCCGTGCCGGGAAGGGCGCACCTGGGGCTATGGGCGCAACGAGATCTGGGTGAGTCGCGGTTGCCAGGGGCAGTTCGAGGTCGGCGCCGAGGATGGTTCCGGGTTCGTGGATGTTCCGCGCCAGGTCACCTGCGAATCGAAGAGCGAGATGCGCCGGGAGTGCGGGGTGAGCGTCGAGCGCAAGGTCACCCTGGTCAGGCAGCTGTCCAACGCCGCCTGCGAGGAAGGCCGCAGCTGGGGCTGGGACCGCACCGGCATCTGGGTGGACAAGGGCTGCCGCGCCGAGTTTTCCGCCGACTGAGCGCGGCACCGATACAATGGCGCGATGAACCAGAACGACGCCATCGATTACGCCCGCTACGACCATATCCGCCCGATCCGCTGGACCGGCGACGCGCTGGAGCTGCTGGACCAGCGCAGGCTGCCCTTCGTGGTGGAGCACGTGCTGTGCCGCGACAGCGACGCCGTCGCCGAGGCCATCCATGCGCTCACCGTGCGTGGCGCGCCGGCCATCGGCATCGCCGCCGCCTGGGGCGTGGTGCTGGCCGCGCGCGAGGTGGACGCCGCCGATGGCGCGGCCGCGCTGCGGGCGCTGGAGCCGGCCATGGCCCGCCTGAATGCCGCGCGCCCGACCGCCGTGAACCTGGCCTGGGCGCTGGCGCGCATGCGCCGTGCGCTGGCCGCTGCCGGCGGCGACTGGAAGCAGGTGCTGGCGCTGGAGGCGCAGGCCATCGCCGACGAGGACCTGGCCGCCAACCGCCACATGGGCGCGCTGGGCGCCGGCCTGATCGCGCCGGGCAGCGGCGTGCTGACCCACTGCAATACCGGCTCGCTGGCCACCGCCGGCTTCGGTACCGCGCTGGGCGTGATCCGCGCCGGCATGGCGCAGGACCGCATCGCGCGCGTGTTCGCCGGCGAAACCCGGCCTTGGCTGCAGGGCGCGCGCCTGACCGTGTGGGAACTGCAGCAGGACGGCATCGACGCGACCCTGGTTGCCGACTCCGCCGCCTCGCACCTGATGAAGACCGGCGCGGTGCAGTGGGTGATCGTCGGCGCCGACCGCATCTGCGCCAATGGCGATACCGCCAACAAGATCGGCACCTACCAGCTGGCCATCGCCGCGCGCCACCACGGCGTGAAGTTCATGGTGGTGGCGCCGTCCTCGACGGTGGACATGGGGACCGCGCACGGCGACGCGATCGAGATCGAGCAGCGCGACCCGGGCGAGCTGTTCGGCGTCGGCGGTGTGCGTACGGTGGCCGAGGGCATCCAGGCCTGGAACCCGGTGTTCGACGTGACCCCGGGCGGCCTGATCGACGCCATCGTGACCGAGAAGGGCGTGATCCTGGCGCCGGACGAGGCGGCCATGCGCGCCGCTTTCGGCGGCTGAATCCGGCCGCCTGCCTGCCGTCCGCAGCGGTGCGGGCGGCGGCCCTGCGGCAGCGTCCGGCCGGAACCGCGGCGCAGGGCCGCAGCCGGTGGCTAAGTCCCTGATTTATTCCGTTAAAAGTGCTGCCGCCTGAGGCGGCAGACGGCGCCGTGTGGTAAACTCGGCCACTTGAATCGGGCTTGTGCCGGGACCGCCCAGAAGGGCCGTCGGCGCCGCTCCGGACCGCTACCAGAATACGGAATCCGAATGGCAGAAACCGCCAAGGAAATCATCCAGGTCAACCTGGAAGACGAGATGCGCAAGAGCTACCTCGATTACGCCATGAGCGTGATCGTGGGGCGCGCGCTCCCCGACGCCCGCGACGGCCTCAAGCCGGTCCATCGCCGCGTCCTCTACGCGATGCAGGAGCTGGGCGCGCACGCCAACAAGCCGTACTACAAGTCGGCGCGCATCGTCGGCGACGTCATCGGTAAATACCACCCGCACGGCGACAGCGCGGTCTACGACACGCTGGTGCGCATGGCGCAGCCGTTCTCGCTGCGCTACATGCAGATCGACGGCCAGGGCAACTTCGGTTCGGTCGACGGCGACAGCCCGGCGGCGATGCGTTACACCGAGTCGCGCCTGTCGCGGATCAGCCACGAGATGCTGGCCGACATCGACAAGGAAACCGTCGATTTCCAGCCCAACTACGACGAGAAGGAACTGGAGCCGACGGTCCTGCCGACGCGCTTCCCGAACCTGCTGGTCAACGGTTCGGCCGGCATCGCGGTGGGCATGGCCACCAACATTCCGCCGCACAACCTCACCGAATCCATCAATGCCTGCATCGCGCTGATCGACAATCCGTCGATCGACGTCGATGGCCTGATGGAATACATCCCGGGCCCGGATTTCCCGACCGCCGGCATCATCAACGGCACCGCCGGCATCATCGCCGGCTACCGCACCGGCCGCGGCCGCGTGCGCATCCGCGCCAAGGCCGAGATCGAGGTGGCCGACAACGGCCGCGAGTCGATCATCGTCACCGAGATTCCCTACCAGGTGAACAAGGCGCGGCTGATCGAGAAGATCGCCGAGCTGGTCAAGGAAAAGAAGCTCGAAGGCATCAGCGAGCTGCGCGACGAGTCCGACAAGGACGGCATGCGCATCTACATCGAGATCAAGCGCGGCGAGTCGGCCGAGGTCGTGCTGAACAATCTGTACCAGCAGACCCAGATGGAATCGGTGTTCGGCATCAACATGGTGGCGCTGGTCGACGGCCGCCCGAAGCTGCTCAACCTCAAGGAGATGCTGGAGGCGTTCGTCCGCCACCGCCGCGAGGTCGTCACCCGCCGCACCATCTTCGAACTGCGCAAGGCGCGCGCCCGCGCGCACGTGCTGGAAGGCCTGACCGTCGCGCTGGCCAACATCGACGAGATGATCGAGCTGATCAAGACCTCGTCCAACCCCGCCGAGGCCAAGGAGCGCATGCTCGCCAAGGTGTGGGAGCCGGGCCTGGTGGGCGCGCTGCTGGGCGCCGCCGGCGCGGAGGCCTCGCGCCCGGAAGACCTGCCCAGGGGCATTGGCCTGGTCGATGGCAATTACCAGCTGTCCGAGGTGCAGGCCACGCAGATCCTGGAAATGCGCCTGCACCGCCTCACCGGCCTGGAGCAGGACAAGCTCACCGAGGAGTACAAGGAACTGCTGGAAGTGATCGCCGGGCTGATCCATATCCTGGAGAACCCGGACCGCCTGCTGCAGGTGATCCGCGAGGAGCTGGAAAGCGTGCGCGCCGAATATGGCGACGAGCGCCGCACCGAGATCCGCCACAGCGAGGAAGACCTGGACATCCTCGACCTGATCGCGCCGGAAGACGTGGTGGTGACGCTGTCGCGCGCCGGCTACGTCAAGCGCCAGCCGGTGTCGGCCTACCGCGCGCAGAAGCGCGGCGGCCGCGGCCGCAGCGCGGCGGCGACCAAGGACGAGGATTCGATCGAGCAGCTGTGGCTGGTCAATACCCATGACACGCTGCTGACCTTCACCAGTTCCGGCAAGGTGTTCTGGCTGCCGGTGTACCAGCTGCCGGAAGCCGGCTCCAATGCGCGCGGCCGCCCGATCATCAACTGGATCGCGCTGGAGAACGGCGAGCGCGTGCAGGCGGTGCTGCCGGTGCGCGAATACGACGACAACCACTTCGTGTTCTTCGCCACCCGCAACGGCACGGTGAAGAAGACCCCGCTGAGCGAGTTCGCCTTCCGCCTGGCGCGCGGCAAGATCGCCATCAACCTGGATGAGGGCGACGCCCTGGTCGGCGTCGGCCTGACCGACGGCGAGCGCGACATCCTGCTGTTCGCCTCCAACGGCAAGACCGTGCGCTTCGGCGAGGACAGGGTCCGTTCGATGGGCCGCACCGCCACCGGCGTGCGCGGCATCAAGATGGCCAAGGGCGAGGAAGTGGTCAGCCTGATCGTGGCCGAAAGCGCCGGCGGCGCCGAGGACGAGGGCGAGGACGATAACGGTGTCGAGGAAGTGGCGGCCGATGGCGGCGAGATCGTCGAGTCGGCGGACGACGCCGGCGTGCAGTACATCCTCACCGCCACCGAGAACGGCTACGGCAAGCGCACCCCGCTGGCCGACTACCCGCGCAAGGGCCGCGGCACGCAGGGCGTGATCGGCATCCAGACCAGCGAGCGCAACGGCAAACTGGTCAGCGCGGTGCTGCTGGGCACGGGCGACGAAGTGCTGCTGATTTCCGATGGCGGCACCCTGGTGCGCACCCGCGGCTCGGAAATCTCGCGCGTGGGCCGCAACACCCAGGGCGTGACTCTGATCCGCCTGTCCAAGGGCGAGAAGCTGCAGGCGGTCGAACGCCTGGACGCCTCGCTGCAGTCGGTCGACGATGCGGACGAGGATGCCGCGCCGGCCGACGCGGAGCAGGCGGCGACTCCGCCGGAAGCCTGATCGACGGCAGTCCGCGTGGAATGAAAAGCGCCGGCGCAAGCCGGCGTTTTTTTTGTCGCCGCGCTCCATGGCGGCAACCTGCGGGCCATCCGACAAGCGACGCCCGAAAATGGTCACGCGGTTCTGTTGTTTCGTCCTCCGTGGGGCTGCTTTGCCGCAGGCGATCGGGCGGTCGCGCCCGGTGCGGTCCGGGAGGCGGAAGGGCAGGAGGGCGCAGCCGATCCCGCGCCATGCGATCCGCGATGACTTCGGTGGCAGGAGCGCCATCGCCGGGACGAAAAAAAACAGCAGGCAAAGCCTGCTGTTCGGTGTAATGGCGCGCCCGGAGAGATTCGAACTCCCGACCGCCTGGTTCGTAGCCAGGTACTCTATCCAACTGAGCTACGGGCGCGTTTTACCTTGATTGTTCTGACGGGGAACACTGCAAGAACAATGTTCCAAACTGGCGCGCCCGGAGAGATTCGAACTCCCGACCGCCTGGTTCGTAGCCAGGTACTCTATCCAACTGAGCTACGGGCGCGTCGTCAGGAGCGGAATTATGCGGATATGACGCGCATGCGTCAACGCTTTTGTGAAATTTTCCTATGACGCCGTCGATGCCAGCGCATCGGCGACGATGGCCGGCGATTTCATCCAGCTGAAATGGTCCGCGCGCGTGCCCAGTTCGTCGCCGGACAGGATGCGCAGCGTCGCCGGCGCGGCCGGCATCTTGGACAGCAGGTGGCGCATGGAGCCGGCCGGCGCGAGCCAGTCGGCGTCGAACAGCAGCGCCTGCACCGGCTGCGCGAGCGCCCGCATCGCCGCGTCCAGATCGACCGGCAGGCCGGCCGCGGCATAACGGCCGCTGAGGCCGACGCGGGCCCAGTCGCGGATCAGGCCGCGCGCCTCGGTGCCGCCGAAGCCGAGCCTGCGCCCCGGCAGCGCGCCGCGCCGTTGCGCCAGCCAGGGCAGGAAGCGGTAGGCCAGCGGCAGCAGCCAGCGTCGCGGTGCGGGAAAACCCCGCCACCACGGGGTGCCGCTGGCGACCAGCCAGAGCGCGGCGAACGTACCCGGATGCAGGCCGGCATGGCAGCACGCCAGCTGCCCGCCCAGGCTGTGCCCGCCAAGCCGCAGCGGAATGCCCGGCACCGCGGCGCGCGCGGCCGCTTCGGCAGCGGGGATGTCGTGCAGCAGCAGTTCGCGGTAGCCCCAGTCGGTGGTCCGGTCCGCGCGCAGGCTGCTGCTGCCGCTGCCACGCCATTCGTGGACGAACACGGCCACGCCACGCGCCGCCAGCGCTTCGGCCAGCGGCAGGTAATGGCGGGCGGCCACGCCCAGCGCCGGCAGCCACAGTACGGCCGCCACGGGCCGTGGTGGCACGTGGGCGAGCAGCTCGAAACGGTGTCCGTCGGCCGCGGCGACGGCAAGGGCGGTCACGCCGTTCATGTCGGATGCGCCGCGCCGAAGTGGTCCAGCACCATGACCTCGCTGCGCCCCGGCCGGTAGCCGCCGCGCAGGCCGCGCGCGACGTAATCGATGGCGGCCTCGCAGGCATTGGGCAGGGACAGCCCGCGGCACAGCTGCGCGGCGATGGCCGAGGCCAGCGTGCAGCCGGTGCCGTGCGCGTCGACCGGCAGGCGCGCATGGCTGAATTCCTCGCTGGCGACGCCGTCGTAATAGCGGTCGATCACGCGCGGGCCTTCGGCCAGGTGCCCGCCCTTGAGCAGCACCGCGCCGGCGCCCAGCCCGAGCAGCGCGGTGGCGGCGTCCTCGGCGTCGGCGGCGCTGGCGATGCGGCGGCCCAGCAGCAGTTCCGCTTCGGGCGTATTGGGCGTGAGCAGCGTGGCCAGCGGCAGCAGGCGTTCGCGCAGCGCCTGCAGGGCGCTGGCTTCCAGCAGCCGGGCGCCGCTGGTGGCGACCATCACCGGATCCAGCACTACCTGCGGCGGGCGGTGTTTTTCCAGGACATCGGCGACCAGGTGGATCACTTCGGCATTGGCGAGCATGCCCAGCTTGACCGCATGAATATCGAAGTCGTCGAAGCAGGCGTCGAGCTGCGCCTGCAGGAATTCCAGCGGCGGCACGTGCACGGCGGTGACGCCGCGGGTGTTCTGCGCGGTCAACGCGGCGATGGCCGACAGTCCATGCACGCGATGCGCGGCGAAGGCCTTGAGGTCGGCCTGGATGCCGGCACCGCCGCCGGAATCGGAGCCGGCGATGGTGAGGGCGGAAGCGGGTGTGGAAGGCGTCATGGCGGGATTGTGCAGCGTTTCGCCCGCCGCTGCCGTCACGGCGCGGTGTACAGGCGTCGCGACAGCCGGTAGGCGATGTAGGTGGCGCCGGTGCAGCCGGTCAGCAGCGCCGGCGCGAGCAGCGCGTCGTAGCCGAAACGCTGGAACAGCCAGGCGCCGATGACGCCGCCGGCGAGGAAGCCGCCGATGATCAGGCCGCTGAGCGTCAGCCGCCGCACCTGCAGCGGCAGGCCGCGCAGCAGATGGCCCAGGCCGATGCCCAGGTCGGTGAACATGCCGCTGAGGTGGGTGGTGCGCACCACCGCGCCGCTGAAGGTGGTGACCATGGCGTTCTGCAGGCCGCAGGCCATGGCTGCGGCCAGCGCGCCCCAGATCTGCTGCCGCTTGAACAGCGGGATCGCCGCCAGCAGCAACAGCGACTCCAGGGCCAGCACCACGCCGTAGCGCCGGCCCAGCCGCAGCGCGCCGTCCTGCACGATGAGCCCGCTCAGCATCGCGCCCAGCGAGAACGCGATCAGCATGCCCCACAGGTGCGCGACGCCGCGCCAGTCGCGCTGCACCAGCGCCATGCCGAGCTGGCTGGTGGTACCGGTGAGGTGGCTGACGGCCTGGTGCTCGAAACCGAGGAAGCCGACCACGTTGACCATGCCGGCCACGCAGGACAGCGCGATCGCGCCGATCCACACCCAACGGGGGAGCTGTATGCCCATCGCGGACAGTATCGCCGGCCGTTCAGAAGCCGCCGTTGGTGGCGATGTCGGAGAAGGTGCCGGCCTGCGGGTCGTACACCGCGCCCCAGAACGCCGCGCCGCCGTCGCAGACCCGCACCGCTTCGCGCGCCGGGTTGGTCTTGTCGTGGTCGGGCAGGGTGAAGGCGTTGATGTAGATCAGCTGCCGGCCCTGCGCGATGAAGCCAACGTACTGGCGCCCGGACCGCGAGGGTTCGGCGATGGTGGGCTGCAGCTGCTGCAGCCGGCTTTCCAGCGCGTCGATCTGCGCGCGGCTGGGCGCCCAGTAGCCGCTGACCCCGTCGGCATGCCGGGCCGGGCTGTCGCGCGAGCAGGTGTCGAGCACCTGCGCGGCCACGAGCGGGCGCGTGACCACCCAGGACTGCCCGGCCTTGATCGCCGTCGGCACGCTGCCGGGGCGGGTGTTGGCCGGCGTGCAGGCCGCCAGCGCGAGCGCGCCGGAAGCCAGCAGGGCAAGGGCGTGGTGCGTTTTCACAGGACCTCCGAAGCGTAGTCGGCCAGCCGCGAGCGCTCGCCGCGGCGCAGGGTGATGTGCGCGCTGTGCGGCCAGTTCTTGAAGCGGTCCACGGCGTAGGTCAGGCCCGAGGTGGTCTCGGTCAGGTACGGCGTGTCGATCTGCTCGACGTTGCCCAGGCAGACGATCTTGGTGCCGGGGCCGGCGCGGGTGATCAGGGTCTTCATCTGTTTCGGGGTGAGGTTCTGCGCCTCGTCCAGGATCAGGTAGCGCGACAGGAAAGTACGCCCGCGCATGAAGTTCAGCGAGCGGATCTTGATGCGCGAGGCGAGCAGGTCGTTGGTGGCCGCGCGCCCCCAGGCGCCGCCTTCCTGGTTGTGGGTGAGCACTTCCAGGTTGTCGGTGAGCGCGCCCATCCACGGCGTCATCTTCTCTTCCTCGGTGCCGGGCAGGAAGCCGATGTCCTCGCCGACGCTGACCGTGGCGCGGGTCATGATGATCTCGCGGTAGCGCTGCGTGTCCATGGTCTGCGCCAGGCCGGCGGCCAGCGCCAGCAGGGTCTTGCCGGTGCCGGCGGTGCCGAGCAGGGTGACGAAGTCGATCTCCGGGTCCATCAGCGCGTTGAGCGCGAAGTTCTGCTCGCGGTTGCGCGCGGTGATGCCCCATACCGAATGCGCGCCGTGGCGGAAATCGTCCACCAGGGTGAGGGTGATGCGGCCGTCGGCTTCCACCCTGGCGACCTTGAGTTCGACCTCGTCCTCGCCCGGCAGGTAGACGTACTGGTTCGGGAACCATTGCTCGTCGTCGGTGGCGCGGATCTCGTAGCTGGTGCGGCCCTTGTCGCTCCAGCTGCGCAGGTCGCCGGAATGCTTCTTCCAGAAGTCCTCGGGCAGGGGCGTGGCGCCGGTGTACAGCAGGCTGAAGTCGTCCAGCGCGCGGTCGTTCTCGTAGTCCTCCGAATCGATGCCGGCGATGGCCGCCTTGATGCGCAGGTTGATGTCCTTGGAGACGAACACCACCGGCACGTCCGGGGTCTGCTCCTTCAGCGCGAGGATGGCGCCGAGGATGGCGTTGTCCGGGACCACCGCGCCGAAGCTCTTGCCGGCCTCGAAATGGCTGGTCTGGAAATACAGGTGGCCGGCGCTGCGCGCGCCGCGCAGCTGCAGGCCCTGCGGCAGCACCAGCGGCACGCCCCTGGCGATGCCGCCGATGCCGGAGGCCTCGATCAGTTCGTTGAGGAAACGGCTGACCTGGCGCGCGTTGCGGCTGGCTTCGGAGGTGCCCTTCTTGCCGTTGTCCAGTTCCTCGATCACCTGCATCGGCAGGTAGACGTCGTGCTCCTCGAATTTGAACAGCGCGGTCGGATCGTGCATCAGCACGTTGGTATCCAGCACGTAGATGCGCTTGCCTCGGGTCATCGTCGATTCCTGGTTACGGGCAGGGAAAAACCGCCACGGCCTGCGGGGCAGGGGCGCGGCGGACGAGGTGGGCGATGGGACTCACTTGGACTGGGCGGCCTTCAGCGCTTCGAGCACGGCTTCGGCATGGCCGGCCACCTTGACCTTGCGCCACGCCTGCACCAGAGTGCCGTCGGGCGAGACCAGGAAGGTGCTGCGCTCGATGCCGCGCACCTGTTTGCCGTACATGTTCTTCATGCGGATCACGTCGAAGGCGTTGCACAGCGCCTCGTCGGCGTCGCTGACGAGCGGGAACCTGAAGCCCTGCCTGGCGCAGAAGTTGTCGTGCGACTTCACCGAGTCGCGCGAGACGCCCATGACCACGGCGCCGGCGCGCTTGAACTTCGGCAGCAGGGCGTTGAAGTCGATGCCCTCGGTGGTGCAGCCGGGGGTGCTGTCCTTCGGGTAGAAGTAGAGCACCAGCCAGTGGCCGGCCTGCGCGGCGAGGGTGGTGGTGTCGCCGCCGGACAGCGCCAGCGGCAGGTCGAGGGTGGTGCGGTCCAGGGTATCGCCGATGTTCATCAGATCCTTTCCGGAGCCTGGGGTACTTCGATTGCAACTACATGAAACGCCGCCTGCCCGTGACGGGCGCGCGAACGGTCAGAACTTCATCGGGTCCATGATCGCGTCCAGGTTGAGGTGGTCGCAGAACTCGAGGAAATCGTCGCGCAGGGCGGCGATGTGCATGTTGGCTGGCACACCGATGGTGATCTGCGCCGAGAACATCTCCGCGCCGGTCTGCATGGCCTGGTAGCGGGTGCTCTGCAGGTTCTCGATGGTGATGCCCTGGCGGTCGAAGAAGTCGGCCAGCTGGAACAGGATGCCGGGCTTGTCCGCGGCGATCACCTCGACGATGTAGGGCAGCAGGTTGGACTGGGCCTGCTTGGCGGCGGTGCGGTACCACACCAGCTTCAGGCCTTCCTCGCGCTCCAGCCGGGTCAGCATCGCCTCGAGCTTGGCCACCGAATCCCACGAGCCGGTGGCCAGGGTGGTGACCGAGACGTCGCGGCCCACCGTGGACAGCCGCGCATCGACCAGGTTGCAGCCGCTGTCGGCGATGCGGCGGGTGACGGACAGCAGGGGGGACTCCGGATGCGTCGTGTAGGCGTTGATCAGGAGGTGGTTTTCGGTCGGCTGCGGCCGCGGGGTGCTGTTGGTCAAGGTGGTTCCGGGGTGCTCTGTGAGTCTGAACGGCGCCGGCGCGGGCACGTTCGCTGGCACCCAGCATACTTGCCCGTGCTTTCGACCGGCAAGTAACATGCCCCCGGTCACGAACCCGCCTCCAGGCGGGATTCCCAGCCCCCACGAAGAACGGCGTTTCCCTTGTCCATTTCCGGCCTCATCACCGCCCTGGCGACGCCTTTCCTTGCCGACGGCGCGCTCGATACCGAGGGCTGGCAGCGCCTGCTGGCGCTGCAGGCGGCCGGTGGCGCGCAGGGCGTGGTGGTGGCCGGTTCCACCGGCGAGGCGGCGACGCTGTCCGGGGCCGAATACGACTCCCTGCTGCGTGCGGCCGTGGAGGCCCTCGGCGGGCGCATGCCGGTGCTGGCCGGAACCGGCCAGTCCGGCACCGCGCGGACCATCGAGGCGACCCGCCGCGCCGCGCGCAACGGCGCCACCCATGCGCTGGTCGTCACCCCGCCGTACGTGCGCCCGACCCAGGAAGGGCTGCGCCAGCACTTCCTGGCCGTGGCCGAGCAGGGCGGGCTGCCGGTGGTGCTGTACAACGTGCCCGGCCGCACCGGCTGCGACCTGCTGCCGGAGACCGTGGCCGGATTGGCCTCGCATCCGAACATCGTCGGCATCAAGGAAGCGGTCAGCGACATGGCGCGCATGAAGGCGCTGCTGGAGCTGCGCGGCGAGGGTTTCGCCGTCCTCAGTGGCGACGATGGCAGCGCCGCGCGCTCGATGCTGGCCGGCGCCGACGGCCTGGTATCGGTCGGTTCCAATGTCCTGCCCGGCGCCTTCCGTACCATGTGCGACCTGGCCCGCGCCGGCAACCATGCCGCCGCCGAAGCCTGGGACGCGCGCTTGCAGCCGTACCACGATTTCTTCACCCTCGAGTCCAACCCGATCCCGGTCAAGGCGCTGCTGCAGCGCCTGGGCATCGGCCATGGACTGCGCCTGCCGCTGTTGCCGCTTTCCGCCTCGCACCATGCCGCCGCCGACCACCTGGCGGCCGACGTGGGCGCGCTGGAAGAACTATCCAGCCACTGAACCTTGCAGTGGCCAGAACCAGGAGATCCACCATGCGTCATTCCCGTTCCGCCGTACGCGCCCTTTCGCTGGCACTGCTCGCCATCGCCACCACCGTCGCCGCGACCGGCTGCTTCCATCGTGGCGCGCGCGGCGACTATGCGCTGGCCCCGGAAATGCGTCCGCTCGAAGTGCCGCCGGACCTGAACCTGCCCAGCACCGCCGGCGCGACGCAGGTGCCGGCGCTGGCCTCGGCCACGCGCCCGACCCAGGCCGCCGCGGCGCAGCCCGCGCAGGGTGGTTTCACCGTCGCCGGCAGCCGCGACGAGGTGTTCGGCAAGGTTGGCGACGCGCTCGCCACGGTCGAGGGCCTGACCATCGCCAGCCGCGCGCAGCTGCTGGGTTCCTACGACGTGGCCTACGAAGGCAGCAACTTCCTGGTGCGCGTGGTCGGCGTCGAGGCCGGCGCCTATGTGTCGGCGGTGGACCCGCGCGGCCTGCCGGCCACCGACCCGGCGGCGGTCAAGCTGCTCGAGGCCCTCAAGGCCAAGCTGGCGCAGTAAGCACCGGTGCCGTCGCCCAGGGCGGTGTTCCGCCATGGGCACGCGGCACCCGCCGCCTGTCCATGGCGGCGACGAGGCCGCAAACGAAAAGGGCGCCGATGGCGCCCTTTTTCATGCGACCCGTCTGGCGGGTCAGCGTTCCAGCAGCTTGAGCTTGTCCGGCTTGCCGTCCCATTCGGCGGCGTCGGCCGGCGGGTCCTTGCGCACGGTCAGCACTGGCCAGGCCTTGGCCAGTTCGGCGTTCAGCGCGACGAAGCCTTCCTGCCCGGCGGGCACGTCGTCCTCGGGGTAGATGGCGTTGACCGGGCATTCCGGCTCGCACAGCGTGCAGTCGATGCACTCGTCCGGGTCGATCACCAGGAAGTTGGGGCCTTCATGGAAGCAGTCCACGGGGCAGACTTCGACGCAGTCGGTGTGTTTGCACTTGATGCAGTTTTCGGTGACGACAAAGGGCATGACGGGGTCCGGCGTTGAACCCCGTAATTCTAGAGCAGGATGCAGGCGCTGGGCGGGACCATTTTCATCCACGCAGTGTGCGCGCCTTTCCTCCGATGCCCGGAGAGCGGGGGCGCTGGCGTGGCATGGAGCCTGGCCGACGGAATCCTCCAGCACCTTCGGGCACTTCAAATCGATATGCCCCACGGCGCAGGGCGCGGGCGGCGGCGCCGCCGGATGCGGTTCCCGGGATCGTCAACGGATGGCGCTAGGGCTCGCGGCCCCGGAGGGCGGCAACAAAAAACCCCGCACGGGGCGGGGCTTTTTGATTTCGCGGACGGAGTTGGCGCTCCCTAGGGGACTCGAACCCCTGTTTTAGCCTTGAGAGGGCCACGTCCTAACCACTAGACGAAGGGAGCGTTTGGTCGCGTCCGGCGAGCGCGCTAGTATATGCACCTGTTCGCCGTCAGGCAACCCTGCAACCCCAACCGGAATCGCCACCATCAATTCCACAGTTACATCGCCGTTCACCCTGCGCGTCATCCCGCGCGACCAGCACACCATTTCGCGCAAGGACATCAGCCCGAACGCATTGCGCGTGCTCTACCGCCTGCGCGAGGCCGGGTTCGGTGCCTATCTGGTCGGCGGCGCGGTCCGCGACCTGCTGGTGGGGGGGCGGCCCAAGGATTTCGACGTAGCCACCGACGCCACGCCGGAACAGGTCAAGCAGCTGTTCCGCAACTGCCGGCTGATCGGCCGCCGCTTCCGCCTGGCGCACGTGGTGTTCGGCCGCGAGATCATCGAGGTCGCCACCTTCCGCGCCAACAGCGACGACGGCAGCGGCGACCGCGAGGTCGAGAACGGCATGCTGGTGCGCGACAACGTCTACGGCAGCATCGAGGACGACGCGGTGCGCCGCGACTTCACCTGCAACGCCCTGTATTACGCCATCGAGGATTTCTCGGTGCGCGACTACGTCGGCGGCTTCGAGGACGTGCTGGCGCGGCGCATGAAGCTGATCGGCGACCCCGAGCAGCGCTACCGTGAGGACCCGGTGCGCATGCTGCGCGCGGTGCGCCTGGCGGCCAAGCTGGGTTTCGGGATCGAGGAGGCCACCGCCGCGCCGATCCCGCGCCTGGCCGGGCTGCTCGACGAAGCTGCCCCGGCGCGCCTGTTTGAGGAAGTGCTCAAACTGTTCCTGTCCGGCCACGGCGTGGCCAGCTTTGAGGGCCTGGAGCGCCACGGCCTGCTGCCGGCGCTGTTCCCGGAGAGCGCGGCCGCGCTGAAGAGCAACCGCAGCGGCGCGCTGCGCCGTTTCGTGATCGAGGGGCTGCGCAGCACCGACGCGCGCGTGGCCAACGACGAGCCGGTGTCGCCGGCCTTCCTGTTCGCGCTGCTGCTGTGGCCGGCGTTCTGCCGCACCCTGATTTCGCTGCAGCGGCAGGGGCTGGCGCCGGAAGAGGCGCAGCGTCGCGCGGCCGACCGGGTCACCCTGCACCAGCTCGCCACCATCGCGCTGCCGCGCCGGTTCTCGCTGCCGATGCAGGAGATCTGGCTGCTGCAGTCGCGCTTTTCCTCGCGCCAGCGCAAGCGCGTGTTCCGCACCCTGACCCATCCGCGCTTCCGCGCCGCGTTCGATTTCTTGGTGCTGCGCCAGGCCGCGTCCAGCGAGCATGCCGCCGACATCGAGTTCTGGCGCGAGGCGCAGCAGCAGTCCGGCCGCGAACTGGAATCGGCGCTGGATTCGCTGCATGTCGAGGAGGCGCTGGAAGACGGCGCGCCCAGGCGGCGGCGTCGCCGCCGCCGTCGCAGCAGCGCGGTCGCCGGCGAGTAAGCCGCATGGTCGTGGCCTGCGTCGGACTGGGCGCCAACCTCGGCGACGCGCCGGCGACGGTGCGCGCCGCGATCCAGGCGCTGGCGGCGCTGCCGGATTGCCGCCTGCTGGCCGCCTCGCGGCTGTACCGCACGCCGGCCTGGGGCAACCAGGACCAGCCGGATTTCATCAATGCCGCGGTGGCGCTGGACACTACGCTGCCGGCGCCGGCGCTGCTGGAGCGGCTGCTGACCACCGAGCAGGCCTTCGGCCGCGTGCGCCTGCCGGGCGAGCGCTGGGGGCCGCGCACGCTCGACCTGGACCTGCTGCTGTACGGCGAACAGGTGATCGACCTGCCGCAGCTGAAGGTGCCGCACCCGCACCTGCACGAGCGCGCCTTCGCCCTGCTGCCGCTGGCCGAGGTGGCGCCGGAAGCGGTGATTCCCGGCCATGGAACGGTGCGTGGCGCCCTGGCCGGCATCGAAACCTGCGGTATCGCGCCGATAGGGGGATAATGCTCGGCTCATCACCGATCGTTATCCCCACATGAGCACCCACGCAGACAGCAAGCCCTGGACCGTCCCGGCGCTGGCCGAGGCCAAGCGCAATGGCCAGAAACTGGTGATGTTGACCGCCTACGACGCGGGATTCGCCCGCACCTTCGACGCCAACGGGGTCGACCTGATCCTGATCGGCGATTCGCTGGGCATGGTGGTGCAGGGCCATGACTCGACGCTGCCGGTCACCGTCGCCGACATCGCCTACCACACCACCGCGGTCGCGCGCGTGCTGCAGCGCGCGCTGCTGGTGGCCGACCTGCCGTTCGGCGCCGACGCCACGCCCGAGCGCGCGCTCGAGGCCTCGCTGCAGCTGCTGCGCGCCGGCGCGGAGATGGTCAAGCTCGAAGGCGCCGGCTTCAAGCTGGACGTGATCCGCCACCTGGTCGAACGCGGTATCCCGGTGTGCTCGCACCTGGGCCTGACCCCGCAGTCGGTGCTGACCCTGGGCGGCTTCAAGGTGCAGGGCCGGGGCGAGGCCGGCGAACGGCTGCGCGCCGACGCCCGCGCGGTGGCCGAGGCCGGCGCCGCGCTGCTGGTGCTCGAATGCGTGCCGTCGCCGCTGGCCGCGCAGGTCACCGCCGACGTGGCGATCCCCACCATCGGCATCGGCGCCGGCGCCGGCTGCGATGGCCAGGTGCTGGTGATGCACGATTTCCTCGGCCTGGACAGCGGCCACCGCCGGCCCAAGTTCGTCAAGGATTTCCTTGCCGAGGGCGGCTCGGTGGCCGGCGCCGTCCGCGCCTACGCCGACGCGGTCCGCGCCGGTACCTTCCCCGACGCGGAGCATGCGTACGCATCATGATCGAGACCGTCACCGAACTTTCCCGGCTGCGCGCCATCGTCGCCGGCTGGAAGCGCGAGGGCCTGCGGGTGGGCTTCGTGCCGACCATGGGCAACCTGCACGCCGGCCATTATTCGCTGGTGAAGCTGGCGCGGCAGCACGCCGACCGCGTGGTGTCCAGCGTGTTCGTCAACCCGACCCAGTTCGGCCCGAACGAGGACTTCACCCGCTACCCGCGCACGCCCGAGGCCGACACCAGCGGCCTGGAGCAGGCCGGCTGCGACGTGCTGTGGCTGCCCACGGTCGAGTCGATGTACCCGTTCGGCGTCGAGCTGGCCGCCAGGGTGCACGTGCCCGGCGTCAGCGCGCTGCTTGAAGGCGCGCACCGGCCCGGCCATTTCGATGGCGTATGCACCGTGGTCTCGCGCCTGTTCAACCAGGTGCAGCCGGACATGGCCGCCTTCGGCCGCAAGGACTACCAGCAGCTGGCGGTGATCCGGCAGATGGTGGCCGACCTGGCGTTCCCGATCGAAATCGTCGGCGGCGACATCGTGCGCGAGGACGACGGCCTGGCGATGAGTTCGCGCAACCAGTACCTGACCGCGGAAACCCGGCCGCAGGCCGCGGCGATCCGCCGCGTGCTGCTGGCCATGCGCGAGGCCAGCCTGGCCGGCACGCCGCGCGCGCAGGTCGAGGCCGAGGGTACGGCGCAGCTGCAGGCGGCCGGGTTCCAGGTGGACTACGCGGTGGTGCGCCTGCCCGACCTGGGCGAGCCGGGCGAGGGCGCGGCCGGCGCCCGCGTGGCGCTGGTCGCGGCCAGGCTGGGCAACACCCGGCTGATCGACAACATCGAATTCTGAGCCGGCAACCGCCGGGACTTCCCCTGTCCCGGCCGCGGCGGCCGAAGGTCATGCGATGGCGCCCCCGTGGCGCCATTTTCACGTCCGCGACCGGGCCGGACAGCTCATGCTGCAGTGCGGGCAAGGGCCCGCGCCGGTGCTAGACTGCGTGCTTTCTTTCGCAGTATTCCGGCACCGCCATGCAACTTTCCCTGCTCAAGACCAAGATCCATCGCGCCACCGTCACCCACTCGGAGCTGAACTACGAAGGCTCCATCGCGATCGACGGCGACCTGCTGGAAGCCACCGGCATCCGCGAGTTCGAACAGGTGCACATCTGGGACGTGACCAACGGCGCGCGTTTCTCCACCTACGCCATCCGCGCCGAAGCCGGCAGCGGCGTGATCTCGCTCAACGGCGGCGCCGCGCGCCACGTGCAGGTGGGCGACGTGATCATCATCGCCGCCTTCGCCAGCATGAGCGAAGCCGAGGCCGACAGCTTCCAGCCCAGGCTGGTCTATGTCGACGGCAACAACCGCATCACCCACACCAACCACTCCATCCCCACACAGGCCGCATGACCACGCACAACGGATTGACCGCATTGCACGCCCACGCCCAGCGACTGCAGGGCACGGGTATTCCCTCGCTGTTGGCCGCCGAGCCGGACCGGGTGAAAACCCTGGCGTTCAAGGTCGGTCCGTTGTACGTGAACTTCGCGCGGCAGAGCTATGACCGCGCGGCCCTGCAGGCGCTGCTCGAGCTGGCCGCCGCGCGCGACGTCGCCGGCGGCTTCGCGCGCCTGTTCGGCGGCGAGAAGATCAACATCACCGAAGACCGCGCGGTGCTGCACAGCGCGCTGCGCGGCGACGCCAGCCCGAAGGCGGCGGCCGAGCATGCCGAAGCGGTGGCCGTGCAGCAGCGCATGGGCGAACTGGTCAAGGCGCTGGAGGCCAGCAGCGTCACCGACATCGTCAGCGTCGGCATTGGCGGCTCCGACCTGGGCCCGCGGCTGGTGGCCGATGCGCTGCGCCCGGCCAGCGGCGCGCGTTTCCGCGTGCACTTCGTCTCCAACGTCGATGGCGCGGCGATGCAGCGCACGCTGGCCACGCTGGACCCGGCCACCACCGCCGGCATCCTGATCTCCAAGACCTTCGGCACCCAGGAAACCCTGCTCAACGGCGCGATCCTGCGCGACTGGCTGGGCGGCAGCGAGCGCCTGTACGCGGTCAGCGCCAATCCCGAACGCGCCGCCCGGGCCTTCGACATCGCTGCCGCGCGCGTGCTGCCGATGTGGGACTGGGTCGGCGGCCGTTACTCGCTGTGGTCGGCGGTGGGTTTCCCGATCGCGCTGGCGATCGGCTTCGAGCGCTTCGGCCAGTTGCTGGCCGGCGCGGCGGAAATGGACGCGCACGCGGCCAGCGCGCCGCTGGAGCGCAACCTGCCGGTGCTGCATGCGCTGACCGACATCTGGAACCGCAACGCGCTCGGCCGCGCCACGCACGCGGTGATGACCTACGACCAGCGCCTGGCGCTGCTGCCGGCCTACCTGCAGCAGCTGGTGATGGAAAGCCTGGGCAAGCGGGTCAAGCTCGACGGCAGCCCGGTCGATGCCGACACCGTGCCGGTGTGGTGGGGCGGGGCGGGCACCGACGTGCAGCACAGCTTCTTCCAGGCGCTGCACCAGGGCACCAGCATCGTGCCGGCCGATTTCATCGGCTGCGTGCGCAACGACGACCCGTACACCCTCAACCACCAGGCGCTGCTGGCCAACCTGCTGGCGCAGACCGAGGCGCTGGCCAACGGCCAGGACAGCGACGATCCGCACCGCCGCTACCCGGGTGGCCGCCCGAGCACGCTGATCCTGCTCGACGCGCTGACCCCGCAGGCGCTGGGCGCGTTGATCGCCATGTACGAGCACGCGGTCTACGTGCAGTCGCTGGTGTGGGGCATCAACGCCTTCGACCAGTTCGGCGTCGAACTGGGCAAGCAGCTGGCCAACCAGCTGCTGCCGGCGCTGCAGGGCGAGGCGGTGGACATCGCCGACCCGATGACGCGCGAGGCGCTGGCGCAGCTGCGCGGCTGATCCACGCAGCAGGGCAACGAAAACGCCGCGCAGCGATGCGCGGCGTTTTCGTTCTGCGGCCAATCCCGCTCTGCAGGCGCGCCGTCAGTCGCCGGAGCGTCGCGCCTCGCTCGGCGCGCGCCCGGTCCAGCGCTTGAATGCGCGGCGGAACTCGCGCGCGTCGTTGAACCCCAGCCGGCCGCCGATGGCGACGATGGACAGGGTCGGGTCGCGCAGCAGTTCCATCGCGCGCTTGGTGCGCACGCGGTCGTGGACCGCACTGAACGACGTGCCTTCCTCGGCCAGCTGCCGGCGCAGGGTGCGTTCGCTCAGGTGCAGTTCGGCGGCCATTTCGGCCATCTGCGGGTTGTCGCGCAGGCGCATGCGCAGGTGGCTTTCCAGCGCGGCGGTGGTCTCGCCGCACACCGGCCGGGCGTCCATCTGCATGCGGCACAGGGTCATCACCTGGTTCGAGGTCGCCGGGTTGTAGCTGGCGAACGGCATTCCAGCCAGCGCCGGTCGAGCACCATCGCGTGCCGCGCCTGGCCGAAACGCACCTCGCAGCCGAACAGGTCGTGGTAGCGCTGCGCGTAGCGCGGCGCCGCATAGCCCAGCTCCAGGCGCCGCGGACGGAAGTCCGGGCCGACCAGTTCGCGGACCAGCTGCAGCACGCTGGAGAACAGTTCCTCGCAGAGGAAGGGCAGCAGGTCGCAGGCCTCGTCCGGCGCGGTGGCGACGGCCGCCACGCAGCCGTCGCCGTGTTCGGCCAGGGCGATGTCCATCAGGGCGCCGCTGTTGCGCTGGTAGGCCAGGCCGACGCGTACCGCTTCGCCGAAATCGGGGGCGGTCTTCATCGCCAGCCCGAGCAGCCCGAAATTGCCCAGGTTCTGGCGGCCGCCCAGCTCCAGGCCGACGCCTTCGACCGCCAGCGCGGCCAGGGCGCGGCGGATCACCGTGCTCGCCTGCCGGTAGGACATGCGCGTGTCCGGACTGCTGATTTCCTCCGGCTGCAGCCGGGTGCCGGCGAACCAGCCGTTGCTGTCGATTCCCCGCTCCGCGGCGAGCTGCATCAGCCCGCAGAGGATGTTGGTAGGCCGGTCGGCGGTGGACAGTTCGTCGCCGATTGCGGTGTTCAAACGCATCCGAAGTCCTTCCGATTGTCCGTTTTGCCCCCCTTTGTATGCCGCTTATGCCCTTCGCGCAATGCATCCATACGCACCAGACTGCGGCGCAGACTTGGCGAGCACGTACGGGAGAGAATTCATGCAATGCAGCATTTTTGTCGGCACGATCGGCGCCCTTGCGCTCCTGCTGTCCGGCTGCCAACAGAAGGCTCCCGACGCGCCGGCGGTGCCGGCCGGCGATGCCGGCTTCGCCAGGGTCCTGCAGGAAAAACTGCTGGACGCCAAGCCCGGCGACGTCATCGAGGTGCCGGAAGGCATCTTCCAGTTCGACCGCAGCCTCAGCCTGCGCGTGGACAACGTCACCCTGCGCGGGCAGGGCATGGACAAGTCCATCCTCAGCTTCAAGGGCCAGAAGGCCGGTGCCGAGGGCCTGCTGGTGAACGCCAACGGCTTCACCCTGGAGAACCTGGCGATCGAGGACAGCAAGGGCGACGGCTTCAAGATCAGCCAGTGCGAGAACGTCACCATCCGCGGCGTGCGCGTGGAGTGGACCGGCGGGCCGAAGACCAGCAACGGCGGCTACGGCCTGTACCCGGTGCTGTGCAGGAACGTGCTGATCGAGAATTCGGTGGCGATCGGCGCCTCGGACTCGGGCATCTACGTCGGCCAGTCGCGCGACGTGATCGTGCGCAACAACCGCGCCGAGCGCAACGTGGCCGGCATCGAGATCGAGAACACCATCAACGCCGACGTGCATGACAACGTGGCCACCGGCAACACCGGCGGCATCCTGGTGTTCAACATGCCGGCGCTGACCCAGCAGGGCGACGCGATCCGCGTGTTCAAGAACAAGGTGGTGGCGAACAACCTGGACAACTTCGGCGCCAAGGGCACGCCGGTGGCCAGCGTGCCGGCCGGCAGTGGCGTGGTGATCAACTCCAACGACAACATCGAGATCTTCGACAACGACATCGCCGACAACCAGACCGCCAACATCATCGTCTCCAGCGTGTATTCCACCGGCTACAAGGACGACAAGGCCTCGGGCGAGTTCGACCCGTACCCGGAGCGCATCCACGTGCACGGCAACCGCCTGTCCGGCGGCGGCGACTCGCCGGACCGGATGGATTTCAAGGCGCTGAAGGTGGCGATGTACGGGCTGACCGGCCATTTCCCGGACGTGCTGTTCGACGGCTACGTCAACCCGCAGCGCGCCGAAGGCCCGCAGATCTGCCTGCGTGACGTATCCGGCGTGCTCAATGCCGATGGCCCCGGCGGCTACAAGAACCCGAGCAAGGACGCCAAACCCTACGACTGCACGCTGCCTTCGCTGCCGGCGATCGACCTCAAGCGGGGTTGAGGTGGCGCGCATGTCATCGCATCGAACCCTGCTGGGAATGGCCGCGCTGTTGATCCTGGCCGCCTGCGCGCGTGAACCGGCGCCCAAGCCGGTGCATTTCTTCGCCGAGGGCATGCCCGAGCGCCTGTCCGACTGGAACGTGGTGTACGTGGCCGACGGCAGGCTGCGGCTCAATGCCCAGGTGCTGCCCTACGACCTGGACACGGCGCTGTTCACCGACTACGCGCACAAGCTGCGCACGGTATGGATGCCGGCCGGCGCGTCCGCACGTTACCAGGCGGACGAGGCGCTGGATTTCCCGGTCGGCACCATCATAAGCAAGACCTTCTATTACCCGCGCGGCGAAGGCGACACGGTGCTGCGCAGCGACGACGCCGGCGCGGAGGCGGACGGCGGCCTGACGCTGGGCAAGGTGCGGCTGGTGGAAACGCGGCTGCTGGTGCGCCGCGCCTCGGGCTGGGTCGCGCTGCCCTACGTGTGGAACGCCGAGCAGAACGAAGCCCGGCTGATGCGCACCGGCGACCTGGTGCCGCTGACCCTGGCGGGCAGGGACGGCAAGCGCGAGCAGATCGACTACATGGTGCCGGACGAGAACCAGTGCGCCGGCTGCCACGGCGTCGATCTCAAGTCAAAAAAGATCTTCCCGATCGGCCCGAAGGCGCGGCACCTCAACCATGAGTTCGCCTACGCCGGCGGCAGGGCCAACCAATTGCAGCACTGGCAGGAGGTCGGCTACCTGGCCGACGTACCCGCCGGCGAGCTGCCGCGCAACGTGGCCTGGAACGACGCGCAGGCGCCACTGGAAGCACGCGCGCGCTCGTACCTGGACATCAACTGCGGGCACTGCCACAGCCCCAGGGGCGCGGCGCGCACGTCGGGCATGTGGCTGGACGCCAACACCCACGACCCGCTGCGGGTAGGCCGCTGCAAGCTGCCGATCGCCGCGGGGCAGGGCACCGGCAACCGCGCCTGGGACATCGTGCCCGGCAAGCCGGATGATTCGATCCTGACCTACCGGATGGAAAGCACCGACCCCGGCGTGATGATGCCGGAACTGGGGCGCAGCCTCGTCCACGAGGAGGGCGTGGAACTGATACGGCAGTGGATCGCGGCCATGTCCGCGCAGGAGTGCGGCGCGTAGGCAGGGAGTTGGCACAGGCACACGGCCCCGCATCGCCGCGCGGAATCGACATGAGGGGAACTCAATGGGAAAGGGGAACTCGATGACGTACAACAGATTGTCGCGCGGCGTCCGCAGGGCGCTGTTCACCTCGCTGCTGGCCACGCCGGCACTGGCTGCGCACGCGCAGGCGCAGAGCGCGCCGTCCACGCAGCCCGAAGCGATCGAACTGGACCGGATCGTTGTCACCGCGCAGAGCCGCGAGCAGGAGCTCAAGGACGTGCCCATCGCCCTGCAGGTGGTGGGCGAGCACGTCATTGAGCAGACCATGGCCGAGAACCTGGGCGACCTGGACAGCTTCGTCCCGGGCCTGTCGATCAGCGACGACCAGCCGACCCAGGCCAGCTTCAAGCTGCGTGGCCTGAGCACCGGCGATTTCGGCATCGGTACCGACCCGACCGTCGGCGTCTACGTGGATGGCGTCTACGCCGGCCGCGGCGGCGGCACGGTGCTGCCGTTCCTCGACGTCGAACGCATCGAAGTGCTGAAGGGCCCGCAGGGCACCCTGTTCGGGCGCAATACCGCCGCCGGCGCGGTGTCCATCGTGACCAAGCGCCCCGGCAACGAGCTCGAAGGCCGTGCGCGCGTGCGCATGGGCAACTACGGCAAGCAGTATTTCGACGGCATGCTTAACCTGCCGGCCGGCGAGACCACGGCGTTCCGCATCAACGCCATGGGCAGCCAGACCGACGGCTGGATGAAGGACGCCGCCAGCGGCGAGCGGCTCGACGACGGCCGCAACTGGGCCACGCGCGCGGCGTTCCGCTGGGACATCGGCGGCAATACGCAGATGCTGCTGAGCTGGGACCACGAGGACCTGGACCAGCGCTCGCGCCCGGCCATCGGCATCGTCGCGCTGCCGCCGGCGCCGGGCGTGCCGCCGGTGCCGGCCGATCCGGCGCAGTACCAGAACCCGGTCGGCCACGCCGCCTATACCGACGTGCCGGACAACAACGAGACCCGCAGGTTCGACGGCGCGACCCTGATCCTCGACCACGCCTTCGAGTGGGGCCACCTGAGCTCGATGACCTCCTGGCGCAACTTCGATACCTACAACCGCGCCGAGGAAGACGGCACCAACCGCCGCGAACTGTACCTGGACACCATCAACATCGAGGACAACACCACCTGGTACCAGGAGTTCAAGTTCAGCGGCAACACCGAGCGCCTGGACTGGGTGGCCGGGGTGAGCTGGTTCCAGGAAAAGGCCAGCCAGTCCAGCGTGGTCGACCTGACCAGCGACAGCATCAATACCGCGGCCGCGGGGCTGTACGGCATGCCGCTGTTCGGCATGCTGCAGGACGCGGCGGATTTCTACGGCATCCCGGTGCAGCTGTTCGGCAACCCGTGGCGCGAGGCCTACGACAACACCGTCGATTCCACCGCCTATGCGGCATTCGGCGACGTGATCTGGCACGCCACCGACAAGCTCAACCTGACCTTCGGCCTGCGCTATACGCGCGATGAGAAGAAGTTTACCTGGTTCAACGACCACCACCGCGCCGACGCGCTGAACCAGGCCCTGCAGACCCTGGAACAGTACGGCGTGCTGCCGCAGCCGGTGCCGTGCGAGGCGCTGGGCCTGTGCGCCATGGACGAGGACGGCGACGGCCTGATCCCGATCGACGCGGCGTTCCTGGCAGGTTTCGACCTGGCCTTCAGCGACCCGATCTCGATGGCCAACAAGGGCGTGACCAACCGCGCGAAGAACGCGTGGAGCGACTGGAGCCCGCGCCTGGTCGTCGACTACCACCCGTCCGAAGGCACCATGCTGTTTGCCTCGGTGGCCAAGGGCTACAAGGCCGGCGGCTACAACGTGTTCTCGCCGGGTGCGGCCTTCGATAACGAGAGCGTGTGGAACTTCGAAACCGGCATCAAGCGCGACCTGCGCGACCTGCGCATCCAGTACGAGGCCTCGGCGTTCTACTACGTATACGACAACCGCCAGGCGATCCGCCTGGATACCTCGTCCGACATCCCGCGCTATGTGGTCAGCACCAGCGACCTGACCGCGCGCGGTGTGGACTTCAGCGCGCGCTGGCAGGCCAGCGACCACCTGAGCGTGGATTTCGCCGCCGAATGGATCGACTCCACCTACAAGGACTTCGTCACCCCGGACGGCATCGACCTCAGCGGCCAGCCGACCGGCGAGGCGAACCTGTCCTTCGCCGCCGGCGCCGCCTATACCGTGCCGCTGGGCGGGTACGGCGACCTGACGTTCTCCGCGCGCCATTCCTATGGCGGCCGCGGGCGCTGCAACTCCGGCTCCTCCAGCCAGGGCAACTGCGGGCGCTACGCCACCTTCACCATCGGCGAGGAGCGCAACCGCACCGACCTGTACCTGCGCTGGCGCTCGCCATCCACGCAGTGGAGCGTGGCCGCCTACGTCAACAACGCCTTCGACAACCGCTACGTGAACGGGCTGTACACCTACGGCACCACGGTGGTCGGCACCACCGCCGCCGGCGTCAGCGAACCGCGCTTCTACGGCATGGAGCTGATGTACCGCTTCTGACGCGGAGCGCTGCCCCGCCGCTGCCGGGCGAGCCCGGCAGCGGTTTCCCGCGCGGCCCGATGCGGGAAAGCCCCGCATCCATGGAAGGCAGGGGCCATACTCGACGCCGGATCCGATGGCACCCCCTGGACTTCATCGCATGGACACCCACGCTTCCACGCCCACCGCCGACCTGCGCCCGACCCTCGACCGCCTGCGCGCCGCCTGGCAGGCGCACAAGCCGGACCGCGCCCAGCGCAGCGCCGACCTGCTGCGCCTGCGCGAGGCCCTGAAGCGGCGGCTGGACGAGATGGCGGCGGTCATCGCCGCCGACTTCGGCCACCGTTCGCCGCACGAATCGCGCATCGCCGACGGCATGACCGTGCTCAACGAGATCGACCACCTGCGCCGGCACCTGCGCGGCTGGATGAAGCCGCGCCGCGTCGGCGTGGGCTGGCGTTTCTGGCCGGCGCGCGCGGAGATCCGCCCCGAGCCGGTCGGCGTGGTCGGCGTCATCTCACCGTGGAACTACCCGGTCAACCTGGCGCTGATTCCGCTGGCGACCGCCATCGCCGCCGGCAACCACGTCTACCTGAAACCCTCCGAGCACACCCCGCGCACCAGTGCCTTCCTGCGCGAACTGCTGGCCGAGGTGTTCCCCGCCGGGCGCGTCGCCGTCGCCGAGGGCGGGGCCGAGGTGGCCGGCGCCTTCGCCGCGCTGCCGTTCGACCACCTGGTGTTCACCGGCTCCACCGCGGTCGGGCGCAAGGTGATGGCCGCCGCCGCGCCGAACCTGACCCCGCTGACGCTGGAACTGGGCGGCAAGTCGCCGGCCATCGTCTGCGACGACTACCCGCCGGAGCAGGCCGCGGCGCGGCTGGCGACCGGCAAATGGTTCAACTGCGGGCAGACCTGCATCGCCCCGGACTACGTGCTGGTCGGCGCGGCGCGGCGCGACGCGCTGGTGCAGGCGCTGCGCGCGCAGGTGGGCGCGCGCTATGGCCAGGGCCTGGCCGGCAACGAGGACTACAGCCGCATCATCAACGCCGGCCAGTACGCGCGCCTGCAGGGGTATGTGGACGATGCGCGCGCGCGCGGGCTGGAGGTGATCGTGCTGGGCGAGGCCGATCCCGCGCAGCGCCTGTTCCCGCCGACCCTGGTGCTGGAACCGGGCGACGACGCGGCGGTGATGCAGGAGGAGATCTTCGGGCCGGTGTTCCCGATCCGCAGCGTGGGGTCGCTGGACGAGGCCATCGGCTACGTCAACGCGCACGACCGCCCGCTGGCGCTGTACCCTTTCAGCCATGACCGCGCCAGCGTGGAGAAGATCCTGCGCGGCACCCTGGCCGGCGGCGTCAGCGTCAACGACACGCTGTTCCATTTCGCCATCAACACCCTGCCGTTCGGCGGCATCGGCCCCAGCGGCATGGGTGCCTACCACGGCCGCAGCGGCTTCGATGCGATGAGCAAGCAGTTGCCGGTCCTGTGGCAGGCCCGCCGTACCGGCGGCGACCTGCTGAAACCGCCCTACAGGAAGGCGCAGTGGCTGATCGACCTGATCGTGCGCTGACGCGACTTCGCAGGAGCGCGTCGCACGGGCGCGCTTCGGTGCGCGATGCTCTCCCCGGAGTGCCCGGGCAGTGCAATGAAGCGGCTCCCGCACGGCGTTCCTTGCCACGGATGACGGGCATGGAGAAATCGCCCGGAGCGATTCCTGGTATCGCCTGATCGATGTCCGCAGGGCGCCCGCGCGGGCGGCAGGCACAAAAAACCCGCCATCCGGAGCCGTGAGGGGAGGGAGACAAACGGCGCGGTACTGCTGGCGGGTCGGGTTGATTCTTGCTCAGTTTATGCTGCTTTGCAACATCACGGCTCGCCGGCGTTTGGTTTCGGCGTGGCGTGCGCCTCGGCGCGGTTCAGGCGGTGGTTGAGCGCGTCCAGGCGGGCATTGAGCGCCTCGATGTCCGAGCGGCTGGGAATATCCATGCGCCGCAGGACCCGGTGCACCCGGTCCTCGAAGGATTTCTCGACCCGGTCCCAGGTACCGGCCGCGCGGTCGCGGGCGTTGCCCAGGGTGGCCTCGACCGAATCGCGCAGGCTCTCGCCGCGCGGGGACTCCTCGCGGCTGCGTGCCTCCATCGACTCGCCTTCGCGGACCAGCGATTCGAACAGCCGGCTGCCCTCGGCCTGGGCCCGCGACAGCGCGCCCAGCCCGGCCAGCCAGACCTGCTGCGCCGATCCGCCGAGCGTGCGGCCCGGGCGTGCGCCGCGTTCGTGCGCGGTCGCGCCCGGGTTGCGGCCGGCATTGTGGTGTTCGTGGGTACTCATGGGGGCGTTCCTCCGTGCGGGCGACCGGCACACCGTAGCGATGGCGATGCCTGCGCCGCGTGATGGAACCACGCGCCCGGCCGTTCCGTTCAGCCCAGCTTTTCGGCCAGCACCCGCTGGATCTCGGATTCGACCATGCCCTTCATCGCCGACAGCAGGAAGCCGAGCTCGGCCTTCACCCGCACCGCGCCGGGCAGCAGCTCGATCACGCCGTCGACGCCGGACCGGGCGAAATGCAGGTTGGCGCCTTCCCAGCGCGCGTCGACGTCGAAGCGCTCCTGCAGCTTGCGCGCGACTTCGGCGATGGCCTCGCGGGCGCGCTCGTCGGTCAGGGAATGGGCGTGGCGGATATCGATGGTGGACATGAGGGGCTCCTGGCGGGCTGGCGTGGAACGAGGTGCGGCATTGTGCGGACCGGCGCGGCGCAGTCCAAGTCCCGCGCCCGGCTTCTGCATGTCCGGCCAACCTGCTAGGCTGCCGCCGGTGCGCACCCTGCAAGTCCATTTCAGCAATCGCCAGCAGCCCGATCAGTCCCTGGCGCCGGGGGTGCAGCGCATCGTCCGCGACGCCAGCGGCCAGGTCCGGCTGGGCGACGACAGCGTCGGTCCCTTGCTGCTGGCGCGCTTCTGTACCGACGAACGCGGCGTCTGGCTGCAGGTGGCCAGCGGCAGCCGCGGCCTCCATGTCAACGGCCGCCCGGTGCGGCGCATGGCGCTGCTGCGCGCCGGCGATTCGGTCTACGCCGACGGCGTGGAGATGCTGCTGCGCGGGGAGTGCGAGCCCGTCGCGCAGCCACCGGCGGCGACCGGCGATGAAAGCGAGGACCTGCGCGTGCTGCTGCGCGGCGTCGGCGGCCGCCATCATGGGCGCTGCTTCCCGCTCGACCGGCCGCGCACCATCGGCCGCGACGGCGCGGTGGACGTGGTGATCGACGACCCGGTTTTCCCCGAGCGGCAGGCGCGGTTCGAGCGCCACGGCGACCGCGTGCTGCTGCGCGACCTGGGCTCGCCGGAAGGCTGCCGGGTCAACGGCATCGCGGTCCGCCACTGCTGGCTGCAGGGCGGCGACCAGGTGGTATTCGAGGGCAACCACCGCTTCGTGCTGGAAGTCCCGCTGGACGCCCATTCGGCCGCGTTCGCCGCCGTGGCCGAGGCGCCCGACGCGGAACAGGAAGGGCGCGCCGACGACCTCCCGCCGCCGCGGGCGCGGCGCTGGCCGTGGCTGCTGCTCAGCGCGCTGCTGCTGGGCGCGGCGATCAGCGCCCTGCTGCTGTTCGGCGCCCGCTGACCTGTCCGGCTCCAGCGCGCGGCCGCCCCGGCGCAACCCGCGCCGATTGGCTGCAGATGCAACTTTTCCCGTGCCCCCAAAGCCTGTTGCGCTGCGGCATACTTGGGCTTCCCCTCGGACAGGTGTGACATGACGCGCGCGTTCAATTTCAGTGCCGGCCCCGCGGCCCTGCCGGAACCGGTCCTGCGCCAGGCGCAGGCGGAGATGTTGGAATGGAACGGCGTGGGCGCGTCCATCGTCGAGATCAGCCACCGCAGTGCCGAGTTCATGGCCGTGGCGGCGCAGGCCGAAGCCGACCTGCGCACCCTGGTCGGCATTCCCGACGACTATGCCGTGCTGTTCCTGGGCGGCGGTGCGACCACGCAGCAGGCGCTGCTGCCGCTGAACCTGGCCGCGCCGGGGCAGCGCGCGGACTACGTGGTCAGCGGCCACTGGGGCAAGACCGCGGTCAGGCAGGCGCGGCCCTACGTGGACGTGAACCTCGCCGCCGACGGCGAGGCCGGCGGTTTCCGCGACATTCCCGCGCGCACGCAGTGGCGGCTGTCCGACGATGCGGCCTATGTGCACATCACCGCCAACGAGACCATCCACGGCGTCGAATTCCGCGACGCGCCGGACGTGGGCGCGGTGCCGCTGGTGGCCGACTTCAGTTCGTCGATCGCCTCCGAGCCGATCGACGTCTCGCGCTATGGCGTGATCTATGCCGGGGCGCAGAAGAACCTCGGCCCGGTCGGCATCGCCGTGGTCATCATCCGCCGCGACCTGCTGGAACGCGCCGGGCAGCCGCGCGCGGACATCTTCGATTACCGCTCGCACGCGGCGCGCGACTCCATGCTCAACACCCCGCCGACCTGGAACTGGTACCTGCTCGGGCTGACCGTGAAGTGGATGCTGGCGCAGGGCGGCACGGCCGAGTTCGCCCGCCGCAACGCGGCCAAGGCGGCGCTGGTCTACGCGGCCATCGACGGCTCCGGCGGCTTCTACCGCAACGAGGTGGCGCCGGCGGCGCGTTCGCGCATGAACATTCCGTTCTTCCTGCCCAGCGCCGAGCTGGACGCACGCTTCGTTGCGGAAGCCAAAGCCGCCGGCCTGCTGGCGCTCAAGGGCCACAAGGCGGTCGGCGGCATCCGCGCCTCGCTGTACAACGCCATGCCGCTGGAAGGCGCGCAGGCGCTGGCCGCCTTCATGCACGACTTCCAGCAGCGCAACGGCTGATCCGTACACCCGCCGGCGCACCGCGCCGGCCCGCAACAGGTAGACCCGAACCATGGCATCCAAGCCACCCAAGAGCGCCGCCAAGGCGAAGCCGGCATCCGCAAAGAAGGCGGCCGCCAAGGAAACGCCGATCACCGTGGCCAAGCCGGTGCTGGCCGACGTGCGCGCCAAGATCGACCAGATCGACCGCAGCATCCAGTCGCTGATCGCCGAGCGCGCGCAGTTCGCCCACCAGGTCGGCAAGGCCAAGGGCAAGCTCGCCGCCGCCGTCGACTACTACCGGCCCGAGCGCGAGGCGCAGGTGCTGCGCATGGTGGTCGACCGCAACGAGGGCCCGCTCTCGGACGAAGTGCTGGTGCACGTGTTCCGCGAGATCATGTCCGCCTGCCTGGCGCAGCAGGAGCCGCTGAAGATCGGCTACCTCGGGCCGGAAGGCACCTTCAGCCAGCAGGCCGTGCTCAAGCACTTCGGCCGCTCGGCGCTGGGCCTGCCGCTGGCCAGCATCGAGGAAGTGTTCCAGGAAGTGGAGGCCGGCAACGCCGATTTCGGCGTGGTGCCGGTGGAGAACTCGGGGCAGGGCACGATCCAGATCACCCTGGACATGTTCCTGACCTCCAACCTCAAGATCTGCGGCGAGGTGGAACTGCGCGTGCAGCAGTTCCTGATGTCGCGCAGCGGGCGGCTGGAGGACATCGAGCGCGTCTACGCGCACCCGCAGTCGTTCATGCAGACCTCGGCCTGGCTGCGCGCCAACCTGCCCAGGGCCGAGAAGATCCCGGTGTCGAGCAACGCCGAGGGCGCACGCCGCGCGCGCAACGCCGACGACGCGGCGGCCATCGGCGGCGAGAGCGCCGGCCACGTGTACGGCCTGAAGAAGGTGGTGACCAAGCCGATCCAGAACGACGCGGACAACACCACGCGTTTCCTGGTGATCGGCCGCCAGCTTTTCCCGTCCTCGGGCCATGACCGCACCTCGGTGCTGGTGTTCATCCACGACAAGCCCGGCGCGCTGTTCGACGTGCTCAGCCCGTTCGCGCGCCACGGCATCAGCATGAACCGCATCGAGTCGCGGCCCTCGCACCAGGCCAAGTGGGAGTACGGCTTCTTCATCGACCTGGCGGGCCACATCGAGGATGCCTCGATGCAGGCCGCGCTGGCCGAGCTCAAGGCGCATTCGGCGCAGATCAAGGTGCTGGGCTCGTACCCGGTCGCCGTGCCGTAAGCCGAAAGCCGAAAGCCCCTCTCCCTCCGGGAGAGGGGGTGGGGTGAGGGCAGGGGGGCGCAGCCAGCCTCGCGGCCCTCGATTCTTGCGGCTTCGCCCGTACCCTCATCCGCCCTTCGGGCACCTGCATTCGGCACATCCCTGTGCCGCACCCTCCGGGCGGCTTCGCCGTGCAGTGCGGCCATCCTGCCGCACTGTCTCCCAGCCGGGAGGGAGAAGGAACAATGGACAACCAGAGAGATTCCGAATGACCCAGCCCCACTGGATCGCAAGCAAAGGCCAGCCCCTGCAGGGCACGCTCGACATTCCCGGCGACAAGTCGGTTTCGCACCGCGCGGTGATGTTCGCCGCGCTGGCCGACGGCGTGTCGCGCATCGACGGTTTCCTCGAGGGCGAGGACACCCGCGCCACCGCGGCGATCTTCGCGCGCATGGGCGTGCGCTTCGACACCCCGTCGCCGTCGCAGCGCATCGTGCATGGCGTCGGCGTCGATGGCCTGAAGGCGCCGGACGGCGAGCTGGACTGCGGCAATGCCGGCACCGGCATGCGCCTGCTCGCCGGCCTGCTGGCGGCGCAGCCGTTCGACAGCGTGCTGGTGGGCGACGCGTCGCTGTCCAGGCGGCCGATGCGCCGCGTCACCGGCCCGCTGGCGCGCATGGGCGCGCGCATCGACACCCAGGACGACGGCACGCCGCCGCTGCGCATCCACGGCGGCCAGCCGCTGCGCGGCATCGACTACGAACTGCCGGTGGCCAGCGCGCAGGTGAAGTCGGCGGTGCTGCTGGCCGGCCTGTACGCGCAGGGCGAGACCTCGGTGGTCGAGCCGCACCCGACCCGCGACTACACCGAGCGCATGCTGCGCGCCTTCGGCGTGGAGATCGATTTCGCGCCGGGGCGGGCGCGGCTGCGCGGCGGCCAGCGGCTGCGCGCCACCGACATCGCGGTGCCGGCGGATTTTTCCTCGGCCGCGTTCTTCATCGTCGCCGCCAGCGTCATTCCCGGTTCGCACGTGCGCCTTCGTTCGGTGGGCCTGAACCCGCGCCGCACCGGCCTGCTGGCTGCGCTGCGGCTGATGGGCGCGGACATCGCCGAAGAGAACCACGCCGAACACGGTGGCGAGCCGGTGGCCGACCTGGTCGTGCGCCATGCGCCGCTCAGGGGCGCGGACATTCCGGTGGAGGTGGTGCCGGACATGATCGACGAGTTCCCCGCGCTGTTCATCGCCGCCGCCGCCGCCGAGGGCCCGACCGTGGTGCGCGGCGCGGCCGAACTGCGGGTGAAGGAATCCGACCGCCTGGCGGCGATGGCCACCGGCCTGCGCACGCTGGGCCTGCGCATCGACGAGACCGACGACGGCGCCACCATCCACCCGGGCGCGCTGGGCAGCGGCACCATCGAGAGCCATGGCGACCACCGCATCGCCATGGCGTTCTCCATCGCCGGCCAGCTGAGCCAGGGCCAGGTGCGCATCAACGATGTCGCCAACGTGGCCACCTCCTTCCCCGGTTTCGACCGGCTGGCGCGCGACGCCGGCTTCGCGCTGACGGTCGCCTGACCGCAGGCCGCGATGCACGAACGGGCCGGAAGCATGCCGCTTCCGGCCCGTTCGTATTGCAGCTCCTGTTTTCGTCCTGTTGGCGGTCAGCGGTCGGCGTGGAAATCCACCGGCACGCGGACCACGCTGGCGACCGCGCGGCCGTTGTGGATGGCCGGTTCGAACTTCCAGCCGCGCACCGCGTCCAGTACCGCGCGGTCCAGGTCGCGGCTGCGTTCGCCGCTGCGCGACACGATGCTGGCATCGCTGACCTGGCCGTGCGTATCGATCTGCAGGCTGGCCACGACGCTGCCCTCGACGCCGGCGCGCAGTGCGGCCGTCGGGTAGGCCGGCGCGGCATTGCCTGCCAGCGGGCGCGCCTGGCGGTCGCGCACCAGCGGCGCCTGTCGACCCGGGTTCTGCGCAGTAGCCGCCGGCGTGCGCGTGGCGGTCGGCGCTTCCGCGCCCGGGGACACGACGACCGGCGTGGTGTCATTGCCCACCGGAACGGCGGGCGCCGGTTCGTTCTGGCGCAGCACCAGCGCCAGTACGCCGATCAGGATCGCCAGCGCCAGCGCGGCCCACAGCCACGGTGAGGCGGCGTGGCGCGGCTGTCCGTCCGGCGCGGGGGGCAGTTCATGGGCATGGGTGGCACTCATCGTCAGGCTCCTTATGCGTCCAGTGACGCCTGGAGTCTGGCCCGGTGCGCGGGGCGCGGGTGTCAGCGCGACGTTAATGCGCCGCCCGCGGGTGCGCCGCAGTTCAGCGTGCGGCCCAGGCGGCGTTCAGATTACCGGGCCGGCTGGAAATCGAAGGGAATTTCCAGGCTGCCGGCCATGGGCTGGCCGTTGCTCTGCGCCGGCTGGAAGCGCCAGCCGCGCACGGCGTCCAGCGCCGCGCGGTCGAGATCGCGCGAACCGCTGCGCTGGATGATCTTCGCGTCCAGCGGCAGGCCGCCGGCATCGACCTCCACGCGCACCACCACGGTGCCGCTCTCGCCACGCCGCAGCGCGGCCGGCGGGTAGGCCGGCGGCGGGCTCTGCCCCGGCAGCGGCACCGGGCGGTCGCCTGGCGCGGCGGCGGCCGGCGGCGGCGCGGGCGTGGGCGAGGCGGCAACCGGCGGTGCTTCGGGCAGGGGCTGCGGCGGCGGGGGCGCGGTCTCCACCACCTGCGGCGCTTCTTCGGGCGCGGCTTCCGGGCGCGCGTCGGGCATGTCGCTGGCGCCGCTGCCGGCCGGCAGCGGTTCGGGCAGGGGCATGGCCTCGTCGGCCTGGACCTGCGGCTGCGCCGGATCGGCCCGGTAGAAATCGTTGTGCCGGCGTGCGTTCAACCACACCACCACGAACAGCAGCAGGCCCACGCAGAAGGCGATGCCGGCGATCTTCAGGGCGTTGCGCGGCAACTGGAAGGTGATGTTCTGGTCGGAGCGGGAGGCGGGCATGGGCGGCGCGGGTGGGAAGCTTTGACCGGGAGGAACGTCCGGATTCTGGCACAGGACGATGGCGGCGCGCGGCAGAGCGGCGCGGTTCGGGCGATAATCGCGTTCCGTATCCGTTTACAGTGCCGCCCCATGCTCGATCCCGTCCTTCTCCGACAGCAGCCCGCCGAACTGGCGCAACGCCTGCGCGACACGCGCGGCTACGAACTCGACGTGGCCGCGATCGAGTCCCTGGAGGCCGACCGCAAGCGCATCCAGGTGCGCACGCAGGAACTGCAGAGCCTGCGCAACAGCCGTTCCAAGGCGATCGGCCAGGCCAAGGCCCGGGGCGAGGACGTGTCGGCGATCATGGCCGAGGTGGCCGGCTTCGCCGACGAACTGAAGGCATCGGAAATCCAGCTGGACGAACTGCGCGCGCAGATCGAGGCGCTGTCGGCCGGCATTCCCAACCTGCCGGCCGACGACGTGCCGCGGGGCAGGGACGAAAGCGACAACGTCGAGCAGTCGCGCTGGGGCACGCCGCGCAGCTTCGACTTCGCGGTGCTCGACCACGTCGAACTCGGCGCCCGCAACGGCTGGCTGGACGGCGAGACCGCGGCCAAGCTGTCCGGCGCGCGCTTCACCGTGCTGCGCGGGCCCATCGCCCGCCTGCACCGCGCGCTCGGCCAGTTCATGCTGGACCTGCACGTCAACACGCACGGCTACGAGGAAACCAACGTGCCGGTGCTGGTCAACGCCGACTCGCTGCGTGGCACCGGCCAGTTGCCCAAGTTCGAGGAAGACCTGTTCAGAACGGCGCTGGGCGAGGCCACGCGCTACCTGATCCCGACCTCGGAAGTGCCGCTGACCAATATCGTCCGCGACGAGATCGTCGAGGCCGAGCGCCTGCCGCTGCGCATGACCGCCCATTCGATGTGCTTCCGCTCCGAGGCCGGCAGCGGCGGCCGCGACGTGCGCGGCATGATCCGCCAGCACCAGTTCGAGAAGGTGGAGCTGGTGTCGGTGTGCCGGCCGGAGGAAAGCGAGGCCGAGCACCAGCGCATGACCGCCTGCGCCGAGACCGTGCTGCAGAAGCTGGGCCTGCCATACCGGCGCATGCTGCTGTGCACCGGCGACATGGGCTTTGCGGCCGTCAAGACCTACGACCTGGAAGTGTGGCTGCCCTCGCAGCAGACCTACCGCGAGATTTCCTCGTGCTCGAACTGCGGCGATTTCCAGGCCCGGCGCATGCAGGCGCGCTGGCGCAACCCCGCCACCGGCAAGCCGGAACTGGTGCACACGCTCAACGGCTCGGGCGTGGCGGTGGGCCGGGCGATGATCGCGGTGATGGAGAACTACCAGAACGCCGATGGCTCGATCACCGTGCCGGACGTGCTGCGCCCGTACATGGGTGGGGTGGAGCGGATCGGCTGAGGCGGATTGCCGCTGTCGTTCGTGCGAAGGCCCGCAGCGATGCGGGCCTTTTGCTGTACGGCTCGCCCGGTAGGAGCGACTTCAGTCGCGATGGGGCTGTCCCGGTAAAGCTCCATCGCGACTGAAGTCGCTCCCACGAACACAGGTATGGATACAAGACTGTTTGGGGCCTGATTTGTAAAATCAGGACAAAGGTGGTTGAATTCCACGATTCGTTCCAGTTGTGGGATCAATCCATGCAGGACCTCAACGACCTCTACTACTTCGCGATGGTGGTGGACCATGGCGGCTTCGCCGCCGCCGAGCGTGCGCTGGGCATTCCCAAGTCGCGCCTGAGCCGGCGCATCAGCCAGCTGGAAACCGATCTGGGCGTGCGCCTGCTGCAGCGCTCGACCCGCCGCTTCGCGGTGACCGACGTTGGCATGAGCGTGCACCGCCATGCGCAGACCATGCTGGCCGAGGCGCAGGCCGCGCGCGAGGTGGTGGACCGCCTCAGCGCCGAGCCGCGCGGGCTGGTGCGCGCCAGCGTGCCGGTGTCGCTGGCGCAGATGCAGCTGCCCAAGCTGCTGCCGAAATTCCTGGAGCAGTACCCGAAGGTGCGGCTGCAGCTGAACATCAGCAACCGCCGCGTGGACATCATCAACGAAGGCTACGACGTGGCGCTGCGGGTGCGCTCGCGCCTGGACGACGACGGCAGCCTGGTGATGCGCAGCTTCGGCCAGGTGCAGGAACTGCTGGTCGCCATCCCGAAATACCTGGACCGCGCCGGCCGGCCCAAGACGCCGGACG
>Ga0182741_1000919_pt1 | contig 41507 bp, 54 predicted proteins | sample eDN5th37CBELigOP_FD_128874 | JGI IMG/M metagenome (GOLD analysis project Ga0182741, IMG submission 128874) | Enriched Organic Plus compost microbial communities from Emeryville, California, USA - eDNA 5th pass 37_C BE-Lig OP (version 2) (version 2) ... | reverse complement strand
TCTCCAATCTTGTTGCGGTCTAAGTAGACCAGAGACGCTACTGCCAATCATGTTTGGCAGCAGCGTCTCCTATCTACTCAACCCAGCTAGGGTGCCGTTGTGCTTGCGGTCCAGACACGGACGCGCAGCTCGACGTGGACGGCGTTGTGCGCCTGCGCCAAATCGTGATGGAAGAACCAAAACGACGCTGGCTCTGTCTCTCTCGAATCGGTCAGGAATTCTCGTCGCACGGGCGGATGTAGCGACCCGGAGAACGAGGCGTCACCGCTCGTCAGCAGGTACCACGATCCGCCGTCCGACGTTTGCACATTGCCGTCCCACAGGGAGCTGATCCGGCGCTTCACGCCGTCTGTGAAAACGACGTAGTCACCCGACCGTGGAGCGTTGACCTCGGCTCGACGGGTTGCACGTTGCGCCAACAGTTCCCGATCCCGGTCGTCAGGTGTGACGTATGGGTCGGCCCCTATGATCTTGCACATTGTTGTCTCCAATCTTGTTGCGGTCTAAGTAGACCAGAGACGCTACTGCCAATCATGTTTGGCAGCAGCGTCTCCTATCTACTCAACCTAGCCGTTGAGTTCATCGTTGATCACATCCACGAGTGTCCACTTGCCTGACTCCAACAGTTCGAGCCGCGTTTCACCCCTGCCGTGGTTCGGGACCCAGGCAAGTATCTCTGGGTCGATCCCGACCTTGCGCAGTGCGCCGCACCACTGACGAATCTTGGTTGTGTAGTAGACCGTGACCGTGTCGGCTGCCGTGTCCTCTTCGATGTCGCTAAACACCAGATCGTCTCTGGTGCGCAGCTCTTCGAGGCTGGCTTCGCGGTACTGCCTGCTGTACGTGGGCACTTTGGCAATCACTTTGGTAGCCATTGTGATCACCGGCCCTCTGCCCATGACTTCGGCAGATAACCGCGCGCCTTGAGCCAGCAGTCAAGCGACTCAAAGAGTTCGGCCATGCGGACGGCGTCGACCTCACAGCCAGATAGGGCTTGGTTGGTGAGATCGGCAAGCTCGTCGTAGGTCGCTTGAACATCCATTTTGTTTGCCTCCAATCTTGTTGTGGTCTAAGTAGACCAGAGACGCTACTGCCAATCATATTGGCAGCAGCGCCTCCTACCTACTCAGTCCAACCAGGGTGCTTGCAGCTCTGGCCGTTCCTGTTCGCAGAACGGCCACTGTTCGCACACCCAGTCATACTCTGAGCCGTCGTTACGGGCATCGTTGCCGCAGTGGCAGATCCACTTGCCGTTAACGTTGCGCGTTATCACGGTCGGCCTCCATCTTGTCGTAGTGCGACTTCCGCCCGGCTGTGAGGATCTTGTCGGCGGCGGCGAAGATCTGCCGCACAACAGCATCCGTCACGGCCAGGTTGCCGTCGTCGTCCAGGTACTCGGCGCTCTGGCCTTGCAGCCAGTTCTGGATGTACCCACGGCAGGCGGCTGGGTCGTACTCTTTGACATCGAGTTCCTTGCAGACGAGCAAAGCGACTGCCTCAGCTTGGAACTCGCGGACGCCACGATGCATCGGAGCGTTGTCGTCGCCGGTTGTGTGACCGCACAAGATGTGACCCCACTCGTGGAACAGGGTCTTGATCGGGTACTCAGCCACAGGGTTGATCGCGTAGTCGCGGCCTGTGCTGTAGCCCTGGGCGTTGCCGTCGTGGTACTCGAACGGAACTTCGTTCAGCTCAAGCACCTTGGCGGCTTGCTCGCGGTCCCACTCTGGCAGTTCAGGCATTTTGAGATCCGGCCCCTCTGTCTGATGCAGTTGGAACACAGTGGCTTTCGGGTAGAACCCGACAACCTTCATCTCGACCTTGCCATCTTTGCCGACCACTGGGAGGCCGTCAGAGTCACGCTCGGGAGCGAAGCGCGGGTGGTTGACCCACAGCGCCTTGCTGCCTTTTGTGACGTTTCGTCCCAGCGACTTCCAGCGATTGAACGTCGCCATCGGTTCCATCTTGCCGGTCTGCATCAGCACCATGATGATGTTGAGCAGCGAATAACGATGGAATCTGTTGTAGCACTTCGACAGATGGCCGGGTGCTGTGAGTGCGAACTCCAGAACCTTGACCAGGTCGACCTTCCCGTCATCACGTAGCGGCAAGTCGCTGGACGTGACATCACGACGAGGCTTGGCCGAACGGCGCGTAGTGCTGCGACGACGATCCTTGACGATGGTGGTTGTCATTGTTCTCTCCAATCTTGTTGCGGTTCTGAGTGAACCAGAGACGCAACTGCCAAACATGTTGGCAGCTACGTCTCCTACCCACTCAGAGCTCGACGTGGACGCGTTGCCCGTACGTCTCGATCTCGTTGACCGGGAGCAATGACACAGAGCCATTGTCCCACTTGATGTACGCGCTGCCCATGCCGTTGCACCCAAGTACGGTGCCGCTCGGCACGGGCTCGCCTGCCCGATCAACACGCGGCCCTTTGTATTTGGTGTAGCCCTCTTTCGGCCACACCCGAAGGCCGCGCCAGTCGTTGTTAGGCTGCACGATCCGCATCTGCTCATAGCAGCACGGTCGGGCATGCGCGTACCCGTTGCTCAAGTCTGCCCCGCACTCGGAACAGTATGTGAGCGTGATCATTTGCCCACCCCCTGCTCAACGCCGCGTTGCAGCGCCGCCGTCAGATCGTCGGTCGGGATGTAGCGCCAGCCAGAGCTTTCCACGGCGTACGCAAGTTCCCCGATCACGACAACGTCACCCACCGATAGGCTACGGTAGCCGTTCTGTCGGTACTCGACGGTCCACGGCTTACCCTCTGGCCCGCCGTCATGCCCGCCGATGTTCAATTGCTCGAACACCCGCTCCAAGGCTGCATACGGCGCACCGCATTGCAGGTCGGAAGCGAGCTCATCGTCCAGCTCAAAAGTGATGGCAGGGACTAGGACTGGCTTCCCGAAGTCGTTGTAGAAGCCGAAGAAGCTATCCCGGCTGACATTCAGGTACACCTTTACTGTTGCCATTCTCTTGTCTCCAATCTTGTTGTGGTTCTGAGTGAACCAGAGACGCAACTGCCCACACTGGACAGCTGCGCCTCCTACCCACTCAGAGCGCGGGTTCGATGATCTCCACGGAAGCGTATGGGAAGGCTTGCTTTTGCCGTGCCTTCACCACGTCGTAGCTCACTGCGTACCCTTGGAAAATCTCTTTGCCGTTGCTTGTCACGGCGACGACATCGAAGTGGGCGAACGAGCCCACACCGTGCGGATACATATGCAGTGCAACGACTTCCGTTGCCTTGAAGTTGCTCATGCCGGTACCCCCTCGAACCGTGTGGCAACCCGGTCGTCAGACTGGAGCACGCGCTCCCCGTTCACAGGCTCGCCCTTGTAGTTGTGATCGACCTCGACCTCGAACCACAGATGGTACTTGCCCTCTGATCCGTACCACTCCCACTCGGCGCGGTCGAGACGGATCACGCCGCGCTCCAGGTCGTTGGTGTAGACCCGCAGGCCCTCAACGATTTCCACCCCATCGGCTGTACGTGCCGTTCGGGTGCGACCGTTGTAGGTGATCTGCGTGCGGCCCTGTGCAACTGCCTCGGGAGCCCCGGTACGCTGACGAACATAGCTGGTGTTCATTGTGTTCTCCAATCTTGTTGCGGTCTAAGCAGACCAGAGACGCAACTACCCACGCGAGTAGCTGCGCCTCCTACCGGCTTAGGCGTTGACAGTTTCGACACACTCGGAGGCGAGATGGTCGGCCACCCCATTGCGCGCCTGTTGAATCTTGCTGAGGCGCTTACCGTTAGGGGCGGTTGCCCACATGCTGTACTGAGTCACGACGTGTTTGCGGCACAGTGGGCAGGTGGCGGCGACGGTTGAACCGTGGTCGTACCAGCCATAGCGTGTGGACTGCATTGCGAGCCTTCGAATCTCGGTAACCTTCACTGTTGTCTCCAATCTTGTTGTGGCGGTGCTGAGTACACCAGCAGCACACACAGGCTCGGAAGTCTGTGTGGCTGAGTCACACTCAGAGGTGCCTTCATTCCATCGTGGCGAGCACGGCTCGCGTTGAGCGGTTCAGGTAGCGACGGCTCTCGTGGTCAACGTTGGCCTCGTAGTGCTGCGCATAGGTTTTGCACTCACTCAGACGGTCGAACCACTCAGTGTCGAGCGCTTGTCCCGGCGCTGTGAGCGTCAGCTCACGGAAGTCGACCCGGTTATGAACGCTTACCTGCCAACGCTTCCCATCCCTCTGCGCCCAGTAAATGTGCTGGGCACCGATGGCGCGGTAGGCGTCGTCGCCCTTGATGTGAACGAACTTGATCATTTGTCGTCTCCAATCTTGTTGCGGTGCTGAGTACACCAGCAGCACACACAGGCTCGGAAGTCTGTGTGGCTGAGTCACACTCAGTACGTGACTTTCACACGGTCGCTGGAGCGATAGGTCATCTCGCGCCCGTCATCACAGACGAACTTGAGCAGGCCCTCTGCCGTGTGGCGCTCCATGACGGTAGCGCCATCGGCGAACACGGTGCCCACGCGGATCGAGCGGGCAGCAACGGTCGTGATCTTGGTCATTGTCGTCTCCAATCTTGTTGCGGTGCTGAGTACACCAGCAGCACACACAGGCTCGAAAGCCTGTGTGGCTGAGTCACACTCAGTCCCAATCGCTGTAATGAGCGGTTGAAACGACCGTCAGCGGAGCGTTGCGCTTCCGCTCGGTGACGATCATGTTGTACGCGCCGCCGCCGAAGCGGCAGACGACCTCGGTTTCCACTGTGCCCCAGCGGAAGCCTTTGCGCTCGTCGTTGCGCTGACGCGTCGAAGCCTTGCGAGCCTCGGACGGGTTGAAAAACACGTTCTCGCGGCTTTCACGAACCACGAGAACGCTCATGCCGTAACGCGTTTCAACCCAGCGCCAGTTCTCGACGGGCACCCACTCGCCGGTCTCGTTGTCCCGCTCGTAGAGCCAATGCAGGTTCGCACGGCCCCCGTTTGCGGCCAGCTCTGCCATCCGCTCGTACATCTTAGCGAATTGGTTTGCGGCCCACTGGGACAGGAAACCATCTGTGTCGCTCCGCTCGAACGATTCCTGCTCGCGGCGGTAGCAATCCTTCGCCATCTCTCGCCACTCGGTGGCGGTGTGATCGGCGGGGACATAGTAGGTGGTCATCGTCGTCTCCAATCTTGTTGTGGTGGTGCTGAGTACACCAGCAGCACACACAGGCTCGGAAGTCTGTGTGGCTGAGTCGCACTCAGAACTCGAAGTGAATCCCGTTGGCTTCGTCCTGGGCGCGCGCAGCGTCCATGCGGGCAACGTCGTCGGGATGGCACTTGTGAGGCTGATAGGGCATGGCGTACAAGCCTTCCCGTGTGCGTCGAACAATGCACAGATAGGGCTTGCCGTTGCGGCGCGAGGTCTCCCAAGAGAGACTGCCCACGCCACAACGCTTGCAGGTCTTGAGGTCGGTCACGCTGACGCGGCGATCTGCTTTAGCCATTGTCGTCTCCAATCTTGTTGCGGTGGTGCTTGAGTACACCAGCAGCACACACAGGCTCTCGGGAGTCTGTGTGGCTGAGTCACACTCAAGCGAGCTTGCCAACCAACTCTTGGGCCGCTCGCACGGCTTCGCCGTACTGTTCATGAACCTCGAGCGGGATGCGGTCGGGATCTCCGGCCACCCGGCAAGCCAGCACGTAGGCTCCGCGCAGCTCGTTCGCCATCTGCCGCAGTTGCGGATTGGTGACGTAGGAGCTGATGTTCCGCTTGGTGTGGACCGTGTTACGCAAACGGATGATCATGTGAATCAGTTCGCGCAGAACGGTTTCCAAAACCTCGGATGCGTCGGTGCGGGTCTCAACGTACATGTTTGTCTCCAATCTCGTTGTGTGGGTTGATGGCTGAATCCATCTACAGACACACAGGCCCCGAAAGAACTGTGTGCCTGCCGTTGATTCAGACAACGTAAACCTTGCGGCGACGAGCCTCGGCTACGAGCCACTTGCCGATGACGGCGCACGCGCCCTCATCGAGCACTGTGTACGGCTCGTAAGCCTCTGGCAGGGCGTCGAACCCGTCCCACGAGTAACCCGGTTCGCGGGTCGAATCCTCGGGGACGATGTAGCGCCACTGCGGGCGCTCGCCCAATTCATCGAGAACCCAAAGGCTCCCGTGCTTGTCGACCACGATCTCACCCGGCTTCACCTCGTCGGCACGGAGGATGTAGGGATTCTTCGAGTCAGACATTGTCGTCTCCAATCTTGTTGTGAGGGTTGATGGTTGAATCCATCTACAGACACACAGGCCCCGGAAAGACTGTGTGCCTGCCGTTGATTCATCCGAACATGCGCTGTATGCCTCCACGCGGCCCCACCCGGTACAGACCCAGTGGGTAGTCGTGGAAGTTCATCTGGGAGTCGCAATCTGGGCATTGCGGGTACACACCCAGCGCCGGGGCATGATCCTCCCCGGTGCGCTCGGTGATGCCTTCCAGCGTGCCGTAGACGCCTTCCAGATCCTCCCGGAACCGTTCGACCGCTTGCTTGATCGAGTCGGCGCGAAAGTGGACGTTCTGGAACGGCCCCAGGTTCTCGTGTGCGCAAACCTTCATTGTTCTCTCCAATCTTGTTGTGGTGGTGCTGAGTACACCAGCAGCACACACAGGCTCGGAAGTCTGTGTGGCTGAGTCGCACTCAGAACGTCACATCCAGCTTTTGTCAGAGCTGAACATCAACGTAATGGCATCGAGTGCATCACCCTTGGTGGCGAACGGGTCGAACACGGGGTGGGGTCCGTCGTCGGACGGGTTGACCCACCAGCGCCGCTCGACGCCGTAGCCGGGTGTGTCGGTGCGGATCTGCTCGACGGTGAACGTACGACCCGTGTCGGTCGTGACCTCGTAGAGGCCCGCGCGGATTCGCTTGCTGACAATTGCTGCCATTGTGATCTCCAATCTTGAAGTGGTGCTTTGACTCCCAAAACACGGGGAAGCCAACGGATCGGAACCCGTTGGCAACCCTGCCCTTTGGGGGGCAATTGGAGAAAGATTGGAAAGGAGACACATTCTCAACTACTACAGCGGGTTACACTCTCGCGCTTGCGATCCCGGTGGCGTGAGCCTCAGATGAACACCCACCTACAGCCTCATCGGCGTGAATCGCATTGCGGGCGCGATACTCTCACCCTCTGCTTTCGTCTCTGTGTAGTTGTCAAAGTGCTGGGGGCGGGTTCTCGCTCGTGGGAGCGGCTGGTCGCCCGTCGGCTCATCGCTGAACCGAACATCACAGAATATCAAAAGTGTGGGGGACATGCACGCCTTTTCAGCATTTGCTCTGGCTCGCACCTTGCACGTCAGAAGCTTGCCGACATTTGCTACAGAACTGGGAAACCTGCGTTCGCAGATTCCCGCGTGATCCCGGTCAACTGGCTGAGCTGCGGAAACAGGTGTAGCCTGCATCACATGAGCGTACGGAACGAGATACTGAAAGCATTTCAGGTGATGCATCCGCATCGCCTGGCTGTTGCCGGTGTCACAGCGGCTGCGACTGCGCTGGCCGTTCCCGTTGTGGCGCAAGCGAACCCGACTATAGACACAAAAAATGGCGTCTACTATCACGTAGACGCCGAGAGTGAGGGCCTTTGGGAGACACAGGGTTCCACTCTTATGCGGGGACGCTTTTGCACGTGGCAGATCCACGATGGCGTCCCCTACTCCGAGTCGATCTCCGATCTTGCTGAGACCCTGGTCGACTCAGGCAGGGCCGACTACGGCGAGAGTGCCGTAGTCGCCCTGCACGAGGGTGAGTATCTAGTCAGTTGGAACTGCCTCCCTTGGACCAAGATCGATTGAGGTGTCTTCAAGCTGGCGTGCCAGCCACACACTGGCACCCAGCCCGCCCAGCGCGGCTAGGAGCACGATTCCCAGCGCCCCACGCCCGCTGTGGCTGACTTTCGTCGTCATCCCGTACAACCATGCCCACGGGTCGAGAAACGCTGGCAGGCGACGACACAGATGCGCCGCAGTAGCCATCACGGCCAGCTCGGCCACAGGGCTGGCAGCTCGATAGCGATCCATCGCCTGCGACAGTTGCTCACGACCCGTCCGTGCCGCCCAGACGTTGTGGGCAATCGCCACGACCGGCACGCTCACCCAGAACACATCCGCTGGCTTCATAGGTCATCCTGTACCTCGCTCGGAATGCCTGGCACCGCAGTGTTCGCCAGATGGGCAACCCCGCTGGAGTTGAGCCAGTCCCGAAGATCTCTGATGTACCGCAAGGTGATCCGATAGCGCCGCTTGGTCTCGTTGTGCTCGCGCATCTCGCCGTGCAGGTTCGCCTTCAGCTCACCAATCTGTCTGTGCAGCTCATCGATCCGCTTGTTCTGCGCATCGACTATCGCGTTGAACTGGTCGACCTGAACCGCGCTGTGGTTCAGCCGCATCTGGATCGCCGCCGTGAGGATCGACCCGACGCCACCCGAACCAAGCGCCAGGCCGATCACTTCGAGCGGGCTCACGGCAGACCGCTTTCGTTGGGCGGCTCACCGTCGAACATGCCAGCCTTGCGCTGATGGTAGACGTTGTATGCCGCAGTGGTTCCCGTCGTCATCAGGAACACGGCGCTGATCAGGGCGAGCCAGAGCGGGGCCTTGTCAGGGGCGATCCGTTCATACCCGATCAGCAGGCCGACCACGGCAACTGAGACGCCGTAGGCCCACATGCGCAGCCGCGCAAGGTTATCCGGTGACAACTTCATCTCTCTACCTCATCTCGTACAAACGGATGCCAATGTCGAAGGGGTAGCCGATGTCCCAACGTCCCCAGGTGCCGGGGAACAGGAACACAAGGCCGCTCGACACGTTCTCGGTCACGACCCGCACGGCGCGGTCGATGGCGCTGCCGCCCCACGCCGGGTTCGGTTCGTGATACCTCCCATGATCGTTGGTCGCAAGGAACTTGATCAGGGACACCAGTGAGTTGATCAGCGTCGGCAGCAGGCCGAACAGAACCATCGGTGCCTGAACGAGACCGGACGGCATTACCAGGCCAGCGATTCCGCTCAGCACACCGGCACCGGGCATGTCAGACTTTCTGGCTCCCAGCAAGATCTGCCCCAGCTCACTGGTGAAGAAATTGAACAGGTACACGGCGAAGTCGAAAGACAGTTCCGCCCTTGTGAGTACCTGATAGAACACCGGCTGCAAGCTCGGCACCGGAGCGCAACAGTACATGTCACCCGGCAGGCAGAAGTTGTAGTAGCGGGGCCAAACCCATTCTGGTGCCCAGCGCCCCGCGATCCCCTGCCCAGGCGGGTTGTCCCCCAGCAGCGTCGGCCCAGGACGCCGCGAGGGGTCGCCAATCCCGATCACGCAGCGGATCTCGTGGCGGCGGCTCTCGGGCCAGCGCCACAGGAACTCGGTCATGGCGTCAGCGCCGCCCGAGTACCCGATGAGGATCTTGTTGCCGATGATCGGCTGCGCCAGACGCATTGCCTCTGTTGCGCCCTCGTTGACCATCTCGACATACGAGTGGGTCGGGTCTGGCGCGAGGAATGCGTTGGTGTTGTACCCGACACCCTGCAACGGGTAGCGTCGTGCGCCTTCGTCTCTCGACGGCGGGCTCACGGCGAGACCCAGTATCGCCAGCTCTTCGTCGGTGACGATGTCTCCGGTGGTTCGCACTGGCCGCTTCATGCGCCGCTGCCACTCATTGTGGACGGCACGGTCATCCAGTCCGAAATACCCGTCGAGCTTCAGCGGACCACCGTCTGCTGCTTTCGAGTACGACGCGAAACGAGCGTTCATCGTTCGAATGTACGAATTAACAAGTGGCCCTTGCGAACCCACGCGGAGTGCCATTTGGTCGGCCCCCTATCCCTCGATCTTGCGCTTCAGCTCGGCGAGCCCGTCACGCAAGGTGAGTTCTTCGCCTTTATCGTTGCGGCCCAACGAGCTTGACTCGGGCCATGCCGCTTGCTTCGGACCAAGCTGGGCGGCTACATATTCCAGAAGCTCGCGGTCGCTGTAGTCCTTGGGGAACGACTTCGCCTTGGGTGGCGCAGGCTGGGCCGGTGGCTTCGGCGCAGCGCCACCCTCCGGGTTGATCCCGTACTTCAGCAGCTCGGCACGCGTTGCGGGACCAACGATCCCGTCCACGAGCAGGCCCGACCGGAGCTGGAACTCTTTGACGACAGCCTCAGTCAGCGGGCCAAAGTCGCCGTCCACGTCGAGCGGCTTGCCGTAGCTATTGAACACCTTGTTGAGACCGTCCTGCAACCGTGCGACATCGTCGCCCGACACGCCACGCTGAAGCAGACGCGGCCCATCGACAGGTTCAGGTATCGCTGGCGCACCGTCAGTCCAGATCCCCAGGTAGCCGTTCGACAGCTTCGTGGCGAAGGCTGCGTTGCGCGCATCCCCCTCCGGGTAGCGGAGCTGGAAGTGCATGGGGTCCAACGGGGAGTTCCAGTCGGCACCCCAGAAGATCGTTCCCTCAAAGAGATCCTGGCCGTGGCGCACGGCGTTGATCTCGCTCGCTGAGAACCCTTGGTACCGCGACACGTTCACCGGGTGCGAATCCCAGTTCAGGTCGACAGCTGTGCCCGCGAGGTGGTTCGACGTCGACACGGAGTTTGTTGCGGTCCAAGCGCCTTCGTCGGTGAAGCCGCGATGGTTGTTCAGCGACTCGATGTGACGGTGGAAGTAGGCGCACCAACCTTTGAGGATGATGTTAGCGATGCCACGCCGAATAGGCAGCCGCAGAGTGGTTCCCGGCACCACGCCCGTGTCGCACTCGTTGGCGTCACAGAACCGCCAGCCGTTCTCAGAGTAGGCACGCCCGTTGATCGTCCTGAAACCCATTGCTACCCCTTACGAAGCAACCGACAGGGTGAAGACGGGGCTGGCGTCGCCGGTCGAATTGCGAAGCACCAGAAGGTTTCCGTCCGTCACTGTCACGTCGGCTGGCGAGTCGTCCAGCTCCATGAAGAACGCCACGTCGCCGCCGTCCTCATAGATGCAGGCATAGCGGGCCACGATGTCGCCGCCGTCAGCCTCCCATTCTGGGTTGGACGTGAAATGCACTGTGACACTGGTCGTCCCGGTCAGGGTGAACGCGACAGTCTCGCCGCCAGTTGTGTAGCCGTTCCCGTTCGAATGCTCGTTGGATACACCCGAGAACGCCGTCGAGCTGGTGCTGATGTTTGACGTGGACAGCAGCAGTGCCACCTTGAAAGTGTCACTGTCCCAGTCGAAGGTGCCATTCAGGATCTTGGTGAGCGTGGCGTTGGTGGGAGTCCACGGTCCAGCGGTCATGATTGTTCTCCTTTGGTAGGTGATGCATTTGCATCAGGTTCAGTGGGCAATGATCTCGACAGTCGCAGCGGCGAAACGGGTTTGGCCCACCGAGTTTGTTACTGCGGTGAGGGACCCGTCTGATGTGGTGACATCCTTGGTTGCGAACAGACATTGGCTCTCTTCGTGTTTCGTGTAGCCTGCCGGTACTGTCCAGCTCGACACGGAACCAGCACGTCCAACGAAGTGCAGCAGAGCCGACGTGCCATCGGTTTGGGTCATCGACACCGCTGGTGCGACCGTCTCTGTTGCGTGGTTGTCGAACCAAACATCGTGGCCCCCAATGACAGCGCCACCCTGGCAGCGCAGCACGGCGACGATCAGGTGACTTGCGTTGGTCCAGGTGCCCGTCGTGGTGTTCGACGTTGTTGCCACGCAATACGCTGTGCGGCACGAGTTTGACGCGGGAAACTCGCCGCCCGCCGAGTCGATGTCAATCCAGTTCGGCACCGTGCCGCTGGCTGACGGCTTGGTCGGCGGCGTAGAAGAGCCAGATCGATAGGCCCACACGACGATGATGTCCCCAGCCTTGTGGGCCGGGATCGTTGCCGACGTCGACGCCGCGTAGACCGAGTCGATGAGCTTGACCGGCGTCGGGTCTTTCCTGACCTCGATGGTGGCACCGATAGCCTGGCCCAAACCTGATGTGAGGTTTGTGTTCCAGCGCAGCGACCCGTCTGTGGTGGTGTCGTCTTTCGTCAGAATCGCGCCAGCCGGGTTGGTCGTCGTCTGCTCATGCAACGTATAGCCGGAGGGCGTTGTGTCCCATGTGCAGGCACCGGCACGGATTGGCACGTAGAGGATCTGGGATGATCCGTCGTCCACCTCTAGTGTGATGCTTGGCATGTCAATGTACGAACCTGTGTTGACCTCTACGATGTCGTGTCCACCAATCGGGTTGGCCGGGTTCGCATTCCGAAGAACAGCGACCTGCATCTTGTCGGCGTTGGTCCAGGTGCCTGATGTGGTGCTGCCATCGGTCGCAATGCACCAGGCAACATGCATGGCGCAGAACGTGCCTGGCTTCGCTTCGATCGGATTCCACTGTGGCACAGTGCCACCCGCGCTCGGCATAGTGGGCAGCGTCGCCCCGAAATCCTCGAAGGCGAAGATCACGATAGTGTCGCCTGCTTGATGGGTGGGGATCGTGATGCTGTTGCCGGTCGCCTCGTTGGTGCCGACGAGCACAACGTTGGGCGAGAGGATGTCCACTTCCGCTGTGCCGGGAGTCAATTCGATGGACGCACCAGGTGCATCGATGTACGTTGCGCCCGGCTGCTCGATGCTGACCGCAGCCAGGCCAGGCACCAGTTCCAGTGAGGCACCGACAGGTGCGAGCATCTTGTGGTCGGTAACGAACACCTCTGCCGTGCCAGGCTCCAGCGTGATATGGCAAGGCTGAGCGTCGAGGTTGATCCGTGGCGGGCCAGCCGGTACGCCCTTCAGTTCCAAAGTCACTGTGCGGTAGTTGTTGTTGGCAAACGAGCCGGTCGCGCCGAAGTTGACGTAGGTCTGCGGACACTCCAGCGTGTTCCTCTTTGTGAGCACAAAGCACCGCGACCCAGACTCTTGGGTCACCCACTCTTGCGGCGCTGCGCCAACAACTTCCGTGGACGAGTTGGTTCGGCAGGTGAAGTTAATGATCATCGACCTGCCCGTGTCGTCCTCTACGGTGATGCCTGGCAATCGTGTTCGTATGCCTTGGTTTTCGCCGAACGTAGAAAGGCTGCCAATCGGATTCTCGGCGTCCGCACCACGCAGAACGCACACCGCCATCGTCGTCGCGTTGGTCCAGGTGCCCGTTGTGGTACTTGAGCTTTCAGCAAACGCATACGCCACGATCAGTGACGCGCTAGACCCGCTGCTCGTATCGGCCACCTGCCAGTCAGGTACCGTTCCACCCGCTGTCGGCTTGGTGGCTGCCGTCGTGTTGGAGCGGTACACGAAGAGCACCAACAGGTCTCCCTCTTCGTGCGACGGGATCGTAACGCTGGTGCTGTTGGCCGTGGCACCGTCGATGTACTCGACGTACTGCTCGACGTGGCGAAGCGCCTTCTGCTCGAAGAACATTGCCGCGCCACGGTGGCTGAGTGTGTGGGTGCCAGTGACGGCCATCGTTCCCGTACCAGGGTTGGGGTCCTTGAAGGTCGACATGGCCGCGCCGATGTCGGTACCCGTTGTGGTGCCCGTCTGCCCGGTGGCGACCAGCTCAAGATCCACGCCGCCCTTTGTGGCACCCGTGATGTTGAGGCCGGGATCTTCACACTGGCTGGCGACAAGGATGCGCCCGTTCTGATGGGTGGTGAACGGCTCTGGCGACGATACGTTGAACGAGGTGTTAAGCGAGTTGTCAAGGCCCATGCTGGTGTATGTCGGCTTGGCCCAGTCGGCGGCTTCACCCTCTTTGCGGCGCAACACAACCTGATAGATCACCGCAGAGTTGTCGGACCCGCCCGCAGCAATGACCCATGTCGGCTTCGTCCAAACCCCGTCGTAGTCCCGATAGGCCACCGACATCCGGTAACCTGACTGGCCCGCAACATCCTCCAGCTCGTCCAGCTGGGACCAGCCTGACGGGGGCATGTTGGTGCCAAACAGATTGGTGCTGTGAATGAATGCGATGACACGGTCCCCGGCTTGGATGTCGTCGGGCAGATCGGGGCTGGCGTTGATCGCGTTGCCGGTTGTGTTGCCGTAGCTGGTGCCTCGACGGCTTATATACAGAATCTCTGGCGGTGCAACGTTGACAACCTCGACCTCAGCTGTGCCACAGATCAATTCGAGCGCGGCTTCGGCAGCCTGTACCGCGAGTTCAAGATGTCCGCGACCGGCTGTCAGCTCCAGCTCGGCAGCAGGTGCGTCGAGGTAAACGTTCTGGGTGAGTTCGACATCCGCAGTGCCGGGTGTCAGCTCCAGATCGACACCCGCAGCTTCGATAGCGACGAACGATGTCACTTCGACTTCCGCTGTGCCGGGGGACAACTCAAGCACGACGCCAGCGGGGCTGACCGTCTGAGTCAGCCCCGCACGGCCAGGCGTTAGCTCAAGCTGGACACCTGGCGCTTGAAGGTGAACATTCCCCGTAATAGTGAAATCACCTTGGCCGGGAATGAGTTCCAGTACAACACCGGCAGGGTCTAGACCCTGCTCGACCCACCAGCTCACGCTTCGCCGCCATCATCGCCGGGGTCGCCAACCATCGTGTCAACCGCCTTGTTGTAGCCCAGCACCCAGTAGTAGGTGTACGGGTGGTTTTCCGGTGACGTTTGACCGAACGGCTTGTGCTCGGTGGCTCGGGCACGAACAGCCGCCGCCGCGCCCTCAACTATGCGAGCGTTGATGTCGAATTGATCTGCGGTGAGAGCCATTTGACTGTGCTTTCGTCAGAGGTGGAAGAGCTTGTTCGGGCCGTTGTGGTCGATCTTCACGTTGATGTCGCCGCCGTTGGGGGTAACTGGCAGCCCGAACGAATCATCGAAGTAGGCAATGAGAGTCGACGTTTCAGCATTGCCCGTGTGGTGGTAGTAGACGACGGCCTCACACGGGTCGCCTGACACCTCTTCAAACTTATAGTCGGCGCAATCCGCCGCGCCATCAGTGGCCGACTTGCCGGTCAGCGGATCGCTCACTGCCACAATGGCACCCGCTGGGATGTCATCGAGAACCCGGTCACCGTTCAGATCGACCGTGTAGTCAGCGACATCGATCAGCAGGGCGCGGATCTCATCGGTGGTCCAGCTGAGGTTGCCGCTCAAAAACGCTTCTACGCCAGCATCATACAGATCGCTCATCGTATGCTCCTACAGTGCCTCGACGTTGAAGTGGCGCAGTCGCAGCAGCGCCGTATTATTGCTCGATGAGTTCGTACCGCCCCAGCCGACTTGATCGGCGGTGATGTGGGTCGTGCGAGTCTCGGAAAAGCAGAACACCCAATCGATCCCGTTGAACGAGACGTAATACTGGCGGTGCGTTCCGTTGTCCACGATCCGCATCCAGCGCGGCGACTCGGGCATGCGCATGAGTGATTGCTGATGCACCACAACGGAAACCATGTTGGTGGGCGTGCCACGGGCGATGTAGAGCGGCGAGCCGCCGCCCGTGTTGAACTGCCACCCGAAGAACATCGTGTTACCGGAAGTGCTGTTGCGCAGAAACATGCCGCCGTACGGGCTGCCGCCGAGGTCGTAGTACGCAAACTCCAGGTACACGGTGAACACATACTCCATTGCGGGAGAGAGCGTTCTGAACTCCACACGGCCCGCGTTGGGACTAGTGTCGCTGCCTGGCAAGGTCATAAGCCGCCCGTCACGGTCGGCACCGACCGTTGCAGCATGCATGGTGGTGGTGTCCCAGCCAGTCGTCGGCGGTCTCACCCAGGGCGGGGTACTGGTGGCAAGTACCAGCACCCACTCTGCGCCGTCGTCCAGATAGACGGTGCCGAGATCTGTTGCGTAGAAGACACGTCCAGTCTCGCCCGCAGCAGGCCGCTCGACGTAAGTCCCTGTTATCGGCCTTGCGTCGACCAAGGCATTCACTTTGGTGCCCACCAGATTCAGATACGCAGCGTCGGCCTTCATGCCGATGCCGTCTTCGAAGTCGATAGGTAGAGGCTCAGTCATCTTGCGTCCCTTTACAGATAGAACGGGATCTTGATCGGAATTCCAGTGTTGCCGTCTTCGTCGCCAGGCTCGTGGTAGACGAACATCTTGGTCTTGCCGAAGGCGCGTCGTGGCTCAATACCTTCTGGCTCAATATCTTTGGCGACCGGCTTCATCGAGCCCGGATAAATCAGGTTCATCGCCGCGACGAAAACCTGTGTCAGCACTGCGAGATTGGGCGTCTGCGTGTTCTCGAACCCTGTCGCCACTGCGCCGTATTCGGGGCTGTAGCACATGACCGTGCCATACCCAGGCTGAGAGCCGTCGTGGCCGTAGAACGAGCCGACGTTGATCTGGCCTAAGCCGTACCGGAACGTCGGCGGGCCGAGGCTCCAGGTAGCCCCGTTCGGGTACTCAACCATGGCGGTGTGCCACAGCTCCCAGGTCTCGGGCTCCAGCCCGACCTCGTTGTGCATCACAGCGTGACCCCACTTCTGAAGGTCTGGCGACGTAAACGCAAGGGCACCAGCAGGTCCCAGGAACCCAGGGTTGAGGGACGTCACGTCATCGAAGAGCAGACCGCCGTAGCCTCGTGCATACGGTTCGCGCAGCGCCGTCGTAGTCGGCCACTCGGACTCGGTCATGCCGAGGGGCACAAGGAAATCCTCTGTGATGATCTGACGGCAGGTGCGGCCCGGATAGACGGCCTCCAGGATCATGCCCAGGATGAAGTAGTTGCCATTGTTGTAGTCGAACACTGTGTCTGGCTCGGCCTGTATCGCGCCGCTCTTGATCGTGTTGAACGCCTGTTTCATCGTGTAGTTCTGCGACGGGAAGAGGGCAATGCTGATGATGGTCAGAAGATCCTTGTGCGGATCATAGAGGCCAGAACGCATTTGCATCAGGTTGCGGATGGTGACCTTGTTGCTGTTGGGAATCTCGTTGAGCGGGTAGGTCGACGTGGCGTACTGGTCAATGGTGTCGTTGAGGTCCAGCAGACCCGCATCGTATGCCCTCAGAATAGCGCATGCCACAAAGTGTTTCGTGGTGCTGCCGCCACGGAAGTGTGTGCCAACCGTCATCGGCGCAGAGCTGTTCTTCGCTCTGAAGCCAATCGCCTTCTCGAAATACCCAGCTGGACCGCGCAATACGAGCACCATGCCAGGCACACCCGTTGCCGCCCTCGAAGCGATCATAATCTGCTCGACCTGCTCGGCAAGCGCCGGATCGAGTAGGCCGTCCTCAAACACAGTCGTGTCTCCCGTCGCACGACGGCTGGCGATGCCCTCGTGCTGAATACCCATAGCCGGGTCGACGGGGTCGCCCACCTCGGGCTCGCCAGGCAATGCGTGCTGCCTCAACACGATCCAACCGCCGCCCGGCGCGCCAGGCCCGCCGCCTGGCCGCAGCAGGCTACCGCCCGTGCCGGGGCCACCGGGCGCAACGCCGGAACTGCCAGGCACCTCTTGGTTTCCGCCCGCGACAAAGGATCTAGTGTTGTACTGGATCTCGCCGGGACCGACACCGGGCGACGGAAGTAGTTGCGGCGTATCGCCACCCGCACCGCCCGAAGCCGTCTGAGTGTGCCCAGGAATCGAGAACGTCGTTGAGCCACCAGAGCCGCCAGACACCAGCCCCGGAGTGCCGCCGTTGCCACGCGTGAAGCTGATCGTGGTGACCGAGTCATCGAAGTGAATCGTGTAGATCCATGTCGTCGGGTTGACCGAACCCTTCCGACCCGGTTCGCCGAACAGGCCCAAGATGCTTGGCGAGCCAGCGCCTCCAGCGCCGACCGGGATCACGTCGACATAGTGCGCCCACCGGGGCCTGGGGATGGTGGTTGTCTCGTTGAAGTACAAGACAACTGGCTCATGGTCGATCTCTTGATCGCCGGTGTCGACCGCCGTCGTGATATACGGGATCTCTGACGAGTACGTGACATTCGACTTCGAGACGGTGCTCGGCGGGTCGTCAGGGTCAGTTGTGTTGTCCCGCTTGAACCCAAGCCCCTCGACTGACGAGAACGGGTGATTGGGAATCGCTGCGGCCAACTGATGTCCGAGAACGTAGTGCGTCCCACCAACGGGCACCAATTCGTGAGCGAACACCTCACCCATCTCGCGCGAAACCGGGTCGTCAAGGAAATAGAACTGCCACTGCGGAGATATGCCAGGTGTTATCTCTGCCAGGATGTTTGGCGACGAATGCACCAGCTCCCAGTGGTCGCCCGCGTCCTTCCACACGTTGACGTAGAACGCCGTCATCTCGTCTGTGCCGTAACCCAGCCAGGACACGACACCCAGCGGTGAGGATCGCTTCATGCGGAACGTGGCCGCAATCGAGGCGTCCTGCGTGACCGGGAACAGTTGGTTGATCTGCGGCATACTGATATTCCCAATCTCGTTGGGCATCAGACCGCCGTCGACCGGCTCGTTGTTGCGGAAGTTGAACAGGTCCCAAACGAAAGCTCCCAGAGCGGAATTGGAGCTGACTTGGAAGATCATGTTGAACAGATCGGGCAGGCTCGCGCCGTTGCCTAACAGGCCAACCGCGCCACCCACGGCGGCGTCGATGATGGCCTGCACTGTGCCACCGATGTTTCCGGGGCCACCAATGCCAAGGATGTTCAGGAACGAGATCTGGGTGAGGGCTTCCGCAAGCTGCTCAAGGTTCGCGCCGAACTCGAAGATGTGGCCGACCGTGTTGCGGATGGTGTCGATGAGAGCCTGCCAGCGGTCGCGTGCCTCATCGATCTCACCGATGAGACCTTCCACCCAGCTCATCTGGATCTGGGACACGAGCTGGCCGGTGAAGTCATCGAAGTACCCGGTGCCACTCAAAGCGCCAGAGCTGATTGAGATTCGGCCCTGAACGCCGTCAACGCCCTCCGGCACCGTGTACTGACCGCCTAGCTCATGGCCGGGCCAGTCAACGTTCGGTGTGGAGGGCGTGTAAGTGTCGAGAACCACTGGCTCACCGACAGTTCCATCGGTGTGCCGAGGTACGAGTATGAGGGATACAACGTCTGAACCAACGGCGTTGAAGTTCTCGTGCCGCATATAGGTTTTCACGTTGATCTTCTGATTCGCGGTGACCGCGATGAACTCGCGCTTGTTCTGGCCGGTGCCGATCAGTTTGCTTGTGCCGTTGAAGATCACCTTCGCGGCACCAGTGCCATCGGTGGTCCGCGACGCCGCTGTGTCAATCGTCCAGATCCCGTTGGGCGGGATGGAGCCCTGCGGGAACGAGCCGTCAGGGAAGACGTTGGTCGGCTCTTGAACGAGCGCGCCAATCCCGATGCGGGTCAACAGATGTTGCCCAATCTGGCCGATCAGCTTGGCCGCGTCGAGCGGCGAGTTGCTGGTGACCAAGCTCAACAGCCAGTTGTCCAGATCGGTCGGCGTCGAGTTGACTATGCCAGTCAACGCATCCCGAAGAGCCTGCCCGCCGTTCGTCAAGGCCCAGTTGCGAAGCTGATCGAACGCAGACCCAGAGTTCGGGTTGAAGAACCCGGTCAGCGCGCGGACCAGCTCACGGATCAGCAGCTCATAGAAGCGCTTCCGTTGCGCCGCGATCTCTTGCGCCGAGACGAGCGGTCGAGCCTGCGGGAGGCCAGGCAGGTTCGGTGTGACATACCCGTACGGTGCCGAGGACGGCATCGACGGGTCTGCGGGCCAGGATTCAGAATCGAGCGGATTCATGACACAGGCAGGACCAGAACACCGAACGAGGTGTCAGGGGACGCGGGCGTCGACCACGAGCTGGTCGTCGGATTCACTTGCTCGGCACGAAGATAGATGTCCGCTGCCGCGCCTGATGCAACACGACCATACGAGCCAGGCACAGCCTGATTGGCGGCGAAGTTCGGAATGATAACCGTCTGCACCCCAATGGTGTTGGCACCGATCACGCCGCGACCGTAGCCCAGAACATCGCCGGAATCGGCATTGCCAAGCCGCGCAATAAGATCCACTCGCGTCGGACTGTCGCCGTCCGTCCCGGTCACCGTCGTCGCCGCGAACACGATGGGTCGCCAGTTCCACGGCATGGCCGGTACCGAAATCGAGCTGAGCTGACGGGGATTGGTGTTCCCGTACGCCGTCGCGTTGATAGTGCCGGATGCGTAGTAGGTCGAGATCCGCTGCGCGGACGGCACCCACTTGCCATCCGAGTGCCGATATTCGAGCACGAACTTGTCGTGCCCCGCACCCGGCGTGGCCGAAAGATCAGCCGCGCCACTGATGTTGAAGACCCCTGGCTGGCCGTCTGCGCCAGCGTTCAGGTAGAACTTCAGCGCATACTTGGCGGGCTGACCAGGGCCACCGGGGTCAAGCAGTGTCTTCTCCGGGTTGGGTGTCGGCAGTGGATCGCCATGCGGCACCTGCTCAAGCTCGATCACCGGAAAAAGCGTTGGCTGGCCTGGATCTCCCTGAGCCATGAACGGAAGTACACCGACGCCGCCCTCCGGGGTGATCACGATGTAGACGACACCAGACTCCGGGTTGTTGCCGTTGATGATGTCGATGGTCGCATTGGTGATCGTGATGTTGTCACCGTTAATCGAAACGCCCACAGTGAAACTCCCTTACGTATTGCTCAACATGAGCGCGTTCAAAGCCTCTTGGAACTTCACGAAGTTCCGGTATGTCTTGACCTCAGCAGGCTCTTCGGCCTTGCCGTCACCAATCTGACACTGCACCAACAACGTCTCTCGGTTGTCGGTGACGACGATGTTCTCGACAAAGTCGGTGTAGACCTTGCCGCGCTTGATCACTGACGCAAGCGAACCTGGGAACAGATCGCGCCCTAATTCGTACGGGTAACCATTGTCGAAATGCACTATGGCGCTTACGTATCCGCGAGTGTTCCATTGCTCGCGCTTCAGGGCGAAGACCGCATCGATGTTGTACGGAGCATGCTGAGTAGGCGCGAACCATTCCGGGTAGGCGTATGGTCCCGCCTTGATTCTTCGGGTCATGTTGTCTGCCAACTGGAATGCCAGCAGCACGTCGTTGAACAACCCGTCGAGCAAAGTGCTTGGTAGACCAGTGAAGCCGACAATGATCATGAGACTGTCCAGCAGCCACGACCAAAGAGCATTCATCAAGTCGTTCATCCACTTGGGGCTCTTTCCGCCCACAACCGTTCGCCATGCTAGGGGGTGGTGATGCGAAATCTCGCCCCAGCAAGCGGATTCGGGGTGATCACAGTTGAACAGAGCCCACGGCTCGATCCAGTGCAGGCCGAGCACCGGGGCTATGTTGAAGCCTTCCGGCGCGGGCTCGCCGTTCGGGTTGAGGAACGGCTTCGTGATCTCGCCAAAAATGCTGTCTTGCAAATCGATTGCCGCGCGAAGGATGCCGTCGAGGAACGTGTGTGTCGGGCCGACGATACCAAGTCTGTCTTTGACGTCAATCACAATGGTAGGCACTGTGAGTGGGAACAGCATGTCCTCGTCGGGCTGCGGATCGCCCGGACGCCACAACTTGGCTTCCACGACCAGGCCATTGTCTTTGACGATCTGATCGATGACCTCGTAGAGCTTGTCCATGCGCCAGTTGACCGAGATCAGCGGCGACGTATCGAACAGAGCGTCAAGTGGCCTCTGCCGCACATAGATTGGCGTGCGCAGCATCCGCATGACATCCGACAGGTCGAACCTGCCGTCCGGGCCGAGAACGTCCTGCATGAGCAGGGTGCCGATCCATGAGCGCCAGTCGAGGTTCAGGCTGCCAAGGTTGTTCACCAGATCCCAGATGCCAGATTGCAACCGGAAAGCCTGAGTTGCGATGAGCCACTTGCACACTGTGACCGCGTTGCCGATAGCCACACCGCGCGGCGGGAACTGGACCTGAATCGGCAGCAGGAAGTTCGGCCAGGCAAGGATTTTCATCAACCAAGCACGGTCGCCCTCAAGGTCGCAGACCACCACATCAGGCTCATTGGGGAACCCGAAACGATCCTTGGCAACCTTGACGCGGCCCGACCACAGCAGGTGCCCAATCTCCACTGTGATCGGCACAACCTCGTCGTGGCACTTCAGAACGGCCTCACAAAGCGGATCTTCACCCTTGAGGGTGAGCTGCCCCGTTTCCACGAGGTGACGGGGGAACGCGACCTGCGCCTCGATGTAGTCACCGACCGCGCCGCGCTCCCGGTAGAACTTGTCGTAGATGGTGACCTGAATGTCTGTTGGCGCAGCAAGTTCCGCTGCCGCCATCATGTCGGCAGCGGAGATCGCTGTACGCGCGTCGGACTTCAGAAGTCGTTCTAGGTCAGCGGGATTGGCGAACTGCACTCTTGGCATGTCAGGCTCCTACAGCGGCCATCTGCGCAAGGGCGTAAGGGCCGCAATGATCTTCGAGTCGGCATTGCCATCCACGATCTCGACCGGAATCTTGACCGTGGTCGGCGCATCACCGGCAGGCTTCGGCGGGATGTGCCCTGTGAAGCGGCCCTTGAGCAGGTGGTACAGCTCGCCCTGCGGGGGCCGGATGCCCAGCAGCGATTCAAACCACTCCAGAAGGGGTGGCGTATTGTTGCTCACCGCAAGGTTGATCAACCGTTTGACAAAGTCTTGGAATATCGTGAGTTCCTGCTCTGGCTGATCAGGCGTCAGGTCGACCACCCCACGCAGCCTGGGATGCGTTGGCAGAAGAGCAATCTGGCCGTCGAGCAGTGGACCGAACTCGATGTAGTTGTTCGTCCCCACATTGCCAAGCCTGAAAGTGCCAGGGCCATATGCGAGGAACCTGTGATAGCCCTTCTGATCACCGAAGTTGGTCAGATAGACGTGGCCGCTCTGGGTCTGGGTTGCGTTGACACCTACGGAGAATTCTTCGACGCTCGGCGGAACCCATTGCAGCCCGAGCAAGGGACTGGGGCACACCTTCATCCCCCAGGCGGACCCGCGATATCCCTCACCCATCGGGGTCACCTCGTTGCGGTCGATCCAGTCGAGGACCAGAAAGTTGCTCTTGCCACGGAACAGCTTGAATCGGCGCGCATTGCCGTTGACGCCCGCGACAACGGTCCAGTCCTCGAACCACAACGGGGGGAACAGCAAGGGCCGCTGCAAGATCACCGTCTCAACGCCCTCTTCAAAGCGGGACAAGGTAACCCAATGGCGAAAGATCCTGAACCGGACGCCGGTCGGGTCTTCGTCGTCGTCGTTCAAACGGCACCAGATGTCAAGCGCGCCAAGCTCGGGGAACGGCCACTGGAAGGCTTCGCCGATCTTCAGCGTCACCACCTGCATGTCGGTTTCCGTTTCGGCGCTTGTGCCCTCGACGGCAGTCGCCACCTTCACGCTCGACGCGGTTCCATCTGGCGTCAAGCTGGCACCAGATGCCGATGTCGTAATGTTCTGGAAGCCAAGGTTGTTCAGGAACGTCACCTTGAACGGGCCACCCGCCGCGCCCTCAACTAGCACGTCACCCTCTGAGACACCAGACAGAGCCTCGATGGCCTGTTGGAAACCTTCAGCATCGATGTCGGGTGCCATGCCCGACGTCGTCTGGCCGTTGACCGTGTATGTCCAAGTACCACCGTCGAATTCGCCGTCGATCTCGACCGTCTGCACCTCGTTGACGCCGAGGAATCGGTTGCGGACCTCCCGATCTTCGTTCCCCTCCGGGAACCATCGGGCGTACTTGCCGTCCGTGCCGCACGTGCCGCCGCCGTCGGCTGGGTCATACGTCTGAGCCCATTGCGGCCCAAGGCCGGTCTCGTCCTCTCGGCGGAAGTTGTCGGACGCGAACGAGAACTTGAACTTGAACTCAGACACGGAATCCGTTGAGCGCCAGAACGCCGCGTCGTTGCGGGCCGTCCAGGTGTATGACTGCCGCAAACGCCTTGCCTGGGCACGGAATTGGCGCTCGGGCGGCGAACGGAACAGGCGCGGATGGCACCACCACCGACCCATGTCGGGGGTGATCACTTCGAGCTTCCCCGGCTCGTCCGGGTCCCACGATGAGATCCAATCGCGGATCACACGAGCAATCGCCTTGCCCGCCGCGACGGGATCGGACGAGTCGGCGGGGACCGTGAATTCCATTGGCAGGTCGAACTCTGCCGGGTCGTAGACGGTGGCCTGTGTCGTCACGCCAGCCTGACGAGCACCCTTCGCCTCAACGAACGAAAACGACGGATGGAACCCCGCGACCCCGTCCTGAAGAAACGCTCCCTCTTGGACATTGGGGTACGGGGCCAAACCGCCGTTGATCGCCCACTGGATAGAGCCGTCGCCGCTGGTATAGATGATCAGCGGCTCCATGCCCTCTTTCAAAAGCTGTATACCGTAACGGGTTACGGGTCCAGGTGGATAGAACTTCATCAGTAACCACTCCCCGCGCCGTGGGCGTTGATCTGCCGGTTGATATCCCGCGCAATCGCCTGGCTGTCAGACGGGCTGGTCACGTTCATCGTGCCAATGAGCGGAGCGCCAGGGAAGTTGCCAGGACCAGGGTTTGCGCCACGGCCATGTGTCGTCTCGGCGCTGCGATCCATCGTCTCCATCGGAACTGTCTGTTGCCCAGCGTCGGGCGGCGCAGCCGGTCGGGCACCCGAGACGCCCTGCGCAAGTCGACCCAGCCAGTTGCGGGACGGGTCACCCAAGGGTGAGCCATTGGGCAGCAAGGTCTCCACCACGCCGTTGATGCCGATACCGATGGCCTGACCGCCGAACGCAGCGGCCCGGTTGGCGAGCTGGATGCCGACCTGCGCAGCCTGACCCGATCCGGGCGCGAGCATGTCGAGCGAGCTTGCCGCGCCCTGTGCAGCCGCCAGAGGCGCGCCACCGAGACCTTGGAAGCCTCCCCCGCCCATAGTCGCTGGAGAGCGCCCAGAGGGGCCGGGAGCGGCACCTGAGCCCATGTGCTCGGAGCGGCCAGGGTCGTCGCCAGGCATGCCCAGACCCAGCCGCATGGCCTGCTCAGCCGCCGCCATGTCGAGGCCCATCTCAACGAAGTTGCCGACCATACCGGCCCAGCCGCCTGAACCGGCCAGGCCGGATGTGAAGGACCGCAACAGCGGATCTTTGAAGTTCGGCTCACCCTTGAACAGGTCGGGCACGTTGCCCACCGCGCCGCCAGTCTGGAAGCGCTGCACAGCGCCGCCGAACCGCTTGCCCTTGGGCCGGTTCTTCGTCAGTGCGTCGTACATCGGGTCATCGCCCAGCCAGGGGCCGCGCGGCCTGTAGCGCTCCCACACCCAGTTCGGTGCCTTCGGATGATGGTTGGTGCCAATGTCCAGAATCTCGCTGTACCTCAACGAATCTGGTCCGTGCTGCCAGAACGGCGCTGCGGGAGTGTATGTGGTCGTGCTGGTGTCGAGCACCATGCCCGGATGAAAGTTTCCTTCACCCATCGTGCCGACGATGCCCATGTCCCGCATCCAATAAAACGGGTCGTTGGGATTGCTCTTCTTAGGCAACGGAAACCGCATGTCCCAGCCGGGAGGCACATCGAACGGCGCTGGCAGTTGCCCCTTGCTGGGGTCGTACTTCCAGCGATTGTCGACCTCGCCGCCGCCCTCGTAGCCGTGCAGCCGACGCCGGAACTCGTAGACGGCCTGTTGACCACCCATCGCTTGAACATCCTCGACGGTGAGCACGTGCTCGCCAGCGGTGAGCCAGGCCGGAATGTTGTCGACGGCACCGCCCTGCGCGAAGCGCGGAGCGTTGATGGCGATGTGAACGTGGTCGTCGTGGCGACCCGCCTGTTGCATCGTGTAGACATTGCCGAACGGGCCAGTGTTTTGGCCGTTCTTCACGTTTCCCGCCCAGCCCTTCTGGTCGAAGATCAGCTCGGCCAGTTGCGGGCCGTACAGGGCAGAGACCTCTTCGGCGAAGGCGCGCAACGCCTTCGGGCTGCCGTTGTAGTCGGTCGCGCGGCCACCGTTGTGGTAGCTGGTGCCAGAGTTAGGACGGTTGGTCGAGCCGACCTTGACGCCGTGCTTCGCCGCGATGGCGTCGAGCACCTGCCAGCTGACCTTTCCGGCCTGCACGTTGTTCGAGAATCCCTGGGCCTGCATGTCTTTCGGCAGACCGCCCGATTCACGGGTGCCAGCGGGTGCCCGTGCCTGATCGACGGGGATGCCGTTGATGGTGCCCGGCGTTGGGAGGCCACCCGATTCACGGGTGCCAGCACGAGCGCGGGCCTGAGCGTTGGGAGTCCCGGTGCCAGGCCAGCCATATGGCAGTTCGGGGTGGCGATCAGGATCAACACCCTGACCCAGCGCATTGCCGATATCCTCGACCACCCCGCCCAGCCCTGGCGAGATGATGTCAAGCACCACAGTCCATTTGCGCTCGGTGATCGCCTTGAGTAGCTCAATCGTCTCCTCAAGGAAACTGTTCACACTGCGGAAGACCGCCTCAGCAGCGGGCGCGAACTCGACTTTGACTGTGTTAACGAGCTTTTGCCATTCCTCTTGGACGCCAGACGTTTCCTCGCGCAGCTCCTGAATGGTGGGGCCGGTGTTGCCTATCGCATCGTTGAGGGCCTGAACGTCAACGACGCCGGTCTTGATCGCCTCCAGGAACGGAATGAAGTCCCGGCCAAAGTATTTCGATGCGAGGTCGGCAGCGCCCGCCTCATCACCGATCTGCGACAAGGTTTGAATGGCAGTGATCGTCTCGCCCAACGCCTGCCGAGGCTCACGACCCTCATCGGCAAACCTGCGCAGCGCCGACGTGAGGGACTGAACCGTCTTCTCAGGCGCAATGCCAGCTTCCTCGAAAGTCGATATCAGGCCAGCAGTTTCACCCAAGCCCATGTTGAACTGCTTGGCTGCGGGGCCAGCCTTGTTCAGGTTGCTGATCAGCTCGTTGAACGGAATGCCTGTATCACGAGATGCTTCCGCGAGTGCGTCGAGGGTCTGAACGCCGTTCTCTTCGACGTCGACACCGAACACGCGGAACGTCCGCGACAACTGCCGAATGTTGATCTTCTCGCCGGTCAATTGTTGTAGGTCCGCAATGTTTTTCGAGAAGATCTTCAGCGCGTCGCCGTCGATATGGAACGACTGAGCGACTGAGGCGAACACATCGCCAAAGTCGCTCATAGGCACGGCCATTTCCTTGACCGTGGATTTGAAGGTGTCAGTCAGCCGGTTGAGGTCGTCACCGATGGCACCAGTCTTGGCGGCGATGCTGTCGCCAACGTCGTCCCATTCCTGGCCAAGCTGGTAAAGCTGTTGCCCCGCTTGATAGGCCACAGTGCCGACAAGCGCGAGCGCCCCAAGGACGCCCGCGCCTTTGCCAACGGAACCCAGTATGCCGGTGAACTTTTCAGCCTTGCCGCCCAGGCCGTCGAACATGCCCATTGCGAAGTTCGTAAGGGCACCAAGCTCATCCTGCGTTTTCTTCGCAGCGTTGCCGACATCATCGATGTCGCTCTTGACCTTGCGAACCTTGCCCGACAACTTCTCGACCGAACCGCTCGACCGATCCATCGCCTCTGAAAGCTGTTCAGAGAACTTGGTTCCCGACGAGCGGCCCGCGTCCGCGAACTTGTCTTTGATCTGATCGGCAGCGCGCTCGAATTCACGTTCGTTAACCTTCGGCAGAAGGTCGACCATAATCGGCACTGAACGTCACCACCTCTCAACGATCTTCTGGTGCAACGATTGCGTCCATGCGTAGCGGCTTGTGCAGGATCGCTGCCTCGTTGACTGCACGGCATTCGCGCTCGTGCTGCTCTTCAGCCTTTTGCTTCAACTCTTCCCAGTCCCGGAGAACGGTCTGGGCATACCAGCCGTGGCGCGACCGTTCGTCTGCCACAAGGCCGTCCAGATACACGAGCAATTGGCGACTGGACATCTTGCCGCTCATCCAGTCGCCAATGCTCTTGCCGTAGTAGACCTCTAGGTCATGTTCGATCTGACGTGGATACCAGATCCAGCGATCAATCGCCTCTAAAACTTTTGGGGTCCCGCTTCATCCGTTCGTTGATCTGGGTCCGCTGCTTGGACCACACCATGAGGATCAGACCGGGAGGCCCACCGGCCTTGACGAAACGCTCTGCCTTTTCCTCACCCCACAGCGCGACGGCCAGACGCCATTCGAGGTCGAACTCTTTGCCGTCCTTTGTGCGCGGATCTTTGTATGGCCCTGGCACTGTCGAGCCGTCGCTGAGCGTGATCTCTTCACGGTCGCACTTGGCGTACTCCGTATAGACGGCTTCGACGCGAGCGTTCGTGTCGCGGTCCAGCAGGTCGCGGAAGTAAATCTCGAAGATCTCACCGCCCACGTCGATCCGCTCGCACAGATCGAAGCCGAAGAAGTCAGCGGTCTGCTCCATCGCCTCTTGGATGGAGAGTGCCCGCTTTTTGTCGATGGCTGCCATTGACTGTGTCCTGTTCTTTGAAAGTGACTGTGTGGACTGTGTTTTGGGACCCGCCAGGGTGGCACACAGTCAAACCACCCTGACGGGCCGTCTTGGGGGCGAACTCAGTTGCCGTCGTCGCCGGTGATCTCGTTGGACTCCAACGAGACCGTGGTCAGGCCGTTGGTACCCGTGGCCTCAACCTCGAAGGTGAAATCCACACCGTCAGAGATGCCGGTGACCCGGATCGTGACCGTGCCACCCGCCACCGTCGGATAGCCGGTGTCGATGGTCGCCAAGGTGCGCTCCCCCGTGCTGGAGTTGATCTTGTAGACCTTGTAGGTGAACGGGTCAGCAGGCCCAACGGCTTCCGCGAAGGTGATGGTTGCCTTCTCGGGCGTGACAGACGTCGCCACCGGGGCGGGCGGCGGGAAGGTCGCGTAGCCGCCGAGAGCACGGTGGGCAGGACCCTCGTAGTGCTCCAGCACCGGCTTGCCGACGTACGGGCAAGGCAACACCTTGAAGTCCAGCGTGACGCCGGTGCCCTCCTTACCCTCACGCTTCCAAGCGAATTCGCGGACCTTCACCTTCGAGCACCTTGGGATGGTGCGAGCGAAGAAATGACCGCCGTCGAAGCCCCACAGGATGAACTGGCGCTCAACAATTCCGGCCTCCATCGGCTTCGGGATCGTCAGATGCGCCTGCCCCAGATCGGGCACGTCGACCAGCGGCAGCTCGTTCACCAGGTAGCGAACCAGGGGGGTCTGCTCCAGGCAGACAATGGTGAACATCTCGCCCTCGCGGATCACATCTTCACGTGCGGGCCGCAGAGTTTGGGCGGTCGGCACCTCTTCGCTGTCCATCTGCGGATCGAAATTGATGCCGTCCACGCCCAGGTGACCGAGATGCCAGAAGCCGAGGTTCGCTGAGTCGCTGGTGATCAGAAGATCATCACGCGGGTAGCCATCCTGAGCGTAGGGGCTGAAGTAGCCGTCATCGCCAAGGCCCACAGCGGGATCGGCAAGGCTGGTAGCGGACTGGTGGTAATCACGGACAAAGGCGTCGGTGACGATACCCTTCCGAATCGCCAGCGGGTTGAGCTGAGGGCGGAACAGTTCGTCGTATGTCCCGCCAGTTGAAGGCAGAGCCATTTTTTTAACCTTTCAGTGAGGGATCGCCCATACTGACTGGGCCATAACAACTTTGACTGTGTGTGCTTTACGCGGCGAGCAGTCGCCACGCGATGGTGATGTCGGTGATGTACTGCTCAATCGAGCCGTCTTCGGTGTACTTCTCCCGCGTCGGACCCTCGTTGAAGTCAACAGAATCCGCGTAGAGATCCACGCCGTTGACGGTCACCGGCACCTGACCGCCGCCGTATCTCGGGTTGAGAACGGCGATGCGTCGATTCACAAGGGTTGCAAGGTCATACGACCGCTTCATCGCGGACTGCCCGCTCCCCTCTTCATGGAACGCATGCACCCGGTAAACCCCAGTCTCCGTAAGCAGATCCGACACGGTACTGGGACGGGTGAGCATGATGTATGGCAGCGTGTCGCCCGGACGACGATTGGCTCGCACGGGGATTCCCGTGAGCGACGCCGACCCGGTTATCCAAACCCTCAGCGCCTCAAGGCCATCTGGTGCGACATACGGGTGAAGATCGACCATCAGAGCGAAGCCTCCGGTGCGGGGCCGCTGCCACCGGCCAGATACCGCCCTTCGTTGCCAAAGTGATTGGCGGTCTTGGCTCGTGGCGAGTGCGGCTCTTGATCCTCAGCCCCATACTCAACGAGGTGAGCGTGACGTGACATGTTGGCGACACGGCGACCGGGCGTCCCGTCGTCCAGCTCGAACTTGCCGAACACGAACTGGTCCTTGTAGTCACCCGTCTCTTCGGGCGAGATGGACCGCCAGTAGTCGCGCACTTCGACCATCTGTTGGTTCAGCCCGTTCTCGATGTCGTCCTTGGCCGCTTTGACGATGTCCGAATCGTCTTCGATGCCAAAGTCTTCACGCCAGCCCATGCGGAACTACTTGGTGTCCTTGGGCTTTTCTGCCGGTGCAGCGGGCGCGCTTTGCGACTTGACCTCTTTGAGGTAGCCCTTCTCCACGAGCAGGCGAGCGTCAGCCGGGTTGGCGTCGATCTCGGTGCCCATCTTGCGGTAGTGCGTGGCGCTCTTGCCATCCGGCGAGCGAACCACGCACGGTCGCAGCACTTCGTACTTCATCGGATTTCCTTTCCTTGCAAAGGATCAGGCCACGTGCCGTTGCTGAAGCTTGGCAAACACCGTGACCTTATACACCGACCCGGTATGGTCAGTGAAAACCTTTGGGACACCGTCGATCTCGAAAGTCTTGTTGTCCCACAAGAGAAGATCGTTCGGCTTGGCGTCGAGCAACTGGCTCTCGATAGGCCGGATCTTCGTGAGCTTCCAGAGGGTCGTCGTCTTGTCGGTGTAGTCGACGGTCTCGGACACAGACACGGGCCGGAAACGGCAGTTCGTGATCGTTGTGGTGGACTGCGATTTCAATTGATTGCCCCACTCGTCCGTTGCCCCCGTACCCACGGAGACGAACGTGACCGACTGTCCCCCAGCGGTCATGGCATCAACCTGTAGGGTGCGATCAGATGACGGTTGAAGGCGTCAGGGTTGTTGAACCATTCACGGTCGACGTCATCCACCCGATAGCGCTTGAGCCCCGTTGCCCCAATGCTTTCCGAGAATCGGTCGACCGCGTCGAGCACAGCCAGCCGCCAATCAGCAGCAGCCTCATCGTCGTAGCCGTGGTCCATCGTGACCGTGACTGCGCTGTACTTCGGAGTCCAGCACCGCCCAGTGACTTTGCGCAGCCGAACCGGCCCACCGGCAGAGTGCATGACATCCGCAAGATCGAGTGACTTGCCGTCTTCGGTAACGGCTTTTAGTTCAACCACTTTCAGGGTGGGCAGCAGCAGAAGCTCACTGCCCGACCCGTCAAGTGTCAGCACGTGGTTCTCCTTGACAGGGTTGACATGCCAGCCGCAAACCGACCGCGCACCCGCCAGGGCAGCCTTGAGCAGCACGGTCGTCAGATTGTCCGAACTGGCAAGCCTCCCTTTGGTGTACGTCTGCACGTCGGATGCGTTGAGATCTGGCATGTCATCCCCCTCAGCGAACGGGCGGGTTGACGCTGCCCGTGCTCAGCAGCGCCACGGCACCCATCGCGCCGCCGTCAGTCGTTTGGTCCGACGTGACGACGAGCTGCACGTACCGCTTCGTTGGGCGGCAAGCGAAGTAGTACAGAGCATTGTCGTTGGATGCACCCACGGTCGGCACCGTGCCCAGAATCCGATACGCCGGAACCGGGTCGAAGTCGCCATTAGCGGTGTCGCACTCGGTGATGGCAAACTCGTAGGTGCCGTCAGTCACGGTGCCGGTGGTGACGATGAAATCGACTTCCGCGAAAGCGTTTCCGCCGTCGTAGGTGTCGAGCACTGCACCAGTGGTGTCCGTGTCCGAATCGATGGTGTCATACGCCAAGGCGACCTTGGCAACACTGGAGTTGTAGACGAGTTTCATTGCGGTCACTCCGTTTCCGTGGAGGTCTCGGCAACGGGCTCAGCCACCGGCTCGACCACCGGCTGGACCACCGGAGCGACCGGCTCGGCGGGCTCGCTGCCCTTGCGCCCTCTCGACCGCGACAGTGACCGACGCGAAGAGGGTTCTGCCGTAGCGGTTTCCATGAGGGGTGTGCCGACGCGCCTCCGCTCGACCACCTCGACGTGTTCCTCGACGGGCACGAAAAGGTGACGACGCTTGGCAACGTCGGGATCGTTGTCGTTCAACAGGTCCCCCACCTTGACCAGCCGGGAAACCCCGTTGCGGTCGGTGTAGGAGAACGCTGTCTTCGCTCGTAGCACTGCCATTTGTTTTGTCTCCCAACGGGATTAAGCGGGGCGGCAAGGGGAAAGGCGTACGGAACCCCTTGCCGCCCCTAGCTTTCCGACTAGCTGGCGCTCGCCACGTTCAGCATGCGGAACGCGCCGTCGTTGACGGAGTCAGAACCGATGCGGTAGTAGGCGAACCAACCACGTTGGCCGGTCGGACGGTGATCGGCACCCACGAGATGCGGCAGGAACTCGACGGCCATGCCCAGGCGATCCGTGATCACGAAGTTCTCGAAATCGCCGAAGATCATGGCGTAGTTGTTCGCCGCGCCAGTGGTGTCGATAGTCCCGTCCATCGCTTCGGCTTCGAGAGCCGGGCGACCCAGCAGACGGGCAGGACGGTCATCGTTCATGTCGGCCCAGAACGAGCCGCCACCGTAGTCATCGAAGCCGCGAACGATGTTGTAGATCAAGTTGTTCGCCAGCCAGGATGCGTTGGCCCGATAGCGAGCGGGTAGTGCGCCCTGCAACTTGTAGACATCGCCAATGGCGAAGGTGTCATCAGTTGCAGCCGGGACGACCACGGACGGCGAAGATGCCGCCAGGGCCGTCACAATGCCGGTCGGCTTACCGGAGCCGTCGCCGGTTATCAGCACCGAACCTTCCAGATCGGTCTTGCCGCCCGCGAGCAGGCGACCGACTTCCTGGGCCACGTTGGCTTCATCCATCGACGCCTCAATGGAGATCGGCACGAAGCCTCGGGCCATGTGGTTCGGAATCGACGGCTGCCCGAAGGTCGGCGAATCATCGCTGACCTGAGAGCCTTCCGCGTCGAACGACCACGAAACATGGGCACTCGACACGCCGTTCCACACGTCGCCGGTGGCGACCACCTGACGGGCGATCTGCCGGATGTCGTTGCGGACACCGGCGCTGGTCACGATCAGGGTCGGATCGAGCTGGAAGGGAACGAGATACCCGCCAGCGGAGTCCGTGAGGGACATCGCCCGGTACTCTTCCACATCCGCAAGGGCGCGCTGCTCTTCGGCGGTCAACGTGTGCTGCCGGTTCAGAGCCAGCTTCGACCAGGCCCGCACGTACGCGGGCTTCGAGGTCAGCAGGACGTGCCGCGACAGACGAGCATCCTTGCTGTCGAACTGCTCGATGATCTCCGTTGCGCGCGCACGAATCCGGTCGCTCGCCACGGGCATCTTCTCGATGGCCGACAGGGCGCGAGCACGCAGCTCGCCGCCCAGCTCGCCAGCGGGGCGTCCGTACTGACGAACCTCGGTGAGGTTCCACGGGTCACGGAATCGACGGTCCTCCACGGAGTCTGGCTCCAGGATGGAGTCACGGTCGTAGTCGTCGTAGCCGCTCGACACGGTTGTGCCAGGGGCAACACGAATCCCGCGAGTGCGAATCGCCGAATCGGCCTGGCCGCGAACGCTCTTGATCTTCGCCAGATCGTCGGCGCGTTCAAGACGCTTGCGGTGCTCGTCCACGAGGAACGCTTCGTCCCGCAGTTCGCGGAACTCCGCATCCAGCTCGGGAGTGAGGCTGTCGAGTTCGGACAGCTCGGTCATGCGAGCTTCGATCTCTTGGATGCGATTGATGGCCTGGGTGTAGGTCATCTGAAGGGCAGAGCGCTCGGCGGGCTTGTCGCCACTATCCGGCGTGCCAGTTGCATTGGTGCTCATGACTGTTCCTTTCGCAGCTGAATTTCATGCACCATTTGACGGATGGATCTCAGTGCGACCATCTGATCGGCACGGAGACCGCGTGACGACGGGTGCTCCCCGGCAGGCTGCTCTGAGCCTGTGGCTTGCGGCGCGTCGTTGAGTTCGGCTGGGTGCTCCCCGGCACCTGATGCATCTGCATCACGTGTGGCTTGCGGCGCAACCTCACTCTGGGACTGTGTGTTCGGTTCGGAGTTGTCCTCCGACCTCTTCGCCAGCGAAGCGGCGAAAAGCTTGTGAATGACCGCGCGCTGGGCCTCGCGGTCGTGGGGCAGGCGGTCAAGGTCGACCGACCGAATGCCAATGCTGGTGTCCGAATATGCAGGCCACACAACGGGACCCATCTCGGACACCCTGAGTTCTTTGAGCGTGCGAACCGGCAGGTCTTCGGTGGGGACGCTGTAATCCCAGGTCTCCCTGAGTGCTTGGAACAACTGCTCGTCGTCCCGAATCAGCTTGCCGTCAGCGGTGCGCCACTCTTCGCGCACCACCTCGAAACGGAAGCTCATGCCTTTGATCGCCTTCGCACGGATCGCCATGCGCAGCGGCTCGAAGAACAGGTGCTCAAACATCCGCGCCATCAGGTGAGCGCCGCCCTCGGGGGCACGCTCCGGGTCTGAATCTTCGCGCACCGACAGGAGTTCCGCGATGGGCCATGAGCCGATCAGCGGGTGCCGACCGTGGTCGAACTGCACAATCGGCGGGCTCTCGCGGAAACTCTTTTTCATCGACCCGTTGGCGATCACCTCTCGGAAGCGACCCTCCCAAGAGTCAATGACCGTCTCCCTGTTGAAGACTGCGCCGTAGCCGTCGAGTGTCCAGCCGTCTAGTTCTTCGTCGTCGTCGGCCCGCAACGCGAACGGCGACTGACGCTCACCTATAGCGGACGGGCGACCCGTCCGGCGCTCAATCGTCGTGGTGCTCATCAGTGTTCCCTTCCGTATCGACCACGATGCCGAACTGTCCATCGGGCAGCTCAACGATCCGATCTCTGCTCACGGTTTCACTGCCACCGGGCTTGGGGCTCTTGACAGAACCGGGCGGCAAGAGTTGGACGCTCATCAGGCCGCTGTGCTGCAACATGCTCCAGTCCTGTGCGATCACGGCCTGGGTCACGCTGTCTGCCTTGTAGCCAGCAGTGATGAGCGAGTTGATAGTCTCCGCTTCGGTTTTGGCGATAAGCGCCGCGTCCTTTTGGTCCTCGCGGAGGAACGGCACATCCTTGGCGACGTACCACAGTCGAGCATCGTCGGGCGGGTCGAGCAGGTCCTCAAGCGATCCGGCGACGTTCTCCCACAAGGGATGCATTGTGCCGTCAGCGAATCGGCGTCGAGCCTGCGAGTAGTTGGAATACGTTGCGGCACCGAGACCTTCACTGAACCCCGCGATCACGGGCGGGACACCAGCGGCGGCGGCGATGCGCGTCTCCCCGCCGTCCCGGATCAGCTTGAAGTCGATGTCTTTCATGTTGAAGCCGACCGCGACCGGCTCCGCTCCTGGTGCCAGATGCAGTGTCTTGTAAGCGTTCTCGATGCCCTTGCTGCCAGTGTCCAGCAGCTCACGCCACGCTTGGAACTTCTCGGGGGTCATGTTCGTGTTGGTGTACTTGACCACCATGTTCGGCGTGGCCGCGTTGTCGAAGAACTTCCGCTGGTGCCGGATCATCGCGTGATCAGCTTGAATCTCCCGAAGAACTGGTGTCAGCCAAGACATTCCGCGAAAGTTCGCCAGCGGGTCCGGGATCGGCATGAAGTGGCAGACCTCGTCGGGCAGCAGTGCGACGGCCTTTTTCTCGGGCTGCGGACCACCTTCGGTGTAAAGGTATCCCAGCTTCCGCCAGCCGACCTGCCCGCTCCCCAGATCGCCGCCGCGAATGATGCGGGGCTCCAGGATCAGCTCAACCCAGTCTGGGCGCAGCCGCACCAGTTCCGCTTTGGGAGATTGGGTCCCGAGCGTGGCAAGGTTGGTGTCTTTGTACCAGTAGGAGTTCCCCGCCAGGTCGGCGTCCTGAATCATGCGGATCAGCAGATCTTGGGTGTTGCCGTTCTGCCAGGGCCGCTGAAGAATCCGCAACTGCCGGTCGTTGGCGAACGTGTCAGACGGCTTGCCCTGCCGAAGCCGTTGCCACTCAAAGCGGACGCTGGAGAACACCAGCATCCGCACGAGCATGCAGCTGAACACGGGACCGCAAGCACCGTAAGCCTGTTGACTGAGCGCGACGAAGTTCGGGGCTGGCTTCTCAGTCGCCGTACCTACCTGCGTCTGTTGAAGCCCGCCGCCGATACCGAACGCGCCGCCGTTGAACGCGAATTCCGTTAGCAGCTTTGCGTAGTCGTCAACCGTCTGAATGTCGAACGTGGATCGAGAGCTTCTGCCCAACAGGCGCGAGAGTAGGTTCATGAGCCCGTCTTACCTACCAATCGAAGTCGGCCCTTGCGCTGGCCCTGGGTACGACGGGCAGGCTGGGCGTCCGGGTCGTAGAGCAGCAGCGCCAGGATGATCACGAGCAGGCCGGTAGCGATTGCCGCCCAAGGCAGTCCACCCAACAGATAGATGCCGTAGACGAACAACGCCAGGCCCACAGCGACGAGCGGGACGGCACCACGTGCGGTCACTTGCTCGCCTTTCGGGCAGCACGCCGCGCCTTGCGATTCGGCACCGGCCTGAAACGGTTCGCGTTGAACGGATGGAGCGCCTTCACGCGGGGCGTAGCCATCACGGTCACGTCGATCTCTTTCGGGATCTCAAGGACCAGAGCGGAGTCCTTCGCAAGCGTCATGCGATGGTCTCGGAACCTCACTTCAAACCTCCTAGTTACACCCAAGCGGCCCAAGGCACTTGGTTGTCGGACAGCGCGGCCATTGCGCGACCCAGCGCCATGATCAGGGCAACAACGCCGTCGATCTTGTCACCGGCGTTCGCCTTGTCTGGCTTCACGTTTCCCGCTGCGTCGATCTGCACCGCGAAGTTGTCGACCTCCCAGCGCAGTAGCGGGTTTCCCCCGTGCCGCATAAGGGGTTTCAGCGTGCCCTCAACCTCTTGCGCACCCATCTTCAGGACCCGGTCGAGATCCTTTGTGGGAGCAGACATTGTCGAGTAGCCCTGCCGCATACCGACCATCGGCGCTCCCTCGTTTATGAGGTCGGTCACCAACTGCACTGAGTGCCAAGGGTCGAACGCAATCTCTTGGACGTCGTAGGTGTCGAGCGCGTCGAGGATCTGCGTCTTGATGAACTCGTAGTCGGTCACAGCGCCAGGTGTTGTGCGGAGCCAGCCGTTCGGAACCCATTCTGTCGACGCAGCATCCGCAGTGCGCCGGTCCAGGTCTTCGATGGTTTCCTCCGGGCACCAGTGCCAGGCCAGGACATCGAACCCGCCGCGCTCATCGTCCGGGAACACCAGCACGAACGCCGTGAGGTCGGACGTTGAACCCAGGTCGAGCCCGCCGAAGCAGCGCTTGCCCTTGAGTCGTTCTGGGACAACGATTCCCGCGTTGGCGTCCCAGGTGTCGACATCGAGGAACCGGGTTTCCTGTTTGGTGCGGATGCCCAGATGCAGACGCAGATAGCGTGCGTATTGCGCAGGACTCTCTTTGGCCGTCTCGGCCTCCTGCATGAGGTAGCGCCACGTAGGACTGACGCCTGCACCTGGGTTTGCTTTCCGCAGAGTCTCTTTGGCGAACGGGTCGTCACCCTTGATGAGCACGCCGTCTTTGTACTCGGGTCGTTCGGCGGCGAAGATCACGCCATAGGTGGTCGGATCTTTCAGCACACCGCGCGCCAATTGCTCGATGCGGGAACGTCTCTTGTCGTACGGGGTGTTTCGCTTGCCAGCGTCAGCCGTCGTGATGAACATCATGAGCGGCTGAAGTCGAGAGCCGGTGCCAGTCTCCAAGGCGTCGATGAGATCTGGCGTCTTGTGCAGGTGCAGCTCGTCCACGATCCCGGCGTGGATGTCTGCGCCGTGCTGGGCGTCACCAGCACTCGCAATCGGCTTGAAGTAGGAGCCGCTGAGCGAGTGCGAGATAGAACCCTTGGTAGCCTTCAGATACCGTCGCAGGCCGGGTGACTTGAAGACGAGCTTGCGCATCGGTTCGAACACGAACTGCGCCTGCTCTTTCGTCGTCGCGGCGGCGAGCACCTGTGCGCCCTGTTCTCCGTCAGCCGCCGTCATGTAGAGGGCGATGCCACCGGCCAGCGTCGTCTTGCCGTTCTTACGCGGAAGATCAACGTACAGAGTGGTTATGACGCGGACGTACTCGCCCGTATCGGGCGACGGCCAGACCCAACCGGCCCACGGTGCGATCACGTAGGCGATCTGCCACGGGTCAGGCTCGAACACCTGGCCTGCCATGCGGCCCTTCGTGTGCCGCAACTGACGGAAGGCCAGGATCACGTGATCAACTCTGTCGCAGTCGAATCGGCACTTGCGCGCTTCGGGAACCCTGACGTAGCCAGGCTCCGGGGTTTTGATCAGGGGCGGGCAGTCGGGAACCCCGAAGCCGCGTGACTTCATGTAGTACGCGACTTCGGGGCTTATCTTCAGCTCTTCGAGATCGGCTGCGTCCCAAGGGTCTTGGCTCTTGGGTGCCATGTCGAGGTCACACCAGTTGCGCTGTCACGCTGTACGTCAACGAGTCGGCAGAGTTCGCCGTGCAGGTTACCCGAACAGCGCTCGGCACAAGGTCGTTGGCGGCAACGTTGCTGGCCGTAGCGATATTGCCCACACGCAACACCCGAGTGCCGATATCGGTGAGCGCTGTGGCGCTGATGATATCCCAGGTCGCACCCGTGATCGCGTCGACGCCCTGAATCTTCATCGTGACCGAAGGCGAGTCACCCTTCACGGTGGCGTTGAGCACGACGATCAGGCCGCGCGTGCCCTGCGGAATGCCACGCAGCTCAACGGTATCCGGCGATGCCGTTCGCGCCGCCGAACCAAGCAACTCGATGTGCCGGTCCAGCTTCGTGACGTACTTGACGATGTTTGCCATTGGTCAGACCTCCCGAGAGTGGCGTTCGTGCGGCCACCAGTGGCGCACAAGCTTGTTGCGCTCGACAACCACGATGTGCCCACATACCGGGCACGTGGCCCGCTTGATGGACACAGCGGGGGGCGGAACTTCAAGCGCCAGTTCGCGTCCCGACCCATCGCAGTACGGCGAGCGGCGCGGGCTCACGGGCAGCTTCCAGCCCTTCTGCGGGACGGCCATCACTCAGCCTTCCCTTGCGGTCCCGCAAAGGGATTCATGTCCCCCTCGTCGTCGCCGGTCGGCATGGCGAGCTTCATCTCGGCAGCCGGGGTCAGGCCGTACTCGGCGCACCAGGCGCGGAACTCTTTGGACGCCTGAGTCTCTGCGTTCACCCACGGTGCGATCACGAAGCCCTGGCTGTTCTTCGCAATGAGACCCTTCGTGCCCGGTGCCTGTTTCTGTGCGGCCATGCGCATCTCAACAGCCACGCGCCACCGGCTGTACGTCTCGCACAGCATCTCCAGTGACGGGCCGTCGACCTCTTTGAGCAGGCCCAGCTTGGGCAGGTCCTGCACGATCCGGTCCCAGATCTCAGATGCGTAGGGCGTCAAGTGATCCGGCTTCTCGGGCGGGATGCGCGTGAACATGGGCGGGGTCGGCACCTTGCGACCGCCGCTGTCACGACCGTTCCCCCGCCCTTCGATCAGCTTGAGCGGTGCGGGCTTCGGCCTGCGCCCGCTGTTACTGTTGCCTGCCATTGGATTTCCCTTCAGCCGGTGGCTGGTACTCGAACGAGCGCACAGCCAGACGGCGTGAGGATAGGTTCGCCGCCTTCATAATCGACTTCTTCGAGGTGGCAACGCCTTTGGCGCGTCCACACTCCCTCCAGCGCGGGCTCCGCATGAACATCCCGATCATGGCCGGGTGCGCGGAGACCACGCGATACCGATAGCCTCGTGCCGCAAGGTATTCCCCGGTCCAGTCGTTCATGCGCGAGGCGATCCCGAGCCCCTGATAGTCGGGCAGCACCACGATCCGGTGAGCAATCTTGATGCTCCGCGTCTTCGGGTGCGGGAAGTGCAGGTAGGAGGTAAACCCGCACAGGTCGCCGTCGAGCCACGCTGTGAAACACCTTGCGGCCTTTGACAATTCGCTTGTCAGATAGTGGTGTCGAGCAAACACCGGCCAGTCGCGCGGACTCGCCTCATAGATCTCGAATCGCATGCCTGGCCGGGGTTGAACCGACCTCCAGGCGAACGATTGGCTGCCGACGTCGTAGACCCAATCGGGCTGTAGCCAGTCGATCACGTCGTAGTGGCAGGTCACCGCCACGAACCGCCGACCGCTGCGCCGGATGGCCTTCTGAACACTATGGGAGGCAACGCGAGCCACCTGCCGGTCAACAACGCTCGTGAACTCGTCCACCACCACGATATCGTCGTCGCTCGACTCGGCAATCAGGCGAGCCATGTCGGCGCGGAACCGCTCACCGTTCGACAGGGTCGAGTACGGACGCAGCCACGCGGGCACGCTGCCGAACCCAACGGACGTGAGCAGGCCCGTCACGTCGTGGATGCTCATGTCGGCAGGGAAGTGCTCGATGATCGCCCTGTCGCTCCAGTCGAGCGATTCGCGGACCATGTTGGGCCACAGTCGATTCGCCAGCACCGACTTGCCAGCGCCAGACGGGCCGACGATCAGGCCCACCTGCCAGTCCTGCTGCTCGATGGGCAGATCATGGCTCCAGCTTGCCGTCAGCTTCTCATCCAACGACACATCGAAGAGGCCCGACACCTGCCGCGCCCGCGCTGATCGCGGTGGCTCGACGGTGAGGGTGATGTCAGCCTTCATGTCACATCAGCGCCCGCACGTTGAAGCCTTCAGCCTCAAGCTGTTCCAGCAAGGCGACCTGCTGCGCTTCCGTCTCGCACTCCACCACGACACCGAAGGTGCGCGGGGTCTCCCCCGTCTCAGCATCACCCGAGATGGGACCCTCGTCACCGATGTCGTCGCCGCCCAACAGCTTTGCCAGGTCAGCGTCCTCGTAGCCGGTGCCGAACAGGTCGCCGTCGAGGCCGGTCAACAGGTCACGCAGCGCGTCCTGATCGTAGTCGCCAAGATCCGCCGTGCGGTTGTCAGCCGCCACGATCCGCGCCGCGCGATCATCGTCCACGTCCACGAGGTGAACCAGGATCTTCTGCCATCGCACGTCGTGCGGCTCGGCTTGGAGCAGGTCGCGGAAGGCGATCAGGGTGTGATTGCCTGCCAACACTTCCCACGGCCTGTTCGTGAACGTGCCCTTGTTGACGACGATGGGCTTGTACTGCCCGTTGGCGCGGAGGCTCTTGGCGATCTCGTCAGGCTTCCCGCGTCGAGGGTTCCTGTGATACAGGTTCAGGTGCGTCGGATGGACCCAAAGCAACTGTGGGCCATCGGGCTCCGCATCCCCACTGCCTGCCAAGGCACTTGGCGCGACATGGACGTGAGGCTGCATGTGTTCCGGGTCGGGTTCGACCTGGGGTGACTGTGTGCTCACTCGGCTCTCCTTGCCTACCTTAGCTTTCCGGCTGAACATCGCATCCTCGCAGCTCAGAGCTATCAAAATTGGCGGTCCTGCTGCCCCGAACCCGCTACCTCCCAACGGATTTGGCGGAGAGGGGGTCCCAATTTCTGAGCGGCGGGAAACGGGGA
>Ga0182741_1000918_pt1 | contig 41517 bp, 48 predicted proteins | sample eDN5th37CBELigOP_FD_128874 | JGI IMG/M metagenome (GOLD analysis project Ga0182741, IMG submission 128874) | Enriched Organic Plus compost microbial communities from Emeryville, California, USA - eDNA 5th pass 37_C BE-Lig OP (version 2) (version 2) ... | reverse complement strand
ATCCCTGATTCTGTGACGAGTATTGGTAGCTCCGCATTTCGCAACAACCAACTCACCTCGGTGACGATCCCTGATTCTGTGACGAGTATTGGTAGCTATGCGTTCATGGACAACCAACTCACCTCGGTGACGATCCCTGATTCTGTGACGAGTATTGGTACCTATGCGTTCTGCAACAACCAACTCACCTCGGTGACGATCCCTGATTCTGTGACGAGTATTGGTAGCTCCGCATTTCGCAACAACCAACTCACCTCGGTGACGATCCCTGATTCTGTGACGAGTATTGGTAGCTATGCGTTCTACAACAACCCTCTCGCCACTGCTTCGGTAAAGACCGGTACGACACTCGGTAGTAATGCGTTTCCATTAAGTACGACCGTTACGTGGCGATAGTGCCGGTTCATCGAGTACCCGCACCTCGTGCGTCCACAGGGCGTCGAAGCGCGGGTACTCGATATTGAGAGCTGCTACGCGATGTGCACCCCATCCGGGCGCACTGCGAACAGCTCCATCGGCCGCTGCGTGATCTGCTGCAGGGGCTGCCAGTAGTTGTTGAGCCAGATCGGCGTCTCATCGTCGACCTCGCTCAGGAACTCGAGCAGATCGCTCTTCGTGAAGAACTGGTAGCCCTCCGGCAGCTTGTTCTTCAGCGGCCAGGTGTGCTCGTTCTCGCACTCTTCCATTGATGCTTCCTTCCGGTACAACTCCCGCCCGGTGGGCAGGGTTGGTAGGAAAGAGGCGTCATGCGCTTGAGCGTAACAGCTCGATTGTCGCCACTGTCCGGTACGTCGTGAACCGCACGCTGAGCGTCGGTGCGAGCTGGGATTCGTCGGTGAAGCTGACGGTGCGCATGGGTGCGTCGCGGCTTTCGACCGAGATGCTGTAGAGCGGGTCGCCGTCCTCCGCTGCACTGCGGGTAATGCCTTCGGGTAGTTCGATCTGTACCTGGTGGTGTTTGGCCCGGTATTCCTCGTTGACTGCTTCGGTCGCTGGTGCCTCGTCGAGCGTGAACTCGATCTCACTGCTCGCTTCGGTGATGTCGCCGTCAGGCGTGTAGCGCCAGACCCGCACAGCGGGGGCGGTGTCTTCGAGGGTCTTGGTGGTGAGCTGGTAGATGTCCAGTCGCAACCCGTCATCCAGGGTGCCGCTGAGTTCAAGGGTGAGGAGCTCGGTGCCGAGGCGTCCCTGGACTTCCGCGAGGTGGACGAGGTCTCTAGCGATGATAGGGATGCCGTCGTCGCTCCATCTTCTGCCGGTGCGCTGGTCGCGGATGCGTCCGTCCTGCGGGAGTGCCCCGACGACGTGTTCGAGTCGGTCGAGCACGTTGTCGGCGGGCGCGGTGATCGAGATCGCGGCAGCGGCCTCGTCCCGGTTCCCGGTCGTCTGGTAGCGCTTCATCTCGCGTTCGAACATCAGGAACGCATCCAGCAGATCTCCGCCACCGCATACCCGTCGCAGTGCCTCTGCCTGCGCAAACTTCTGCACGGTCAGCACGCCGTGTGCGGCGCGAAGCTCCCGGAGTTCTTCGGTGACGGCTTCGGTGAGCGCGACGAGGTCGTCGATGTCGTCTCTGAGCGTGCCGGTCACCCCTCCATTTTGCATCCCTGATCTGGGGTGCACTTTTTTGTCACGACGCCGTATAGGGCGCTCCTGGAGCCTGGAATCACCCCGGAGATCCCGGGGCCTGCTTCTTCCCAGGAGGCCACCCATGCACCGTTCCGCACCACTCAAGACCGTGTGGATGCGACCTGTCGCTGCTCACGATGCGTCCCGTCTCCTGCGTGTTTTCGCGCTCGAGATGACAGCCCGTGTCGAGCACTGCCTGCCCGGTACCGCGGAGACGGTTCGCCGCCGTGTCGTCGTCTGCGGCGATGGCACGCACGTCGTCGGCGTCCTCGTCAGCTACACGTCCTCCGCCTGGCATCTTGCGGGCGAGTCCTTCGACAAGCTCACCATCGCGCTGCGCCACTCGGCCCATCAAGGCCCCGACCCGGTGGTCTACGCGCGGGGCATCGTCTCGACACTCACGCACGAGGTAGCGCGCGCCATCACCCACATCTACGGCATCGCGGGGACGACCGGCCCCGGCCGTATCCGGCACACCGAGGACTTCACTGCTATCGCCACGCGCCTCGGCTTGCGCGTTGTTCGTCGCCTGGATCATCCCGCCGTCGTCTTCACCCCGGGGCTGTCCGAGCAGGGCAGGACGGACTACGCCGACCTCATCCAGTGCGTCGCCCAGGCCGGGCTGCACCGAACCACCGGCACCGGCTACGCCGGCCCGGCTCGCTTCCACGACCTGATCGACGCTGCACTCGCAGCTGATCCGTCGCTTGGGAAGGCGGCGGCCTCCACACGGTCGAACACAGCGTCGTCGTCTTCTTCTCTCTTCCCCCGCTAACGAAAGGAATCCCACCATGTCCGCACTCATCCCCTCCCAGAACAACACTCCCAGCGGTGGCCTGTTCAGCATCTCGCCCGGTGCGGCCGCTGAACGTCGCCAGAGCAACGCGTTGGCACGCCAGACTCGTCAGGAGATCGAACGGATCACCTCCCGGGTCGAGGTCGAGGCCACCGCCGAAAGCGCCCGCGCCTTCCTGGTCTCCCACGCGCTCACGAATGTCGCCACCCTCGTCACTCAGGCCGAGGCGCACATGAAGGTCGCCCCGGCCGGGGGCCAGTTCTACGAGCAGCTCATCGCCAGCTACGCCATCTCGGCCGGGCAGCGCATCGCGAGGCTCTGACATGAGCACCGATACCCTGTGGCACGGCCTCAGCATGGGCGTCACCCTGGCCGGGCTCACGCTTCTCGCACTCGGGATCGTTCTGTTCGTCCAGTTCCTTGTCGAGGCCGTCACAGACTGGTTCGCGCGTCGCCGACAGGCACGCATCGCGGCGATCGAGGCCGAACTCGACGCGAAACAAGCGGAGTTGCGCCGCACCATTCTGAGCCTCGCCACGCAGCTCGCCGCCGAACGCGACGAAGTCTCCCGGGAGATGGCACGCCAGGCGTCCCTCACATTCCGGAAGAACCCGCCCACGACCTAACCGCCAGGCAGCGGGAGGGCGGCACGTTCTCGTCCTCCCGTTGCCAATTTCACAACAACGAAAAGCGCTGCCACTCACGCCGCTATTCGACCTCTGTAACCCGTGATCCATTCGGTGATCTGTTCAGGACGCCGTGAAATGCACAACACCCCGAACGGACCATTGACGAATGCTTCCCGACCCTCCATAAACGTCCATCCGCCGCTCGTGAAGCCTGAACCGTTTCAGCAAATTCGGGCGGAGAAAGGAGCCAATGTCATGTCCATCACAACAACCAACGAGGCAGGCGAGCACGTCCGCGACAAGGAGGAGGCCGAGCGGCTCAAGCGCTTCGGCACCACGAAGAGGATCAAGGTCTGGTATGCCGACCCGCCCTGGGATATCGCGCAGACGGGGAAGCGCGGCGCGATCCAGCATTACGACCTCATGACCCTTGACCGCATCAAGGCGATGGGGCCGCTCATCCAAGAACTCAGCGACGACAACGCGACGCTGCTCATGTGGGTCACCAACGCAGCCCTCCCCGAGGGCATCGAGGTGCTCAGGAGCTGGGGCTTCACCTACAAGTCGCACGCCGCCTGGGACAAGTACTACATGGGACTCGGGACGTACTTCCGTTCCAGCCACGAGACGCTGCTGCACGGCGTCCGGGGCAAAGCTCCGTTCAAGTTCCACGGTCAACGCTCGACGCTGCTGTTCCCGCGTACCGAGCACAGCAGGAAGCCGGACGAGATGATCCCGCTCATCGAGCGGCTCCTCGACGGCCCCTACGCGGAACTCTTCGCCAGACGCCGGCCGAACTCCCGTTCTGACTGGAGCGTATGGGGCAACGAGATCGACAGCGACTTCAAGCTGCCGGGGTTCCCGGTGCCGAGCGACACCAAGTTCCGCCGCACGGCGGCGAACAGCGGAGGGGCCGGTGATGCCTGATGTTCTCCACCTCCAAACAGTCCGGCAAGAACGACAAGGAGCCCGTCACGATGGCCTCCCGCATCCTCGGGTTCTGCTTTGCGGTCTTCCTGAGCGTGATCCTCCTGTATCTGGCGGTGGAGCTGCTCGCCGCGATCTGGGGCTGGCTGCTGCTGGTCGCCGGGATCATCACGGCGGTGTGGATCGGGCTGCTCATTTACCGCCGCTGGTGGGATCGCTGGTGAAGAGCACAGCCATGTTCACCACTGGAAAGTCGTTGTGGAATACACAATCCCTCTTGACAAAGACAAATGAATACTTCGTAATCATCCGAAACCCGCGTCAAGCGGAATCCGCACGACCTTCTGCGACTGCACGTAGCAAACGTAATTCGGCGACTCGCCGGAAGGAGGTCTGTGCCAAATGAGTCGGAAATCTCAACGTCGCTATCGGAAACGCCCTGATCGCAGGGTCTGGGTCTTCAGCGAACTGAATCACGATCTGCGCCCCGAGCAGATCGCCAACATCCTCACCGCGGCAGGGCTCGAGCAGGCCCGCCTTGAAGCGGAAGCCGCCCACGAGCACGAACGGCAGCGCATCGGCCACGACTCGGCGGGAACACCCGAGAAGGAGGTTCCCGATGCCTGAGCAGATCCACTACACGAGAGTGCTGCCCGGTATGGAGCTGACCTCCGCCCAGGTGCAGCGCCTGATCGAGCGGCTCAGCACGCCGGAGTCACCTCGTCCGCTGGTGTTCGAGACCTGGGCGGACGACGAGGGAATCACCCACCTGGTCGGGCGTGCGGAGTCGGGGAAGCCGATCGTTCGCACGCTGCTTCGCACCCATCTACCGGAATCACGCTCGCTCCGAGCATCCCGCCCCGACGCGCCGGAGCGAGTCGCTCGTCTCAGGCTGACGCCGAAAGCAATGCCGCTCCGGGACGACGCGACCTCGGATGTGCTGCACGGCATCTACAGCGTGCTCGCCGGACGGCGGAAGGGTGAGACGATCGCGCTCCAGGTAGTGCTCGGCCGAGGCCGCAGACCCGTGGCGGTGCCTGCGAAAATCGTCGACCCGAGCAGGACAGTTCCGGAACTCGTGTTGCGCGGCGTGGGGACTGCGGCATCCGAGACGCGACGCCGGGTTGCGCAGCATGCCGGTCAGGCTCGGATCGACGTGACGGTGCGCATCGGCGTGACCGCTGCCGTTCCCGAGCGTCGTCAGCAGCTCCGTGGCCAGTTCCTCTCCGCGCTCGAACAGCTCGAAGCACCCGGCGCCCAGCTCACGCTGGTGAACGAGTCCCCGTCGAGATGGGAGCAGGGTGCGCTCGGGTGGAGTCGGCTGCCACTGACCGCGTCGCAACTCACCGGGGTTATCTGTTGGCCGGTCGACGAGTTGGAGCTTCCCGGTCTGCCACCCCGGCACCCGAAGCTCATCCCACCACCTCCTGGCATCACGGAGAAGGTGTCGGTCTTCGCAAGGAGCACCGCACCAGGGGTCGAGAAGTGCATCGGGGTGACGCCGGAAGGGCGGCTGCTGCATACGGCTATCACGGGTGGCACCGGGTCGGGCAAGAGCGAGATCTTCGCGCACCTGGCGCTGTCGGACATTGAGGCGGGTAGGCCGCTGGTGCTGATCGAGCCGAAGCGGCAGCTGGTTGATGCCATCGTCGCCCGCGCCCCGAAGGAGGCTGCGGGACGGATCGTCGTCATCGACGCCGCGGAGCCGAACCCGGTCGGCTTCAACCCGCTGGATATCGGGGATCGTGATCCCGGCCCGGTGGTCGATGGCATCCTCGAAGTCCTCAAGACTGTCTTCACCGATGGCTGGGGGCCGAGAACCGAGGAGCTGATCCTCACCGGGCTCCTCACCCTGGTGGCGGATGGGCAACGCAGGGGCATCCCACACACGCTGCTGGATCTGCCGATACTGCTCTCCGACGACGGCTACCGCAGGAGCGTCATCGGGGCCGTGGCAGACGACCCGATCCTCGCGGGCTTCTGGGCAACGTTCAACGAACTCTCACCTGCAAGCCGCGCCAGCATGGTCGCCGCACCATTGAACAAGCTGCGCAAGTACGTGCTGCGCAAGAACATCGCCGCCGCGCTTGGACAATCTAGCCCGAGGTTCCGCCTTCGCGACATCTGGCGCGACCCGGAGCCGAAGGCGGTGCTTGTGCCTCTCAACGATGCACTGATCGGGCCAGGAGCATCGCAATTGCTCGGCGGCCTGATCGTCGCGGAAGCGTGGCTCGCGACCCAGGAACGCGCCGCCGAAGACACCCCGCGATCACGCCCCGGCTTCGTCTTCATCGACGAGGTACAGCGCTACCTGCACCTGCCGACCTCGATCGATGATGCCCTCGCGACCAGCCGCAGTTACGGTGTCGGCTGGCACCTCGCCTTCCAAGGACGCGGACAGGTGCCAGCGAAGCTCGCCGATGCCATCGAGCTGAACGCCCGTAACCAGGTCACGTTCGCGGCCAGCCCGAAAGACGCCCGGGAACTCGCCAAGACCACGACGAAGCTCACCGCCGACGATTTCCAGGCCCTCGCGCTCAGACACGTCTACTGCAACCTCGTCGTAGACGGGGCACCAGCGGGATGGTTCTCCGCGAAGACCGAACCACCCGCACCGGACTCCGGCCACGCCGATGAGATCCGTGCCGCCTACCGTGAGCGGTTCGCAGGCGACGGCGCAGCGCCTATTCGTGCCGAACGCCGGTCAGCGCCGACGAATGCGACGCCTCCACCAGGCGATGCATCACTGACTACGGGCGAGGTGCCTGCGGTGCGTTCGCACCAACGGAGGAGACGGTCATGACGACGGTCATGAGAGGCATGAGTGGGCGTTCGAGCAGTGTCGTTCCTGATCCATTCCGTGATCCGTTCGATGCTCCGTTCGTTCTGCTGAAGCGTCCCCCTGTCGGCCACTGTTGCGGCGTTCCCCTGCCGAACTGGGATGGGACTCCCGCTCATTCGAGCGGGGTGCGGGGCCGCCACGCGGGCCAGCCGCTCCCGAGCCTCTGGAGGCAGCAGGGAGGTGTCGCATGACACCGCGCACCCCCTACAAGATCGGGGAACTCATGCTGCACCTCACCGACCGCGACCTACGGATCCTCGAAGACCTCGAACAGTTCCGCCTGCTCGACACTCGCCTCATCCAACGCCTCGAGTTCCCCGTCGGCACACTGCCGGACGGGAAGCCGGGATTCGCCACCCAGGCCACGGCAACCCGGCTCACGCTGCGGGTACTGCACCGCCTGGAGGGGCACGGCCTGGTCGCCCGTGTCGGGCGGCGTGTGGGCGGCAGCGGCCGTGGTTCGGGCCAGACCGTATGGCAGCTCGCCGCCGCCGGAGAGCGCCTCCTCCGCACCCGACGTGGCGAGACCGGGCGCAGGCGCTACGTCGACCCCGGAGCCGGGTTCCTGGCCCACACCCTCGACGTCGCCCGCTACGCCGCGACCCTGACGGAGCGTGCCCGTACTGACGGCTTCGACATCCTCGAACTACGCACCGAGCCCGCCTCCTGGCGACAGTTCCAGGCCGCGCAGGGCGGAGAACTCACCCTCAAACCGGATCTCGCCGTCGTCACAGCGGATGCCGAGAGCGAGACGCACAGTTTCGTCGAGATCGACCGCGACACCGAACACCTGCCCGCCGTGCTGCGCAAGTCCGGGCTCTACCAGCGGTACTGGGAATCCGGCGCAGAACAGGCGAGAAGCGACGGACTGTTCCCGCTCGTCGTCTGGACGACCCCCACCACAGAGCGCGCCGACAAGATCCGGCGAGCCATCCAGGAAGACCACCGCCTCAACGCCGCGCTCTTCCACGCGGCCACCACCGAGCAGTCGCTCGCCGTGGTCGCCCCCTACACACCACCTAATCCGAAAGGAGGTTCACTATGACTTCGCCAACAACCACATCAACAACACCAACGCGCAAGGCCATCCCGGCGCCTCTTGCAGACGCGTCGCAGCGTACGACCGTGGCTGCGAGGCGACGGCCTAGTGCCGCACCAACCTTCGGGTTCTCCAATTCGCCGATCCCCGTCGAGATCCGCAACGCCGTCACCTTCATGGTGGGCCTCCAGCGCCCTGAGCTGCAGAAAACCCTGGCGCAGGTGATCGCTGGGGCAATTGCCGACACCAGCCACACCGCCATGCAGCGTTTCGCCGCCACCGGCGAAATCGACACCGAAGCGCTCCTCGACGAACTCGATCGCATCGAGGTTGCCTTCGAAGAAGAAGCCTGGGTCGATACCCTCGCACGCTACGTGCTGTTCACCAGCGGAGGCCGACAATGAGCGAACAGATCACGCCGAACCGCCACGACACTGAACATCACAAGCCGACACTGAAGCAGGAGCTTCGTCCAGCCCCGACGCGCGAAACACCGGACTGGCGGCGCTTCGATGTGGCCACACGCCGCTTTGGTGAACTCATCGCCACAGGTATCAGCGAGGCAATGGCTGAGAAGCGGAACATTGACCCAGGCACGGCGCGCTGCATCGCGCACGTCCTGGGTCGCAGCCTCGGCCGCGAGAGTGCGCTGGCGAACTTCGCCCGCACCGGCGAGTGCGACTATGAGGCGCTGCGCGAGGAGTACCTCAGCCTGCACAATCACGAGGAGGTCAGCGCCTCAACACAGGAACTCATCGACTGGCTCGGCACCCACCTCATCCGCCAACAACACCCCGACGCGCGGTCAGTAACCTACGTCGAGGCCTACCCGCCGCGTCTGGACAACATCCTCGTCCCGACCGGCGTCAAGGTGGGCGACAGGTATCTACACGTCAACGTCCCCGGAATCTACGGCAAGAAGGGGATCGAGGAGCTGACCGAGACGCTCGCCGAACTCGCTGTAGACAAGGATGCAGCGCTCCGCGCCTACCTCAGCCTGCCCGATACCAACGCGATGAGCGGCGACATCATGCAGGACTTCCACGACTGCTACCTCGGCGTCTTCGCAACCGTTACGGAAGCCATCCACGAGCTCGCGGAAATCGACGAACGTGAACGCGACGTCTTCGCGTACGCCGAAGACCGCCAACTCGTCATCGAGCAGATGAGCCCCGACTACGAGGCGCTCCGCAACGAAGTGACTGACGCGTTCGACCTCGTCGAAGAGGTAGGCAGGGTCTATGTCTTCCACAAGTAGCCAGAATCCCCTGGATGAAACCGTCGCCCGTCGCCAGCGTGGGCGACCGCGCGTACCCAAGCGGGTGCGGGTCAGCTTCGAGCAACGCGACCGGCTGGACGTCTGGAAACTCGCCCTCGTCCTGCACGGCATCTACGCCCGCGATCAGGCACGAGTCAAGGCAAGAGGGCACGAAGAACAGGAGGCGATGCACCGTGATGACGCCGGATAGTCGCGGAGAAAACTACATCACTCATCGACCCTTGTCGGATTCCCAGGAACCCGCCCTGACCAGGCAAAAAGGACTGGACTTCGAGGGCAAAGAGAGCGTTAATCCGGAGGACGTAACAGGAGGAACGCCCATGAACCCGGCAACCCAGGAAACAACCATCACCCGAGAACCGACGCTTACATCGATCACCGGCCTGGAGCACCTGCTCAAGGATGATGATCCCGATGAGCGTGCCACGCGAACGGGAGCGGCTGTCGTCTATCTGCGGGTCTCGACGACCCGGCAGATGAATACGGCGGCCGATCTTGACGAGGATGGCAACAGCATCGCCACGCAGCGCGAGTGGACGCTCAAGAAGGCGAAGGAGCTGCGCGTCCCGGTGCTGCGCGAGTTCGTCGAACCGGGTCAGTCCGCGCAGACCATCGAGAAGCGGCCGGAGTTTAAGAAGCTGCTGCGCTTTATCGACAGCAACCCCGACGTGAAGTACGTCGTCATCTACATGCGTTCCCGTGTGTTCCGCAACCATCTCGACGCCGCCATCGTCAAGCGCAGCCTTCGCGAGAAGGGTGTTGAGCTGATCTCCGCCAAGGAGAACTTCGGCGACGGTTACATGGGCGACGCGATGGAAGCGATCACCGACGTCGTCAACGAACTCCAAGTCCGCATGAGCGGTGAAGACATCAAGATCAAGATGGCCCACAAGGTCGAGCGCGGCGGCACGGTGGGCCGCGCCAAACTCGGCTACCTCAACACCCGCAAAGACTTCGACGGCCGACTCGTCAACACCATCGACGTCGACCCCGTCCGTGCTCCGCTCATTCGGTGGGCGTTCGAGCAGTACTCCACCGGTCAGCACTCGATCATGCAACTGCAGACGATGCTCGAAGACCAAGGACTGACCACGCGCCCCTCAGCGAAGCGCGCGGCCAGACCGCTATCCACGAGTCAGCTGGCAATGATCCTTCGCGACCCCTACTACACCGGCGTCATCCGCTACAAAGGGCGCCTCTATCCGGGACGCCACGAACCGATCATCTCCAAAGAGCTATTTCTCGCTGTGCAGAAGATCCTGGACGGCCGCAACCGCAAGGGCGACCGTGACCGGATCCACTTCCACTTCCTTCGCGGTCTGCTGTACTGCGCCGAGTGCAAGGAGGCCGGGCGCGACAGTCGCCTCGTCTACAGCCAGAACACCGGCCACGGCGGCACCTACGAGTACTACCTCTGCACCGCCAAACAACGCGGCCTCTGCACCATGCCCAGCGTCCGCCTCGACGATGTCGAGGACGCTGTTGCCCGAGCCGTCGCTACGGAGGAATTCCGCACCGAGGAGCTGGCAGAGATCCGCGACCAGGTACGACACGCACTCGAAGAGATGCAGTCCCACGAACAGGAGGAAAAAGACGCGCTCCGCAAGCAGCTCGCCAAGCTCGAAGCGCAGGAGGATCGGCTAATCGATCTCGCCGCCGATGGCAAACTCCCCAGCAGCAAGCTCCGGGAACGGCTCGAAGCCGTAACTATGCAGAAGGGTGCCGTGGCCGAGAAGCTCGCCCGCACCGGCGCCCGCATCCAGCGCGGCGTCGACCGCGTCTACGCCTCCGTCGACCTGCTCGAGAAGCCCCGCGAGCTGTACGAGGGCCTGCCCGACAGCGCCCGACGCAGCCTCCTCGGCGCGTTCTTCAAACGCCTCAACGTCCTCGTCACCGAGGACGGCCTCCATCTCACCAGCGAGCGCACGGAGATCAACAAAGCGTTCCACGAGTGGCAGACGCAGCACCGTCTCGCCAGCGCCAGCCATGTCCCAACAAAGCAAGCAGCCCCCCGCGGTATTGCGGGGAGCTGCTCTGACTCCCAAAATCGTCCTACTCAGTCCAAAGGTTTGAATAAGACGGTATTGGTCGGGCTGACAGGATTTGAACCTGCGACCCCTTGACCCCCAGTCAAGTGCGCTACCAAGCTGCGCCACAGCCCGTGAAACAACCAGACGAGTCTACCCGCTCCCGACAGCGCCAGCGTCAACGACACCAGGGCGAGCCACCCGAAGCCGCCGAAGCCGCCAGAAGCCACCCGAGCCCACCTGAACCCGCCTCGAGCCCACCCGCACCCGTCCGGCACCACACCGCGCCACCGCCCCCGCGCCGCGACCGCCACGCCTTGCCGCCTCCCACCCTGCCTGCCAATATGAGCACCACTGACGCTTCACGCTCCCTCTACCGGAAGTGACCTATGGCCGGTCTGACCAGACGGCAGTTCATCGCCACGGCGGGAGCTGCCGCGACCGCATTCGGTCTCAGCCTGGATGACGTCGGGCGCCTGCTCGCCGACCCGTCGGCAGCCGCCACCCCGCCGGGTCCGACGACGCTGGAGCAGACGATCCGCTTCGGGGCGGTCCAGCAGGGACAGTACCGGGTGCTGAAGTCGGGTCCGGGCGAGCCACACATCCCGCGCTTCGACATCCTGCGTCGCAGCGCCGACCCGGGCCGGGCGCACCGCCGGCGCTCGATCCTGTACCTGGCGCACCTGTCCGATCTGCACCTGATCGACGCGCAATCGCCGGGTCGCATCGAGCCGATGATCGTGCTCGATCACACGAGCTGGGCTGGGGCGTTCCGTCCGCAGGATCCGCTCAGTCCGCACGCGGTCGCGGCGATGGTCGACGGCATCAACAACCTCGCCGTGAGCCCCGTCACCGGCGCCACCCTGGCTGCGGCGGTCGTCACCGGTGACAGCGCCGACATGCACTCGCACCTGGGGCTGCGCTGGTACATCGACATCATGGATGGGGTCCCGGTCGATCCCGCCTCGGGCGGCCCGGAGTATCAGGGCGTGCATGCGTGGCCGGAGGCGACCTGGGCATACCGCCCCGGGGACCCTGCCGGTGGGCCGTTCGGCGAGTACGGGTTCCCTCGACTGCCGACCCTCCTGCAGGATGCCATCGCCACTCCGGTCGAGTCGCAGGGCATCCTCGCCCCCTGGTATGCCGTCTACGGCAACCACGACACGCTCCTGTTCGGCACGTTCAATGTGAGCCCCGAGTTCCATGCGCTCGCGATCGGCGGGCAGAAGGCGTACACGCTCGAGGCGACGCTCGCGGGTGCGGTCGGCGGTTGGGCTGGTGCCACGAGCGGCTGGCAGCAGGTCGCGGGTGCGCTCGGGCTGATGGCGGGACCTCGTGGCTACCGTGCCGTCACCGCGAACCCGGCGCGGCGCATCTTCGACAACGTCGAGTTCATGACCGAGCACTTCAACACGCTCCCGGACCCCGGCCCTGTCGGACACGGATTCACCCAGCGCAATCTCGACACGGGCGAGACCTGGTGGTCCGCCGACCTCAGCCCGCACGTCCGGGCGCTCGGGCTCGACACGTGCAACGCGGTCGCCGGCGCGGATGGCGCGCTCCCCGAGACGCAGTTCGCGTGGCTCCGCGACGAGCTCGAGCGGGCGACCGCCGAGCGGAAGCTCGTCATCATCCTCAGCCACCACAACTCGCTCACCATGGAGAACGACGCCACCCGCCCCGGGCAGGATGAGCGGCTCATCCATTCGGAGGAGTTCGTCGACCTGCTGCTGCAGTACCCGGTGGTGGTCGCGTGGCTGAACGGCCACACCCATGTGAACCAGATCCTCGCCCACACGGGATCGTTCGGCGGCGGCTTCTGGGAGATCACGACGGCCTCCTGCATCGACTTCCCGCAGCAGCAGCAGGTGATCGAGCTCGTCGACAACCGCGACGGCACCCTCTCGATCTTCACCACGGTCGTCGACCACGCCTCCCCCGTCACGCCGGCTGACCGCGCGACGACGCGGGACCTCGCGTCGCGCTCCCGTGAGCTGGCTGCGAATGACTGGGCGGCGAACCCGGGGATGCGTCGCGGCTCCGCGCTCGACCGCAACACCGAGCTCATGCTCCCCGCGCCGTTCGACCTGTCCACGATCACGGACGCCTCCCTGGAGGCAGCCCAGGTGCGGGCCGCCGCCCGTCGCCTGGCGAGGGAGCGGCGCGCATGAGGACCACGAGCGCGCGCGCATCGCGGACGCGAGGGCCGCTGCGCACCGGCAGCGCAGGATTCCGAATCCCCCGCGTGGCGGCCGCGACCGCAGCCGCGGCCCTCCTCGCGGGGACCATGCTCGCGGTGAGCGCCTGCTCGCAGATGGCCGCGCTCGCCCCGGTGAGCGAGCGGGAGGCGGAGGTGCGCTTCGCGACGATCGACATCCTGCTGCGGCATGAGGTCGAGATCCTCATCGCCCCGGACTGCGGCGCCGCCGATGCGAGCGGCACGATCCGCTGCGTCGGCTGGACGATGGATGCGGTGGAGATCAGCGCGGTCTCCACGGGCGACTCCCCCGCTGATGTCACCGTGAAGGTGGGCGACGACACCCTCTATGCGGGTCCGACCGCGGCCGTCCTCGAGGAGGCGATGCTCGGATGAGGCGCTGGGCGGTGTGGTGGGGGCTCGCCCTCGTCGTCGTGGTCGCGGCGCTCCTGCAGGGCCTCTCGACGATGCCCGGCTACTCGGACACGTCGACCTGGGCGTTCTGGGTCGCCGTGAGCGGTTCGTTCGTCATGCTCGTCGCGGAGATCCTGCTCGTCGCGTGGCTCGCGTCCGCGCTCGCGCAGGACATGCCGCTCGCGCCGCCGAGCGCTGCGCTCGTCGTGTGGTCGTGCATCGTCGCGGTCGCGGCGGTCGCGGTCGTCGCCTACGCGCCGCACGCGGTCCCGCTCATCTGGACGGTGGCGATCATCGTGCTGCCGGCGACCGCGCTCGGGCGCTGGGATCCGCTGCGCGGCTTCGTGGCCTTCGCCCGGCATCCGGGTCAGGCGGTCGCCGCGACGATGCTGCTGATCGTGTCGGGGGTCGCGGGGATGGGGGTGGCGTTCGCCGCCGGGTTCTTCCTCCCCGGGTTCCTCGGGGGGCTCGCCGCGTGGGGGTGGGTCGGGATCGTCGGCGCAGCATTCCTGCTGTGGTGGTCCCGTCTGCTCGCCCGGCCCCGCCGTCGCAGCACCGTCCAGGGCTGAGGCGCCGTCAGGCTCACGCCCCGAGCTGGTCGATCGCGCCGGTCGCGGATATGTGCGGGGCCTGAGGTGTGACGAGGAGCGTGTCGCCGCGCGGCCCTGCGGCGAGCATCGCCTGCACGGGCGAGCCTGGTGCCGAGTACTTGTCGAGGTAGGCCTGGTCGACCCGGTCGAGCGTGTCGGGGTCGAGGACGGGTTCGACGCTCGCGGGGATGCGCCGGTCGCCGTCCACGAACTCGGCCGCGTGGGTCCGCACGACGCGGCTGTACCACTTGGACGCCGGCCCGTAGGCGGCGCGGATGTAGACGCGTCCGCGGACGACGACCGCCCAGACGGGGGTGGCGACCTCATGCCCGTGGTCGTCCATCGTCACGATGTGGACGATCTCGCTGCGATCGAAGTAGTCGATGTCGGGGTCGGGCTCGCTCATGCCTGATTGTCCCCCTCCGGCCGGGGACCGTCCAGCCGCGCGCCGTCAGCGGCGTTCGGCGGCTGCGCTGGCCCGGTCTCCAGGAGCGCCCGCACGAGCGTCCGCGCATCGTACGGACCGACATGCCGCCTGCCGTTCACGAAGAAGGTGGGGACGGCGGTGATCTGCATCGCCTCCGCGTCGAGCATGTCGTCGCGGACCCGCGCTGTCACCTCCGCTGAGGCGAGGTCCCGCTCGAATCGCTCGATGTCGAGGCCGAGCTCCTCGGCTCGCCGGATGAGGTCTCGCGGGAGCTGCTGCGCCTGGTCGTGGACGAAGAGCGCCCGCGCGTACTCGAAGAACCTCCCCTGGAGCGCCGCCGCCTCGGATGCCTCCGCGGCAGCCAGGGCATTCGGATGGAATCTCGTCAGCGGGGCGTGTCGCCACACGTAGCGGAGCTGGTCGCCGAGCTCGCGGATGACCTCCTCGGTCGCCCCGGATGCTCTCAGGCAGAACTCGCACTGGAAGTCGCCGTACTCCACGAGCGTGTAGGGCGCGTCGGGCCTCCCCCACACGTGGTCCCGCTCATGGTCGACGGGACGCAGCAGGTACCGCCCGGTCTCCTCCTCCGGCGTGAACCGATCGGACAGCCGGAACGCGACGGTCGCCAGGAGGAAGGCCAGGATGCTCGCGGCGAGCACGCCCACTCGCGCGGAGTTCTGGGTGACCTCGTCCGGGATCGCGATGTCGACGATGAACAGCGAGATGGTGAATCCGATGCCGGCGAGGAGCGACCCGCCCGCGATCCGATCGATCGTGAGGCCCGGCCCGAAGTCCCCGATCTTCAGCAGGCGCATGATCCTCGTGGAGCCGAAGATCCCGATGAACTTGCCGGCGACGAGGCCGACGATCACCGCCCAGGTCACGGGCGAGGTGATCGCCGTGGCGAGGATGTGGCCATCGACCTGCACGCCGGCGTTCGCGAGCGCGAAGATCGGCAGGATCACGTACGACACGTACGGCGCGTAGGCGGACTGGAGTCGCTCGTTGATCGAGATCGACTCGCGGAGGCTGTTCGCTGCGGCCTTGGCGTACTGGGTGTTCGGCGACTGGCGGAAGATCCGCGCGAGCTCGAGCGCATGCTCGACATCTCGACGGCTCGGCCGATACACCGGCACGAGTAGTGCGATCGCGACGCCCGCGAGGGTGGGGTGGACGCCCGCGGCGAGGAAGGCGAGCCACACGATCACCGCGAGCAGCGCGTAGATGGGGCCGCGGCCCCCGCGCAGGTACCGCGTGAAGTACACGAGCGCGAGCGCAACCGCCGCCGCGAGGAGCGGCCACGGGCTGAAGTCCTCCGTGTAGAAGATCGCGATGATCGACAGCGCGCCGATGTCGTCAACGACCGCGAGCGCAAGCAGGAACACCCGGAGGCGGCCGGATGAGCGCGGCCCGATGAGCGCGAGCGCCCCGACGAGGAACGCGGTGTCGGTCGAGATCACCACGCCCCACGCGTGCTCGGCGCCGCTGCCCGCGGCGATGAGGAGATACAGGCCTGCCGGCACGGCCAGGCCGAACACTTCCGCGACGGCCGGGACGAGCGCTCTCGACCAGCTGGTGAGCTCCCCGATCGCGAACTCGCGACGCACCTCGAGCCCGACGACGAAGAAGAAGAACGCCATGAGCGCGTCGTTGACGAGCGAGTGGAGGGTGAAGTCGATGCGCATGTCGGCGATGCCGATCGTGAAGCGCGTGTCCCAGAAGCCGTGTCGGGGTGGTCCGGGTCAGGTGAATGCCTGATGATCGTGAGCCCCGGGAAGTTCCCCGTCGAGGCGCGCACGCCACCCACGCCCGTGTCGGCGCCTGCTGGAACGGGCCCGGTCTCCTGCCGGTCGCTCATCGCCACAGGCTAACCACGCAGCCGCGCGCCCGGTAGATCTCGGTCCCGGTAGCCTGACCGCATGGCTGAGGAGACGCTCGACGCGCCGATGCATTTCCGCACCCGCAAGTGGGTGCGCCCGGAGGATCTGAATGCCAACGGCACCCTGTTCGGCGGGAGCCTGCTGAAGTGGATCGATGAGGAGTGCGCGATCTACGCGATCGTGCAGCTCGGCAACCACCGGGTGGTGACGAAGTTCATCTCCGAGATCGACTTCAAGGCGGCGGCGCGCGAGGGCGACATCATCGAGCTCGGCATCGTCGCCACCAGGTTCGGCCGCACGTCGCTCACGATGCGCGCCGAGGTGCGCAACATGATCTCGCGCGAGACGATCCTCACGATCGACCGGATCGTCTTCGTGAACACGGATGCCGATGGCCGCCCGGTGCCGCACGGCTACACGACGATCACGTACGACCGCGACCGGCTCCCGTACGAGCTCGACCGCGACTGACCCGCTGCCCGCGGTGGCGGCACGATGCATGACGTGGCGGCATCGGCGAATGCGACGGTGAGCGCCCCCGACATGCGTATCGCCCTCCTGTGGCGCTGCACTGCGCTCGCCGGGATCGGTCCCGGACCGGCTGCAGTGCGGCACCGCAGGGGGGGCGATGGCGCTCAGTGGCCGCTGAGCGCGGCTGGGGCGCTAGGCCCGCCTGCCGCTGATGACCCTCAGCAGGAACATGATGATCGCGACGACCGCGAGTGCGACGGCGACCCACAGAAGCCAGTTGACGGCGCTCCACAGACCGCCCGTGATCGCGAGCACGATCGCGATGATGAAGATGATGATTGCTGCAAGCGTCATGATTTCGCTCCTTGTTCCGCACCGACGTATGCGGCGACGTCGATCACGCTAGGGATGCGCTCGGGCGCCGCACAGGGGGTTGACCGGCAGGCGTCGGCGGTGCTATCGGCGTGCACCGCACGGTGGTGTCGGTTTCCCGGGGCGTCCGGCTACGCTCAGCCCATGGCTCGATTCATCTACGAGAGCGCGGGCAACGAGGCGCATGTCCTGCCCGACCGGGTGCTCGCGCATCTCGAGATCGCGATCGCGACGAAGTTCCGTCGCGGCGAGTCGTTCCCGTTCACCCTGTACGCGGGCGATCTGCCGGCGGGCAAGGGCCAGCGGGTGTTCTGGATGCACCCGTCGATCCCGGTGCAGTTCGCCTATGAGTCGCCGAAGGCCTCGATCCGGATCAACCCGGCGTGGGTGGATGCCCTCATCGGCGCGGGGTACAGCGAGTCGGGGCTCCGCATCGTGCCTGAGCCGACGGCGGCAGCTCGTCGCGGTCCGCTCGCCGGCTGAGCGTCCCCGCGTCACGCGACGGGTGGCGCGTCGCTCACCTTCGGCTGCGGCGGCTCCGGCAGGATGCTGAGGCCTATGGGCGATCCGGCGGCGATGATGAGCGCCTCGACCCAGGCGGGGTTGATCCTGGGTGGCCTGCTCCCCGCGAAGTGGAACTGGAGCGGCACGCTCTCATGCATCCAGAAGCTGCGCCTGCCGATGCCTTCGCCCATCTCGGCTTCGAACATGAACGACTCGCATCGCCTCAGCTTCGTCATGATCGCGATCCTGAGATGCGCGAGGGTCCGGTCCTCGATGTCGACCGAGGTCGCCATCGTGCCGTAGATGAACCTGCCCACGGGTGAAGAGTAGCCCCCACCCCTCCGTGGCGCTCCCCCGCTCCCGCGCGCAGAGGCTCAGAGATGCCGGCCTCCGGTGACGGGGAGCACCGCGCCGGAGACGTAGGACGCGTCATCCGAGGCGAGGTAGACGTACGCGCCGGCGAGCTCGGCGGGCTGCCCGGCGCGCCCGATCGGCGTGTCCTGCCCGAAGCTCGCGAGCTTGTCCGCGCCCCAGCCGGTGGCGGGGATGAGCGGTGTCCAGATGGGGCCGGGCGCGACGGCGTTGACCCGGATGCCGGTCGGCCCGAGCTCGTCGGCGAGGGCCCGGACGAATGCGACCTGCGCCGCCTTCGTCATGGCGTAGTCGATGAGCGCCGGGGAGGGGTCGAATGACTGCACCGAGGCGGTCACGATGATGGACGCGCCGGGCTTCAGGTGCGGGATGGCCGCGCGCGCCGTGTACATGAGTGCGTACAGGTTGGTCTGGAAGACCCGGTCGAATTCGGCGGTCTCGATCGTCGCGAGGCTGTCGCGGTCCTTCTGGTATGCGGCGTTGAGGACGAGGATGTCGAGTCCGCCGAGCTCCTCGACCGTGTCCTCGACGATCTGGGTGGCGAATCCCTCATCCCGCACGTCACCCGCGTAGGCGCAGCCGATCCGTCCCGCCTCCCGCACCCAGGCGAGCGTGACGTCGGCGTCCTCCTGCTCGCTCGGCAGGTGCGCGATCGCGACATCGGCGCCTTCGCGGGCGTACGCGATCGCCACGGCGCGTCCGATGCCGGAGTCGCCTCCCGTGATGAGCGCCCTGGCGTCGAGGAGCCTGCCGTTGCCTTCGTAGCTGTCCTCGCCGTGGTCGGGCTTGGGCTCGGTGCGGGCGGTGAGCCCGGGCTGCTCCTGCTCCTGCGGCGGATACCCGTCCTCTCGATGCTTGGTGGTCGGGTCGATGAATGTCTCGTCGCTCATGTCAGCTCCTGTCCTTCGGGCGCGCGGGGTTCTCGCGGATGCGGTGGGTGTCGAGCCTCCTCTCCGGAGGGCGTGAATGCGCGGGGGTTGACACCCGACCCGCACGCGCCTACCCCTCCGGGATCCGGCCCGCCGCCATGTACCTCGCGAGGCCCCCGTCGTCAAGCCCCGAGCGATGGCGACCGCCGCGCCGTAGCGTCATCGACGTGCGGGCGGATGCACCCGCAGACGCAGACCCACAGCAGGCACGACACACCATCGGACGGAGCGGGAGGCGGACATGCCAGGTCGACGCGGGGCGCGCAGCCTCAAGGATCCGGAGCTGTACGAGGAGCTCCGCAAGGACGGCGCGTCGAAGGAGAAGGCCGCCCGCATCTCGAATGCCGCGGCGCGCGACGGCCGCAGCGAGATCGGACGGCGCGGGGGCGCGGCGGGCGATTACGAGGACTGGACCGTGCCGCAACTACGCGCTCGGGCGAAGGAGCTCGGCCTGACGGGGTACTCGGACCGGCGCAAGTCCCAGCTCATCCGCATGCTCAGGCAGCACTGATGCATCCTGCGGATGGCCTGGATCCAGGCGGTCTCCCAGCGCATGCACAGCGAAACGCGGGGCTTCACCCCCGTTCGGGGGCCAGTGGCTAGACTCCAGGGATGGGAACGATCTACTACGGCGGCGACTCGATGCCGATCCACATCGAGGACCGAGCGCTCGCCCACCTGAAGGTCGTCATCGCGACCAAGCTTCGCCGCGGCGAATCATTCACCGTCTCGTGGCGACACCCCGACGACCAGCCGCAGGGCCGGTCGACGATCTGGCTGCACCCCTCCATCCCGCTGCGCTTCGTCTTCGACGACCCGGAGCCTGCCACGCTGAACCGCGATTGGCTCGAGGAGCTCGCCAACTCGGCGAACTCATCCGGCGGCATCATGCTCGTCGCCGACCACTTCGAGACCACGAACACCGATCCGGTGCCGGTCGGCGCGAACGCCTGACCTGGGCCCACCCGCCCGGCGCACACCGCGCCCACCTCGCACCCGACGACGAGACAGGGCCCCAGCGAACCGCTGGGGCCCTGTCTGGCGTCTGCCGATGCGCGTCGGACTCAGATGCCGTCGACGACCTTCTCGAACTCCTCGACCACCTCGTCGCCCTTGCCGCTGCGCAGGCGGAAGGCGCCGACGATGAGGGTGATGCCGAAGACGATCGCACCGATCGCGAACACCCACACGGTCGCCAGCAGCGTCGCGCCCGGCGTCGTGAAGATGAGGACCATGAGCAGGATGCCGAAGAGGATGTCGATGACACCCGCGGCGATGCCCCAGGCGCGGTCGGAGCCGTGGTGCTTGACGGCGGCGATGATCTCGAAGATGCCGCCGATGAAGGACGAGAAGACGAAGAACCACAGGAGCGCCAGCAGGAGCGTGAGCCCCGTGAGGCCGGGAAGCGCGACGATGATGATGCCCGCGAGGATCGTCAGGATGCCCTGGGCGAGCAGCCAGCCCCAGCCGGAGTACGTCTTGCGCGAGGTGATCGACGCGATGATCACGAGGATGCCGTCGGCGATCGCGTAGATGCCGAAGACGAGCGCGAAGACCACGACAGCCTGGACGGGCTCGAAGAGCGTGAGCACCCCGAGCGCGACGAGCAGGATGCCGCGGATGAGCACGAGCCACCACAGCGAGCGCGCCGTCTGGCCAAGCGTCGAGTTGATCGTCGTCATGGTTTGAGAACTCCTTTGTCGTCGGCGAGCGTTGCGCTCAGCCATCGCTCATCATGCCGGAATGCCGAGGTGCAGTCACGCTCGGGGCGTCACCTCCCGTCGCGTGTCGCACTACGGTGTTCTCGTGGAGACGACAGTGCACCTCGTCGTGGCCGTCCTCGTCATCGTCGCCGCGACGGGCCTGTCCAAGAAGATCGGTGTCGCCGCACCGCTCCTGCTCGTCGTCGTCGGCGCCGCGATCAGCTTCATCCCAGGTGCGCCGGAGATCGATCTCGACGCCGATTTCATCCTGTTCGTGGTGCTCCCGCCGCTGCTGTACGCCGCCGCGGTGAACTTCCCGCTCATCGACTTCCGACGCAACCTCATCCCGATCGCCGCGCTCGGATTCGTCCTCGTGATCGTCTCGGCGCTCGTCATCGGCTTCGTGCTGCACTGGCTCGTCCCGGGCCTCAGCCTCGCGCACGCGGTCGCGTTCGGCGCGGTCCTCAGCCCCACCGATGCGGTCTCGGCCACCTCGGTCGCCAAGCGCATCGGCCTGCCGGCTCGCGTCGTGACGATCCTGGAGGGCGAGAGCCTGGTGAATGACGCGGCCGCGCTCGTCCTCATGCGCACCGCGATCGCCGCGATCGCGTCCTCCGTGTCATTCACGTCGGCGATCGGGCATTTCGCGAGCTCGACGATCCTCGCCGTCGCCGTCGGCGCGGTCGTCGGCACCGTCGCCGTCCTCGTGCGCCGTCGATTCACCCAGTCCGCGGTCCTCACGACCTCGATCTCGTTCGTCGTCCCGTTCATCGCCTACTTCCCTGCCGAGGAGATCGACGCGTCGGGTGTCATCGCGGTCGTGACGGCGGGCCTCATCGTGGGGCACCAGAGCGTGCGCACGCAGACGGTGCAGCTGCGCCTCGCGGAGCAGACCAACTGGCGGACCGTCCAGTTCCTCCTGGAGAACGGCGTCTTCCTGCTGATGGGCTACCAGCTCCAGCACTACATCCGCGACGTCGCCGACGACCACTACAGCATCGTCAACGCCATCACGCTCTCGCTGATCGTGATCGGCATCCTCATCGTGCTGCGCATCATCTTCGTCTTCCCGCTGTTCGGCCTGGTGAACGCCCGCAGCCGGCGGATCGCAAGCGGCGCCGTGCATGACGCGCGCGCGAGGGCTCTCGAGCGCCGGCGGATGCGCCTCCAGCGGCACCCTGCGGAGTCTGCCGCACGCCTCGAGGCGCGCATCGCCCGCCGTGCCGCCGCCGACCGGACCTTCCACGCGACGCAGCAGCTCGACTGGCGATCGAGCCTCATCGTGGGCTGGTCGGGCATGCGCGGCGTCGTCACCGTCGCCGCCGCGCAGGCGCTGCCCGCCGCCACCCCGTACCGCTCCGGGCTCATCCTCGGCGCGTTCGCCGTCGCCGCGGTCACGCTGCTCATCGGCGGCCTCACGCTGCCCCTGCTCGCGAAGGCGCTCAAGGTGACCGGGCCATCGCAGTCCCGCGAGGACGCGATCCGCGCGATCATCGGCGACATGACGAGCGCCGCCGAGGACCTCCTCGACGACCCCGACCTGCGCCGAGCCGACGGCAGCCCGTTCAGCGAGCACGCGCTCGAATGGATGCGCCGAGCGGTGCGCTCGCAGGCGGATGTCGCGCGACGGCTCGGCACCCCGACGAGGCGCGAGCTCACCGCGGAGGAGTTCGCCGAGCTGCGCAGGCTCGTCCTCAAGGTCGAGCGGGCAGCCCTCGACGACGCCGCCGCCTCCAGCAACTACGACAGCGGGGCGATCGCCGACGCCGAGACCTTCCTCAACACGCTCGAGCAGCACGATCCCGACACGCCCCGCGGGTGACCGTCCGACGAGGCCCGGGTGCCCGGAGCACCCCCGCCCAGCCATTACGCTTTGTCGGTGAGTACCGAGCAGAATCCCAGCACTGATTCGACGCCGACGACGCTCTCCCCGCAGCACAAGCTCGTCATCTACCTGCTGCTCGTCTCGGCCTTCGTCGTCATGCTCAACGAGACGATCGTCTCGGTCGCACTCCCCCGCATGATGGCCGACCTCCGCATCGAGCCGGCGGTCGGGCAGTGGCTCGTCACCGCCTTCATGCTGACGATGGCGATCGTCATCCCGCTCACCGGCTTCCTCATGCGCCGCTTCTCCACGCGCGCGCTGTACCTCGGCGCGATGGCCCTCTTCGTGCTCGGGACAGCGCTCGCGGCCTTCTCGCCACTGTTCGGCTCCGGCACCTTCGGGATCCTCATCCTCGCGCGCGTGATCCAGGCCGCCGGCACAGGCGTCATGACGCCGCTGCTCATGACGACGATCATGACCCTCGTCCCGCCGCACGAGCGCGGCCGCATGATGGGCAACATCTCGATCGTCATGGCCGCGGCCCCCGTCGTCGGCCCGCTCCTCGGCGGCCTCATCGTCAGCACGCTGCCCTGGTGGTGCATCTTCGTGCTCGTCTTCCCCGTCGCGGTCGGCGCGTTCCTGCTGGCCCACTTCAAGCTGACGAATGTCACCACGACCGAGCGCATCAGGATCGACGTCCTGTCGGTGATCCTGTCCGGGTTCGCATTCGGCGGGCTCGTCTACGGCCTGTCCGAGTTCGGCACCGAGGCGCAGGCGCAGCTCGACCCGGCCGCTCGCGCGACCGACATCTCACCGTGGATCCCGTTCGGCGTCGGCATCGTCGCGCTCGTCGCCTGGGTCTTCCGCCAGCTCGCCCTCCAGAAGTCGGGCGCCGCGCTCATCGACCTCCGGGTCTTCGCCAACTCCGGCTTCACGCGCGCGATCGTCATGATGCTCGTGATGAACCTGATCCTCTTCGGCTCGCTCGTCCTCCTGCCCTTCTACATCCAGACGGGTCTCGGACTCGGGCCGCTCGAGTCGGCGCTCATCGTCCTCCCCGGCGGCCTCCTCATGGGCTTCGCGGGTCCGTTCGTCGGCGCCTGGTACGACAAGGTCGGTCCCCGCCCGCTCATCATCCCGGGTGCCGCGATCGTGACGGTCGCGCTCGGCCTCATGGCGATCCTCTTCACCGAGACATCGCCGTGGTGGCTCGTGTCGCTCCTGTACCTCGTGCTGTGCTCGGGCCTCGCGCTGCAGTTCGGCCCGCTCTTCACTGCCGCGCTCGGCTCGCTCAGCCCTCGCCTGTACTCCTACGGCAGCGCGACCGTCGGCACGCTCCAGCAGCTCGCCGGCGCCGCAGGCACCTCGCTGTTCATCGTGATCTTCACGCTCACGATGGTCACCGTCCTCGACGGCAACACCGCGCCGACGACCGCGGAGAATGCCTACGCCTACGTCGCCGGCACGCGCTCGGCGCTCGCGGTCGGCGCGTTCGCCGCGATCGTGCCGATCGTGCTCGCGTTCTTCGTCAAGCGCCCGGCGAACGAATCGCCCGGCGCACCCGCGATGCACTGAATGCCTCGCCGGACATGATGAAGCCCCCTCGCCTGAGCGAGGGGGCTTCGTCGTCGTCGGGGTCGGATCAGCCCTGCTGCTGCTCCGCACGCGCCGCGAGCGCGGCCTCGTACTTCGTGCGGACCTCGGCCATGTCGAGCGACTTGACCTGCTCGATGATCGACTCGAGCGCCGCCGACGGCAGCGCGCCCGGCTGTCCGAAGATCGGGATGCCGTCGCGGTAGATCACGAGCGTCGGGATCGAGCTGATCCCGTACGCTGCCGCGAGCTCCTGCTGATCCTCCGTGTCGACCTTCGCGAAGGTGATGTCCGGGTGCGCCTCGCTCGCCTTCTCGTAGATCGGCGCGAACTGGCGGCACGGCCCGCACCACGCAGCCCAGAAGTCGATGAGGACGATGCCGTTCTTCACCAGCTCGTCGTGCGTGTCCTTCGTCATGGTGACAGTGGTCATATCCCCTCCAACCGCCGACCCCGCCACGGTATTCCTCCGCTCTCGCGCGCAGGGTGGACGCGGAGAGGAAGCTCAGGCGACCTCAGCGCTTGGTGCGACGTTCGCGGACTCGCATGTTGACGACGATCGGCGATCCCTCGAAGCCGAACACCTCGCGCAGGCGTCGCTGGATGAAGCGGCGGTACTGCGGGTCGAGGAAGCCGGTCGTGAAGAGCACGAAGGTCGGCGGACGCGTGGAGGCCTGCGTGCCGAAGAGGATGCGCGGCTGCTTGCCGCCGCGGACCGGGTGCGGGTGCTCCTGGGTGAGCTCCGACAGGAAGGCGTTGAACTTGCCGGTGGGGATGCGCGTGTCCCATGACTCGAGCGCGACCTCGAGCGCTGGGACGAGCTTCTCGATGTGCCGCCCCGTCTTGGCGGAGATGTTGACGCGCGGCGCCCACGACACGTGGCTCAGGTCCTGCTCGATCTCCCGCTCGAGGTAGATCCTGCGCTCGTCGTCGAGGAGATCCCACTTGTTGAAAGCGAGCACGAGTGCACGGCCGGATTCGAGGACGAGGTCGATGACCTTGAGATCCTGAATGCTGATGGGCTCGGTGACGTCGATGACGACGATCGCGACCTCGGCGCGCTCGAGGGCCGCGGAGGTGCGGAGCGTCGCGTAGAAGTCCGCGCCCTGCTGCAGGTGCACACGACGCCGGATGCCTGCGGTGTCGATGAACCGCCACGGCCTGCCGCCGAGCTCGATGAGCTCGTCGACAGGGTCGCGCGTGGTGCCCGCGAGCTCGTTGACGACGACGCGCTCCTCGCCGGCGGTCTTGTTGAGGAGGGAGGACTTGCCGACGTTCGGGCGGCCGATGATCGCGACGCGGCGCGGCCCGCCCGGCTCCGCCTTGGCGACGGCCGACTCCTCCGGCAGCACCTTCATGACCTCGTCGAGGAGATCGGCGACGCCGCGGCCGTGGAGCGCGGACACCGGCCACGGCTGGCCGAGGCCGAGGCTCCACAGCGCCGCCGCCTCAGGCTCCTGGATGGCGTCGTCGATCTTGTTCGCGGCGAGCAGCACCGACTTCTTCGTGCCGCGCAGCAGGCGCACGACACGCTCGTCGGTCGCGGTCGGGCCGACCATCGCGTCGACGACGAAGAGGACGGCGTCCGCGAGGTCGATCGCGACCTCCGCCTGCGCGGCGACGGCCGCGTCGATGCCCTTCGCATCGGGCTCCCAGCCGCCCGTGTCGACGATCGTGAACCTCCGGCCATTCCATTCGGCCTGGTAGCTGACGCGGTCGCGGGTCACACCGGGGACATCCTGGACGACCGCCTCGCGACGGCCGAGGATGCGGTTCACGAGCGCGGACTTGCCGACATTCGGCCGCCCCACGATCGCGAGCACCGGGTAGGCGGGCGTGACCTCGATGTCGTCGATGTCCTCGAGGTCGCCATCCAGGAGCTCGAGGTCGTCGTCGTCGAGGTCGTACTCCGCCAGCCCCGAGCGGAGGGACTGCGCTCGCGCCGCGGCGATCTCCTCGTCGAGCGAGCGGAGACGCTCCGCGTCGACCTCGTCGAGCGCGGGGACCGCGCCGTCATCGAACTCGGGCGCGTTGTCCTGGGTCAGCTCCTCGCCGCTCATGCGGTGGCCTCCTTCACGAGGTCGAGGACCGCCTGCACGGTCTCCTCGAAGTTCAGATCGGTCGAGTCGAGGAGCGTGACGCCGGGCGCCGGCTCCATGAAGTCCACGACCTTCGAATCGCTCGCGTCGCGCTTGGCGATCGCGGCGGCGACCTGGCTCGTCGCGCCCCCGAGCTCGCCCGCGCGCCGGGCCGCGCGCACCTCGGCGCTCGCGGTCAGCAGGATGCGGACATCGGCGTCAGGCGCGACGACGGTGGTGATATCCCGGCCTTCGACGATGATGCCGGGCTCGGCCGCCTGGATGAGCTCGCGGAACCACGCGTTCAGCCGCTGACGCAGCGGGAGCGTCCTGGCGACCGCGGCGACCGCCGCCGACACCTCGGGGGTGCGGATCGCCTCGGTCACATCCGCGGTCCCGACCCGCACCCAGCGCTCCTGCGGCGAGGTCGCGAGGGTGATGTCCGCGGTGTCGAGGAGCGCCTCGACGGCCTCGGGCGAGTCGAGGTCGACGCCCGTGTCGAGGCCGTGCCACGCGAGCGCGCGGTACGCGGCGCCGGTGTCGAGGTACGCGAACCCGAGCCGTGCGGCGGCCGCGCGTGAGACGCTCGACTTGCCGGAGCCGGCAGGCCCGTCCATGGCGACGATGACAGTCATGGTGTCCATTCTCCCCGGCCATCACTGGCCGTGGGGTGTCAGTCGATGGCGCCGATGCGCCAGCCGCGCTCGGTGAGGTCGGCGATGAGCCGCTCCTCGACCTCGGGGAGCACGGCGATCTCGGCGAGACCGATCTGCGCGCCCGGCGAGTGCTCGAGTCGCAGATCCTCCATGTTGACGCCGAGCGATCCGATCTCGGTGAGGAGCCTGGCGAGCTCGCCAGGACGGTCGTCGACGATGACGGTGATCTTCGCGAATCGCTTGGACTGGCCGTGCTTGCCCGGGATGCGGGCGACCCCCGTGCCGCCGGAGGCGATCAGGTCGGCGACCGCTCGACGCGCACCAGGGGCGTCCGGCTCCGAGAGCGCCGAGAGCGCCACATCGAGGTCCGCGCGGAATGCCTTGAGCACCTCGGCCACAGCCCCCGCGTTCGCCCCGAGGATCTGCACCCACAGCGCCGGGTCGCTCGCGGCGATGCGCGTGGTGTCGCGCAGCCCCTGACCGGCGAGCGCGATCGCCTCATCGGGGGCGCCCGTGAGACGTGCGGCGAGGATGGAGGCGACGATCTGCGGGACGTGGGAGACGAGCGCGACGGCCTCGTCATGCGCGACCGCATCGAGCACGACCGGGGTCGCCTCCAGGTCGAGCGCGAGATCCTCGATCATCCGGACCGCGGCGAGCGGCGCCTCGGCGGGCGGCGCGATGACCCAGGGGCGCCCCGTGAAGAGGTCCGCCCGTGCCGCGACCGGTCCCCCGCGCTCGCGACCCGCCATCGGGTGCGAGCCGACATAGCGGGCGAGGTCGGCGCCGCGCGCCTGGAGCTCGGCGAGGATCCCCGCCTTCACGCTCGCGACATCGGTGACGACCGCGTCCGGCCACCGCTCCAGCTCGGCGGCGACCACATCGGCGACCGCGTCCGGCGGGACCGCGACGACGACGAGGTTCGGGGCGTCGTCGGCGGCGGCGCGGCGACCGGCTCCGTAATCGACCGCGAGCGCGAGCGCCGACTTCGATGCGTCGTCGAGCACGACATCGACGCCGAGAGCTCTGAGCGCGTGGCCGATGCTCGCGCCGAGGAGCCCCGCGCCGACGACTCGCACCTGTCCCGTCGTCCTGGCGGTCATCGCGTTCCCTGCACTCCCGGTGATTGCGCCGTGACGGTCAGTCCGGTCGATTCCTGCCTTCGAACTGACGCTGCAGCTTGAGGAGGCGCCCCAATTCTACCGGGGTGACCTCTCGTGTGCGGCCGAGCCCGAGGCTGCCGAGGTGGAGCGGCCCGAACTGCCGTCGGACGAGCTCGAGGACCGGGTGCCCGACCGCGTCGAGCATGCGGCGCACGATGCGGTTGCGGCCCGAATGCAGCGTGATCTCGACGAGTGTCGTGCCCTTCACGGACTGCGCGAGCGTGCGGATCTGGTCGGCCCTGATCTCGCCGTCCTCGAGTTCGATCCCGTTGCGGAGCTGCTGGAGCGTGGCGGACCGCACGGTGCCGGCGACCTTCGCGATGTAGGTCTTCTCGACGCCGAATGACGGGTGTGCGAGCACGTGGGCGAGCTCGCCATCGTTCGTGAGCAGCAGCAGGCCGCTCGTGTCGGCATCGAGCCGCCCGACGTTGTAGAGCCGCTCCGGGTAGTCCGCGGTGAACTGCCTGAGGTCCGGTCGGCCTTTGTCGTCCGCCATGCTGCTGACGACGCCGGTCGGCTTGTTGAGGACCACGTAGCGCTTGGTGACGTCAAGCTGGACCGGCATGCCGTCGACCTCGATGTGGTCGGTGAGCTTCACCCGCGTCCCGAGCTGGTCCACGACCCTGCCGTTGACCTTCACGCGCCCTTCGGCGATGTACTGCTCGCACACTCGGCGAGATGCGACACCGGCGGCGGCGAGGACCTTCTGCAGGCGCTCGCCCTCGTCATGCGTCGACATCGAATCCCTCCCGTCCGTCGTCGAGGAGCGGTGCGATCTTCGGCAGCTCCTCCAGCGAGTTGATCCCGAGCTGCGTCAGGAGCAGCTCGGTCGTCTCGTAATGGATCGCCCCGGTCTCGGGGTCGGTGAATGCCTCGCGGATGAGTCCGCGGCTCAGCAGGGTCCGCACGACCGAGTCGACGTTGACCGCGCGGATCGCCGCGATCTGGCTGCGGGCGATCGGCTGTTTGTACGCGATGACGGCGAGCGTCTCGAGTGCGGCGTTCGAGAGCTTCGTCGGGCTCTGCGTCAGCACGAACTCCCGCACGATGTCGTCATGCTCGGGTCGCACGTAGATGCGCCACCCGCCCCCGACCTCGCGCAGCTCGAAGCCCCGCCGCGGCCCGCCGTCGTGGCCGTCGTAGTCGGCGACGAGCCGCTCGATGGCCTCGCGCACCGCCTGGACGGGCGCGCTGAGCGCTGTGGCGAGGCCGACGAGCGACTGCGGCTCATCCGCGACCATGAGGATCGCCTCGATGCGCCGCTCGATCGCGCCCGGCTCGAGCGGCGCCTGCGGGGTCTCGGCCGCGTCCTCGCCCGCGCGCTCCGCAGCATTCTCGGCTTCAGCCATGTCCTCCACCTCAGTTGTCATAGTCAGCTCCGAGCTCGGACAGCGATTCCTCCGACCACTGCTCCGCGGTCCAGCGCACCGTGAGCTCCCCGAGCGGCTCGAGCTGCTCGAACGACACCGCCGCGCGCCGGTACAGCTCGAGCACCGCGAGGAACCTGGCGACGATCACGCCCTTCGACTCCGCCCCGGCGATGAGCTCCCGGAAGGTCGCCGGTCCACCGCGTGATCGCAGCGTCGCCGCGACATATGCCGCCTGCTCGCGGATCGACACGAGCGGTGCGTGCAGGTGCTCGAGTCCGACCGTCGGCACCGCCTTCGGGGCGAGCGCGAGCGCCGCGAGCGCGGCGAAGTCCTCCACGCTCAGGGTCCACTTGAGCTCGGGCGTCTGATCGCGGAACCGGTCCTCGAGTCGCACCGAGCGGTAGTGCCGCGCCGTCTCGACCTCCATGCGCTCGGCGAACCACTGCGACACCTGCTTGAAAGCCCGGTACTGCAGGAGCCTCGCGAAGAGCAGGTCGCGCGCTTCGAGGAGCGCGATGTCCTCCGCGTCGACGACCTCCCCCTGCGGCAGCAGGCTCGCGATCTTCATGTCGAGGAGCGTCGCGGCGACGACGAGGAACTCGGATGCTTCGTCGAGCTCGTCGGCAGCGTCCATCGCCCGGACGTACTCGAGGAACTCGTTCGTGACGACGGACAGCGCGATCTCGGTGATGTCGAGCTCGTGCTTGGCGATGAGCGACAGCAGCAGGTCGAATGGGCCGTCGAAGTTGGACAGGCTGACCCTGAACCCCTCGCCGCGGCTCTCAGCGTCCGGCGCTTCCGCTTCGCGCTGCGCCGCCGTCTCGGCAGTGCCCGTCATGGCGAAAAGCCTAGAGGCTACGCCGCGGCGCCGCGGAAGATGAGCTCTCTGCCGACCTGGCGGTACGCCTCGGCGGCCGGGTGATCGGGCGCGTACTCGAGCAGCGGAAGTCCCGCGACGGAGGCGTCGGGGAACTTCACCGTGCGCCGGATGACGGTCTCGAGGACCGCGTCGCCGAAGGTGTCGACGACGCGCTCGAGGACCTCGCGCGCGTGGAGCGTGCGCGGGTCGTACATCGTGGCGAGGATGCCGTCGAGCTGGAGCTGCGGGTTGAGGCGGTCCTTGACCTTCTCGATCGTCTCGATGAGGAGCGCGACGCCGCGGAGGGCGAAGTACTCGCACTCGAGCGGGACGAGGACGCCGTGCGCGGCGGTGAGCGCGTTGACCGTGAGCAGGCCGAGCGACGGCTGGCAGTCGACGATGATGACGTCGTACTCGGGTGTGACCGACCGCAGCACGCGGGCGAGGATCGTCTCGCGCGCGACCTCGTTCACGAGGTGGACCTCCGCCGCGGACAGGTCGATGTTGGCCGGGATGACATCGAGGTTGGGCACGAGCGTGTGCTGGATGGCGTTGCGCGCATCGCGCTCGGTGCCGATGAGCAGGTCGTAGATGGTGGGCACGTCGTGGGTCTTGACGGCGAGCCCCGCGGAGAGCGCGCCCTGCGGGTCGAAGTCGATCGCGAGCACCCTGCGACCGTCCGCTGCGAGCGACGCGGCGAGGTTGATCGAGGTGGTCGTCTTGCCGACGCCGCCCTTCTGGTTGGCCATCGCGATGATGCGAGCAGGCCCGTGGCCCTTCAGCGGCTGAGGGGCGGGGAAGACGCGGAACGGGCGTCCCGTGTCGCCGTACTTCACACCAGCCTTCTTCGGCGCGGCGCCGCCGTCGATCTGGGTGAGCGACTCGATGTCGAGCTCGTTGGGGTCGCTGATGCCGGGTCGTGCGCCCTCGGTGCCCGTACCCCGCAGGATAGGCCCGTCCTGCTTCGCATTCATGCGGGCAGTCTAGGTCTGCGGGTGTGCCGCGCCACGCCGCACACGCTGGGCGAGGACCCGCCTCACCTAACCTTCGAGTAGAAGGTGAGACTAGGCGCTCCTGGCCCTCGGATGCGACGTGAGATACACATCCCGGAGGGCATCCGCCGTCACCTTCGTATAGATCTGCGTCGTCGCCACCGAGGCATGTCCGAGGAGCTCCTGCACCACGCGCACATCCGCCCCACCCTCCAGCAGGTGCGTCGCAAACGAATGCCGCAGCGTATGCGGCGAGATCTCCTTGTCGATCCCCGCGCGCTCCGCCGCCTCGCGGATGATCAGCCACGCGTGCTGCCGAGACAGCCGCGCACCCCGCTGCCCGAGGAACAGCGCCGGCGTCGACCGCGTCGCCCGCTCCGCGAACGCCGGACGCACCTGCACGAGATACGCCTCGATCGCCGCCCGAGCATACGAGCCGAGCGGGACGATCCGCTGCTTGCCGCCCTTGCCGGTGAGCCGGATCACCTCGTCGAGCTCCGCGACATCATCCACATCGAGCGACACCGCCTCCGACACGCGCGCGCCCGTCGCATACAGGAACTCCAGGAGCGCCTTGTCCCGCATGCGCTGCGGCTCCTCGCCATCGGTCGCCGCCAGGATCGCCGCCACCTCATCGACCGTCAGCGCCTTCGGCAGGCGGCTCGGCGCCCGTGGCGGCCGCACCGCGCGCGTCACATCGTCGACGATCGCGCCCTCCTCCAGCGCGAAGCGATGCAGCCCTCGGACCGCGCTCAGGATCCGCGCGACGCTCGACGGCGCGAGCGCCTCCGGACCGGACCGCAGGTGGGTGACGAATGCCTCCACATCGCGCTCCTGCACGCCCGCGACCGCATCGATCCCCTGCTGCGCGAGCCATTCGTCGTACAGGGCCAGATCCCGGCGGTACGCGGCGATCGTGTGCCGGCTGCGGCCGAGCTCGATCGCGAGCTGCCGCAGATACCGGTCGGTCAGCCGTGCGACCTCGGACGACTCCCCCGACATTCCCCTAGCCGTTCCGCCATCTCGGGTGACGAATCCACGGCGAGCCCGCATCCCGCAGGCCGCTCCAGCCTCGGCCGCGCTCCAGCGCAGCGCTCAGCACCGCGATCTGCAGGATCGAGTTCTGCACCCGCCCCGCGCGCACCGCATCGACCACCTCGTCGAACGGCACCCACGCGAGCACCATGTCCGCCTCCTCGCCCTCGCGGTGGAAGACCGAGTCGCTCGCCGCGATCCCGCGCGCCAGGAAGATCCGGATCGCCTCATTCGAGCCACCAGGGCTCGACAGGTAGTCGGCGAGGAGCGCCCAGCGAGCCGCCACGAGGTCCGCCTCCTCCGCGAGCTCCCGCTGCGCCGTGGTGAGCGGATCCTCTCCCGCCACATCGAGCAGACCAGCCGGGATCTCCCACTCCCTGAGCCGCACCGGGTGGCGGTACTGCTGGATGAGGAGCACGCGATCCTCATCGTCGAGCGCGAGCACCGCGACCGCCCCAGGATGGTCCTGATAGTGACGCGTCAGCGCGCTGTCGCCATATGAGAACGTGTCCTCGCGCACATCCCACACACGCCCGCGATACACGAGCTCCGAGGCGATGACCCGCGGCTCCCACGCCTCGTCCGCGAGCGGCGCGCCCACCGTCACTCCGAGATGACGGGAATCGTCGACGTGATCGTGTCCTCCGACTCGCGCTCCACATCGAAGAGCCGCGAGGCGCGCTGACGCTCGAGCGCCGCGCCGATGAGCCCGCGGAAGAGCGGGTTGGCGCGGTTCGGGCGCGAGCGCAGCTCCGGGTGCGCCTGCGTGCCCACGTAGTACGGGTGCACCTCACGCGGCAGCTCCACATACTCGACGAGCACGCGGTCCGGCGAGATGCCGGAGAAGACCATCCCGGCCGAGGCGATCACGTCCCGGTACGCGTTGTTGACCTCGTAGCGGTGGCGGTGACGCTCCTCGGCGCGGTCCGCACCGTACAGCTCCGCCACGATCGAGCCGGGAGCGAGGTTCGCCTCGTACAGGCCCAGACGCATCGTGCCGCCCATGTCGCCCGCCTCGAGGATCGAGACCTGCTCCTCCATCGTCGCGATGACCGGGAACTTCGTGTCCGGGTCGAACTCGGTCGACGACGCGCCCTCGAGCCCCGCGACGTTGCGCGCGTACTCGATGACCATGCACTGCAGCCCCAGGCAGATCCCCAGCGTCGGGATGCCGTTCTCGCGGGCGAAGCGCAGCGCCCCCAGCTTCCCCTCGACTCCGCGGATGCCGAAGCCTCCAGGCACGACCATGCCGTCCACATCCGCGAGCATCTTCGCGGCGCCCTCCGGGGTCTCGCAGTCGTCCGCGGTGATCCACCGGATGTTCACGCGCGCGTTGTGCGCGAACCCGCCCGCCTTGAGGGCCTCCGTCACCGACAGGTATGCGTCCGGCAGGTCGATGTACTTGCCCACGAGCGCGATCGTCAGCTCATGCGCCGGTTCGTGCACAGCACGAAGAAGCTCGGCCCAGCCGTCCCAGGAGACAGGTCCGGCGTCGAGACCGAGCTGCTTCACGATGTACTCGTCGAGGCCCTGACTATGCAGGAGCGTCGGCAGATCGTAGATCGATGGGACATCGACCGCGTTGACGACCGCAGCCTCGTCCACGTCGCACATCAGCGCGATCTTCCGCTTGTTCGCGTCCGAGACCGGCCGGTCGCTGCGGAGCACGAGCGCGTCCGGCTGGATGCCGATCGAGCGGAGCGCCGCGACCGAATGCTGCGTCGGCTTCGTCTTCTGCTCGCCCGAGGCATTCATGAACGGGACGAGGCTCACATGGACGAAGAACACGTTCTGTCGACCGAGTTCGTGGCGGACCTGCCGGGCCGATTCGATGAACGGCTGCGACTCGATGTCGCCGACCGTGCCGCCGACCTCGGTGATGATGACATCGGGCGCGGGCTCGCCATTCGGACCGGGCTGCGCCTGCAGGCGCATGCGCCGCTTGATCTCGTCCGTGATGTGCGGGATGACCTGCACGGTGTCGCCGAGATACTCGCCGCGACGCTCCTTCGCGATGACGTGCGAGTAGATCTGGCCCGTCGTGACATTCGCCGCCTGGCTGAGGTTGATGTCGAGGAATCGCTCGTAGTGCCCGATGTCCAGGTCAGTCTCGGCGCCGTCATCGGTGACGAACACCTCGCCGTGCTGGAACGGATTCATCGTGCCCGGATCGACGTTGAGGTAGGGGTCGAGCTTCTGCATGACCACGTGGAGTCCGCGGGCGGTCAGCAGATTGCCGAGGCTCGCGGCGGTGAGGCCCTTGCCGAGAGAGGAGACGACACCACCGGTCACGAAGATGTGCTTGGTGGTCTTGCCAGTCCCCGTGTTGTCCATCACGGGATTCCAGCATATCCGACGACCCTGAGCCAGTCAGGCACGCCGCGCGGCTGATCAGCGCAGATCCAGGAGCTCCCGCGCGTGATCGAGCGCGCTCTCCGAATCAGCGAGGCCCGACAGCAGACGCGCCATCTCACGCACGCGCTCCTCTCCCTCGAGCCGCTCGACGCTCGACGCCGTGTACTCGCCGGAGGTGTCCTTGAGCACCCGCAGATGGGTCGTCGCGAATGCCGCCACCTGCGCCAGATGCGTCACGACGATGACCTGCGCATGCTTCGCGAGCGCCGCGAGCCGTCGCCCGATCTCGATCGCGGCGCCGCCCCCGACCCCCGCGTCGACCTCGTCGAAGACGAACGTCGGGACGGGGTCGACGGCGGCGATGACGACTTCGAGCGCGAGCATGATGCGGGACAGCTCGCCACCAGAGGCCCCGCGCTGGATCGGTCGTGGTTCGGCACCGGGGTGCGGCACGAGCAGGAAGGCGATCTCGTCATGCCCGTGCGCGGTGAGCCGCTCGCCTGGCTCGACCGTGACCGTGAGCCGCGCGTCGGGCATCGCGAGCGCTGCGAGTTCGGCGGACACCGCGTCGCCCAGCCGCAGTGCGGCATTCAGGCGGATCTCCGTGAGTCGGTCCGCCAATCGCACACACTCGCCGTGGAGCCGATCCACCTCGCTCTGCAGCTCGGCGATGCGATCGTCCGTCCCCTCGAGCTCGAGCAGTCTCGCGCTGCCGGTGTCCACGAGTCGCAGCACGTCGTCGAGGGTCGGTCCCCAGCGTCGCGTGAGGTCCGCAAGCGCCGCCCGGCGCTCCTGGAGCGTGTCGAGCTCGATCGGGCCTTCGCCTTCGAGCCCGTCCAGATAGCCGGACAGCTGCACGGTCGCGTCCCCGACCGCGTAGCTCACCGCGGCCAACGCCTCGACGATCGCCGACAGCTGCGGGTCATGCTCGGCGACGCGCTCCACCGCGCGCCGTGCAGCCCCGATGAGCGTCGAGACATCCGGTGACTCCCCGTCGGAGGAGCTCAGCAGCTCATGCGCTTCGAGCGCCGCGGCCCGCAGTCCCTCGAGGTGCGTGAGACGCTGCGTGAGCGCCGCGAGCTCCTCGTCTTCGCCGGGCTTCGGGTCGACCGCCGTGATGTGCTCGATCGCGTCGCGCAGCTCCGCGGCCTCCCGGCTGCGGGCGTCCCGCGCCGCCGTCAGCTCCTCGAGCTCCGCCTTCGCCGCCTGCCATGCCGTGTATGCCGCAGCGAGATCGCCGAGCACCACGGCGGCATCGGGACCGGCGAATCGGTCGAGCGCGTCCCGCTGCGCCGTCCGCGAGCGCAGCCGGATCTGCTCGGACTGTCCGTGCACGACCACGAGCTGCTCGCCGAGCTCGCTGAGCACCCCCGCTGGTGCGCTCCGTCCACCGACGAAGGCCCGCGATCTCCCTTCGCGCGCGACACTTCGCGCGACGACGAGTTCACCGTCCTCGATGACGCCTCCAGCCTCATCGACCCGCTCGAACACCGACTTCGCGACGCGCTCAGGTGCACCGCTCAGATCCCAGAGGCCCTCGACGCTCGCGGCAGCCGCCCCCGCGCGCACGACGCTCGCGTCCGCGCGGTCGCCGAGCAGCAGCCCGAGCGCGGTGACCACCATCGTCTTGCCCGCGCCCGTCTCGCCGGTCACCGCGATGAGTCCCGGTCCGAGGGGCAGCGTCGCATCGGCGATGACGCCGAGATCCTTGATCCGCAGCTCGGACAGCGTCACGAACGGGCTCCTCTCCAACCCGACACAGGGAGATTGAACTTGTGGACGAGACGGTCGGTGAATGCCGCCTTCGACAGGCGCGCGAGTCGGACGCTCGTCTGCGATCGGCGCACCTCGACGCGCGCCCCAGGAGGCAGGTCGATCGAGCGACGCCCATCGCACCACAGGATCCCGGAGCTCGGACTCGACTCGAGCACCTCGACCGCGAGCACCGTGTCCGGAGCCACGACGAGGGGCCTGGCGAAGAGCGCGTGCGCGGACAGCGGCACGAGGAGCATCGCGTCGATGTTCGGCCACACGACCGGTCCCCCCGCGGAGAACGCGTACGCCGTCGAACCGGTCGGCGTCGCCATGACGACCCCGTCGCATCCGAATGTCGACAGCGGCCTCCCCCCGACCTCGATGACGACCTCGACCATCTTCCCCGCGGTCGACTTCTCGACCGTCGCCTCGTTGAGCGCCCATGTGCGGTGCAGCTCCGCACCGCCCGATGCGTACACGACCGCATCGATCGCCATGCGCTCCTCGACGAGGTAGTCGCGAGCCATGACACGTCGCACGACCTCGCGGAGCTCCTCGCGCTCAGCCTCCGCGAGGAAGCCGACATGCCCCAGGTTCACACCGAGGAGCGGAAGCTCCGCTCCGCGCACGATCTCCGCGGATCGCAATATGGTCCCGTCTCCCCCGAGGACAAGCGCGAGCTCGATCTCGCTCAGGTCGCAGTCGCGATCGAGCACTGCCGCATGCGAGATCTCGGGGCCATCGGCGGACAGATCCGCATGCTCGGAGGGCAGCAGCACGGGGACCGCGCCAGCCTGGAGCAGGTAGCGCACCGCCTCCAGCGCGGCGCGACGAGACTCCGGTCGGCCGGTGTGCGAGAGCACGAGGAATGCACGGCTCGGCGAGCTCCCCACCGGTACCTCCAACCCGTCGGTCATCCGATCCGCGCCAGTCGACGCGCCTGGTCCGACCATTCTGACGGATCACCCCCGACACGCGGACTGAGCCATGTGAGGAACTCGACGTTGCCGTGCGTGCCCGTGATCGGCGAGACCGTGAGCCCTGCGACCCTGAGGCCCGCATCGTGCGCCGCCCAGAGGACATCCATGATCGCGTCCTCGCGCAGGCCGGCGTCCCGGACGATCCCCTCCCGGACCCCGCTGCGCCCGACCTCGAACTGCGGCTTGATCAGCAGGACCATCTCCGCCCCCGGTGCCATAGCCGCGATCGGCGGGATCGCGAGCTTCAGCGAGATGAAGGAGAGGTCGCCGACGACGAGTGCCACCTCCTCGCCTCCCGCGTGCGCCTGGAGGAAGGCGGGATCGATATCCCGAATGTTCATCCCCTCGACGCTCACGAGGCGCTCACCTGCCAGCTCGGCGAGCTGCGGGGAGAGCTGGCCATGCCCGACATCGACGGCGATCACCCGCCGCGCACCGCGCGCGAGAAGGACGTGACTGAATCCACCGGTGGATGCACCGGCGTCGAGTGCGGTCAGTCCGCTCGGGTCGATCTCGAACTCGTCGAGCGCGGCCACGAGCTTGTGCGCCGCACGGCTCACCCACCGATCGCCGAGTTCGTCGACCGTGACGATCTGGTGCAGCCCGACTGGCGCCGAAGGCTTCGTCACCGACCGCCCATCGATGCGCACAAGCCCGTCGCGCACGAGCTGCGCAGCCTGATTCCGCGACCTGGCGAGGCCTCGATCGACGAGCGCGACATCGAGGCGGGAAGTCGACTCAGTGCTCGTCAGCGGACTCCAATGCGGCCTGCAGCTCTGCGAGGATCGCGGCGTACGCGTCGGCGCGTGTCTCGATCGGCTGATCCTCGATGAGGCGCAGCCGCTCGACGAGGGCGTCCTGCTCGGTCATGTCGTCAGCGTACCGTCAGCGCTCGTAGATCTCGCGAGGCACTTCGAGCGCGTAGATGGACAGGCCCGAGGCCCACACGACACCGCAGCCGGCGCGCAGCAGATCGGTCGGGTCTGACCCGGCATTCACGATCTCGACGCGATTCCCGACGAGGCGCACCGCAGCGTCCCGGACATACACGGTCGCCGTCTCCTCTTCCAGCTCAGGCCACGGGTACGGTTCCAGGAGCTGACGGAGGTCGTCGAGGATGTAGGTGGGGCGCTCCTCGTGCCGGGCTGAGATGAGCTGCTTGCCTCGGTCGATGCCGGTCAGCACGAGCGCAGACTCGAGCCCGGCGCGATTCGCCCCGACGATGTCGGTGTCGAGGCGGTCGCCGATGACGAATGCCGCCTTCGCTCCGAAGCGCGCCACCGCTGCGTCGAAGATCGCTCGCTCCGGCTTCCCTGCCACGGTCGGCAGCACCCCGACCGCCGTGTGCACCGCCGAGACGAGCGTCCCGTTGCCGGGCGCGACACCTTCGGCGCGGGGGATCGTCCAGTCCTGATTCGTCGCGATCCACGGGATCGAGTACCGCTGGATCGCGTAGCTCGCCTCCGCGAGCTGTGTCCAGCCGACGCTCGGGTGGAATCCCTGGATCACCGCAGCGGGCTCGTCCTCCGCCCGGCTCACGACCGTGTAGCCGGCCGCCTGGACCTCGGTGGTGAGTCCCTCACCGCCGATCACGAGGATGCGGGCCCCGGCCGGCACCATCTCCTTGAGCAGTTTCACACCGGCCTGCGGACTCGTCACGATGTCATCGGCCTGCGCGCTCAAGCCGAACCCGCGCAGCTGCTGTGCGACCTCCCCCGGGGTGCGCGAGGCGTTGTTCGTCACATACCCGACCCGAATGCCTTCGCGCGCGACGGCTTCAAGCGCGTCGACCGCGTGCTCCACCGGCAGGTGGCCCCGATATACGACTCCGTCGAGGTCGGCGAGCAGCACGTCCGCGCCATGAAGTGGCGCTTCGGGATGCACTGTCATTCGCGTTCTTCGTCCCCGATCTCGGGGTCGAGCGCCTCGATGATCTCGACCACGTCCTCAGCCTGCGCGTCCTCGAGCGCCGCCATCGCGACCTCGGCTCGGCGGTACCATTCGGCTGCCTCCTCGTCGCGCCCGAGCTCTTCGAGCACGGTCGCGTACGCGTCGAACAGCCCGGGACTCCACGAATACGCACGGTTCGGGTCCAGCTGCGGGATCTGCAGCTCCTGAAGGGCCCGCTCCGGCTGCCCGAGATCGAGCCGCGCGCCGGACATCGCGATCGCGAGCTCCACCTGCACCGGGACCGGGAGCTCACCACGCGGGACGCTCCTGCCCACTTCGAGCGCTTTCTCCGGACGGCCGAGTCCCCGCTCGCTGTCCACCATGAGCGGCAGCTGGTCGTCCTTGCCGCTGATGCGGCGATAGGTGCGAAGCTCGCGGAGCGCCAGCGCGTAGTCGCCGGTGCGGTACGCGGTGATCGCCAACGTCTCGCGGACGACTGCAATGCGCCCTCCCCGGCGGCTCGCGCAGAGCGCGTGACGGTGCGCAGTCTCGGGGTCCTCGTCGATGAGCCGTGCCGCCATCACCAGGTGCTTCGCCACGTACTCGGCGTTCTCGTCCGTGAGTGTCCGCAGTTCATTCCAGACGTCCCGCGGCAGCTGCTTCGGCGTGACGTCATCCGGAATCGGCGGTTCCGCGATCCGCGGCCGCACCGATTTCGTGTCGGGGCCTTCGGGGTGCTGCTGGACTCGACGTGGTGTCAGCGCCGGATGTGGTTTGCCGCCGTAGTTCGGCTTCCCACCCTTCCTCGGCTTGCGAGGACCGGCGGTGTCGCCGCGCCTGCCGTGCTCGGGATCCCGGCGCCGGGGTCGGCGTTCGCCGCGAGGGTTGTCACTCACCCCTCAATCTTCGCAGACCCTGACAGCGCAAACCTGCGTGGACCAGCACCCCGCTACCCTGCCGAGCATGGGCACCACTCCTGGGCAGCTCGCGCCGATACTGGAGGCGCTCGAGCCGCTGCCCATCTCAGTGCGCCGAATGTTCGGCGAGTACGCGATCTACCTGGACGACAGGGTGCCTGCGTTCGTCACCGATGGCGTGCTCGGTGTGAAGATCACCGATTTTGAAATGGACCGACGCGCGGACGTCGTCCGCGGACCGATCTTTCCCGGGTCGAAGGACTACTGGCGGATCCCACGGGAGCTGCTCGCTGACCGCGATTGGCTGCGGGAGCTGATCATGGAGACCACCGCCCGCCTCGAACCCGTGAAGGTCAGGCGCCCGAAGACGACAAAACCGCCGTCCACAGGACAGCGGTTGTAGCGTCGAGCAGCGAGCGCGTGCACCCCGGCGTGCAGTGCGCAGTTCGCGCAGGCCTGCGAGCACAGAGCGCAGGCGCACAAGGGGCACGAAAATCACCCGAAACGTCAGAAGGCCACCCCGTAGACGGGGTGGCCTTCTGGAAAGAATGTCCGGCGGTGTCCTACTCTCCCACAGGGTCCCCCCTGCAGTACCATCGGCGCTGAGAGCCTTAGCTTCCGGGTTCGGAATGTGACCGGGCGTTTCCCTCTCGCTATGGCCGCCGAAACACTATGGATTTATGGCGTTTCGTGCTTAGCACGTTCCCGACCGTAAATCGGGAACCACTCAGTGGACGCGAACATCGCAGATTCATGTGAGCCATCTCGAAGAGATGGGGTTATCAATCTATCGGCCTATTAGTACGGGTCAGCTGCACAGGTCTTTAGTCCCTGCTTCCACATCCCGCCTATCAACCCAGTCGTCTAGCTGGGGGCCTCTCGCCCGAAGGCGTGGAAATCTCATCTTGAGGCCGGCTTCCCGCTTAGATGCTTTCAGCGGTTATCCGTTCCGAACGTAGCTAATCAGCGGTGCTCCTGGCGGAACAACTGACACACCAGAGGTTCGTCCGTCCCGGTCCTCT
>Ga0182741_1000917_pt1 | contig 41545 bp, 46 predicted proteins | sample eDN5th37CBELigOP_FD_128874 | JGI IMG/M metagenome (GOLD analysis project Ga0182741, IMG submission 128874) | Enriched Organic Plus compost microbial communities from Emeryville, California, USA - eDNA 5th pass 37_C BE-Lig OP (version 2) (version 2) ... | reverse complement strand
GATCGGCAAGCTCTATTTCAAGTCGCGCACGGTGATCGTCGCCGGGCCGATCACCGACAAGCTGGCGCAGCGCACCGTGGCGCATCTGCTGGCCCTGGCCGAGGACAGCGAGGAACCGATCAACATGCTGATCTCCTCGCCCGGCGGCCATGTCGAATCCGGCGACATGATCCATGACGTGATCAAGTTCATCCGTCCGACCGTGCGCACCATCGGCTCGGGCTGGGTGGCCTCGGCCGGGGCGCTGATCTTCGTCGGCGCGGACAAGGAAAACCGCTATTGCCTGCCCAATACCCGGTTCCTGATCCACCAGCCCTCGGGCGGGATCGGCGGCACCTCCACGGACATGATGATCCAGGCCGAGCAGGTGCGGCTGATGCGCGACCGGCTGAACCAGATCTTTGCCGAGGCGACCGGCCAGACCGTCGAGCGGATCGAAAAGGACACCCAGCGCGACTTCTGGCTGAACACGCAAGAGGCGCTGGATTACGGCCTTCTGGGCAGGGTCATCCGCACCGTGGACGAGCTGAAATGACGGGCCTGCAATGATGGCGGGCGGGGCTGACATCCTGATCCGTCCCGCCACGCCTTCCGACCACGAGGCGATCTGGACGATCCTTGAACCGGTCTATCGCGCGGGCGAGACCTATTGCATCCCGCCCGACATCTCGCGCGAGGAGGCGCTGGCCGACTGGTTCGCCGCGCCCTTCACCGCTTTCGTGGCCGAGCGGGACGGCCGGGTGCTGGGCACCAGCCATGTCGGCCGCAACCGGCCCGGCCCGGCCGGCCATGTCGCCAATGCCAGCTTTGCCACCCACCCGGATGCGCGGGGCCGCGGCATCGCCGGGCGGCTGGTCGCCCATGCCAAGGACTGGGCGCGGGCGCAGGGCTTCCGGGCGATGCAGTTCAACTTCGTCGTCTCGACCAATGCCGATGCCGTTCATTCGTGGCAGAAAGCCGGTTTCGATATTGTCGGCCGCCTGCCGGGTGCGTTTCTTCATCCCCGGCATGGCTATGTGGACGCGCTGGTCATGTTTCACGACCTGACAGAAGGGAAAACCCATGACGCTGGCCTATGAGACCGTATCGGAAAACCGCAGCTTCGACGGCATCCAGGGCGTCTATCGCCACCAGTCGCAGGCGACCGGCACGCCGATGACCTTTGCCCTCTATCTGCCGCCCGACGCCCGGCACGGCAAGGTGCCGGTGCTGTGGTATCTGTCCGGCCTGACCTGCACGCATGAGAACGCCATGACCAAGGCCGGCGCGCAGCAATGGGCGGCGGAATACGGCATCGCGGTGATCTTTCCCGACACGTCGCCGCGCGGCGAGGGCGTGGCCGATGATCAGGCCTATGACCTGGGCCAGGGCGCCGGCTTCTATGTCGATGCGACCCAGGCGCCCTGGGCGCCGCATTTCCGCATGTGGCACTATATCACCCATGAACTGCCCGAACTGGTCTTCGGCAATTTTCCCCTGGAGCGCGAGGCGCAGGGCATCACCGGTCATTCCATGGGCGGCCATGGCGCGCTGACCATCGCCATGACCCTGCCCGAACGCTACAGATCCGTCTCGGCCTTTTCGCCGATCGCGCATCCCAGCGAATCCGACTGGGGGCGCAAGCAGTTCGCCGCCTATCTGGGCGAGGATCGCGATGCCTGGGAACGCCACGATTCGACCCTGCTGATGCGGCAGCGCGGCTATCCCGGCGAGGTGCTGGTCGATCAGGGCGCCAGCGATCAGTTCCTGGACCTGCTCAAGCCCGAGGCACTGGCCCATGCCATGGCCGAGCGCCGCCAGCCCGGCAGCTTCCGCATGCAACAGGGTTATGATCACAGCTATTTCTTCGTGCAGACCTTCATGGAGGACCATATCCGCTGGCATGCCGAGCGGCTGGCCTAGGCGGCCGGGACCGCCCGCCGGCCTGGGGCGGGGCGATTGCCCCATACCTATTGCCGAATTTCCCTAATACTTTGGTCCAAGGAGCCTGCCGGCCGCGTTGACGCAAATGCGGCCGGACCCGAACCTTCCAGCAGTAGGTGCTTGCGCATGAGGAGAAGCGCGACCACCGGCATGCGGAGGAAAATTCATGAAAACCCTGATGAACGGCGCCTGCCTTGCGCTGCTCATGTCCGGCACGTCGGTGCTGGCCAATGACAGCGTGCTGGCCGAGATCGCCAAGCCCCAGCAATGGGCGATCCAGATGGGCGATTACGCGAACACGCGCTATTCGACCCTGGATCAGATCAACAAGGACAACGTCAAGGATCTGCGCGTTGCCTGGACCTTCTCGACCGGGGTGCTGCGCGGGCACGAAGGTTCGCCGCTGGTGATCGGCGACGTGATGTATGTCCACACCCCCTTCCCGAACAAGGTCTTTGCGCTGGACCTGAACGACGGCGGCAAGATCCTGTGGCGCTATGAGCCGCAGCAGGATCCGAACGTCATCGCGGTGATGTGCTGCGACACGGTCTATCGCGGCCTGTCCTATGCCGACGGCATGATCCTGCTGGGACAGGCCGATACCACGGTGGTCGCGCTGGATGCCAATACCGGCGAGCCGAAATGGTCGACCAAGATCGGCGATCCCGCCATCGGCGAGACGCTGACCGCGACCGTCGTGCCGGTCAAGGACAAGGTTCTGGTCGGCATATCGGGCGGCGAATACGGCGTGCGCGGCCGGATGACCGCGCTGAACCTGGCCGACGGCTCCGAGGCGTGGAAAGCCTGGTCCACCGGCCCCGACGAGGAACTGCTGGTCGATCCCGAGAACACCACGCATCTGGGCAAGCCCATCGGCGCCGACAGCTCGCTGAGCAGCTGGGAGGGCGATCAGTGGCAGATCGGCGGCGGCACGATCTGGGGCTGGTTCTCGTATGACCCGGATCTGAATCTGGTCTATTACGGCACCGGCAACCCCTCGACCTGGAACCCCTCGCAGCGGCCGGGCGACAACAAGTGGTCTATGACCATCATGGCGCGGGATGCCGATACCGGCATGGCCAAGTGGTTCTACCAGATGACGCCCCACGACGAATGGGACTATGACGGCGTCAACGAGATGATCCTGACCAACCAGACCATCGACGGCCAGGAACGCAAGCTGCTGACGCATTTCGACCGCAACGGCCTGGCCTATACGCTGGACCGCGAGACCGGAGAGCTGCTGGTGGCCGAGAAATACGACCCGGTGGTGAACTGGACCACCGGCGTGGACATGGACCCCAATTCGGAAACCTATGGCCGCCCGGCCGTGGTGCCCGAATATTCGACCGCCCAGAACGGCGAGGACGTGAACACCACCGGCGTCTGCCCGGCGGCGCTGGGCACCAAGGACCAGCAGCCGGCGGCCTTCTCGCCCAAGACCAACCTGTTCTATGTGCCGACCAACCATGTCTGCATGGATTACGAGCCCTTCCGGGTGGCCTATACCGCCGGCCAGCCCTATGTCGGCGCCACGCTGTCCATGTATCCCGCGCCGAACAGCCATGGCGGCATGGGCAATTTCATCGCCTGGGACAACACCACGGGCGAGATCAAGTGGTCCATCCCCGAACAGTTCTCGGTCTGGTCGGGCGCGCTGGCGACGGCGGGCGACGTGGTCTTCTACGGCACGCTGGAAGGCTATCTGAAGGCCGTCGACGCCCAGACGGGCGAAGAGCTTTACAAGTTCAAGACCCCCTCGGGGATCATCGGCAACGTTATGACCTACGAACATGGCGGCAAGCAGTATATCGGCGTGCTGTCGGGCGTCGGCGGCTGGGCCGGCATCGGCCTTGCCGCGGGGCTGACCAATCCCAACGACGGGCTTGGTGCGGTGGGCGGCTATGCCGCGCTGTCGCAATATACCGAGCTGGGCGGCCAGCTGACCGTGTTCGAACTGCCGGGCTAATACTTTGGTGCCGGAAAGCAAACTGTGACTCGAAACTGGCCGCCCCAGGGGTAACCTTGGGGCGAGCCATCATCTTCGGGTGACAGCCAGGGAGGAAATTCATGACCAGCAAGACGACCGCCAGCCTGATGGCGATCCGTGTCGCATGCGCGGCCTTTGCCATCACCGGAACGGCCCTTGCACAGACCGCCGACACGCCCCCGGCGCAGGCCGGGGCCGGCGCTGCCGCCGCCGTATCGGGCGATGCGCAGCAACAGCAGCCGGCCGCAGGGGCCCCGGCCGAGGCGGAGGAGGCGCCCGCGGTCGCCGAGGCGGATGGCAAGCTTGTGCTGCCGAACGGCCAGGACATCACCCCCGACCACATGGAGAACGGCCGCTGGTATACGGCCGAGGACATCCCCACCTTCAAGATCGCCGAGGACGGCACGGTGGATTGGGCGACCTTCTCGGGCTATCGCCGCTATTCGGCGGAATGCCATGTCTGCCACGGTCCGGATGGCGAGGGCTCGACCTATGCGCCGGCGCTGAAGAAATCGGTGCTGACGCTGGGCTATTACGATTTCCTGGAAATCGCCGCCTCGGGCAAGCAAGAGGTCAATGTGGCTGCCAACCTAGTCATGCCGGCCTTTGGTACCAACAAGAACGTCTGGTGTTATATCGACGACATCTACGCCTATCTGCTGGCACGCGGCCTGGAGGAACTGCCGCGCGGCCGCCCCGCGAAAAGAGAGGACAAGTCCGACGAATTCGTGGCGCAGGAAGATTCCTGCATGAGCGGATGAGGCGCGCGCTTGCCTTGGCCGCGCTTCTGGCCTGCGCCGCGCTGCCCGCGGCGGCGCAGGTTGCCGACCTGCGCTCCAAGACCGAGTTCCGGGTCTGCGCCGATCCGGCCGCGGTGCCGATGTCCTCGCAGGACGAACAGGGTTTCGAGAATCGAATCGCCCGGCTTTTCGCCGAAAAGCTGGGCCTGCCGGTGGCCTATACCTGGTTCCCGCAGGGCCCCGGCTTCATCCGCAAGACCCTGCGCGCCGGGCTTTGCGATGTCGTCATCGGCTATGCCCAGGGCGACGAGATGGTGCAGAACACCAACCATTACTATACCTCGGCCTATGGCATCGTGACGCGGCTGGACAGCCCGCTGGCCTCGGTCGAGATGCTGGAGGATCCGGCGCTTCGCGGCCATCCGATCGGCGTGGTGGCGGGCACGCCGCCGGCGACCAACCTGGCGCGGGCGGGGCTGGCCAAGGACATGCGCGGCTGGGATCTGTTCGTGGATCGCCGGGTCGAGGATCCGGCGGGCGAGATGCTGGCCCAGGTGAAATCCGGCGAGCTGGCCGCCGCGGTGATCTGGGGCCCGCTGGCCGGTCCGCTGGTCAAGCAGGATCCCGAGCTGCAATTCACCCCGCTGCTCAAGGAAACCGGCGGTCCGCGCATGTTCTATCGCATCACCATGGGGGTGCGGCTGGACGAACAGGAATGGAAGCGGCAGCTGAACAGCCTGATTCGCCGCCACCAGGACGAGATCGACGCCATCCTGCGCGATGCCGGCGTGCCGCTGCTGGACGATTACGGCAAGGGGCTGAAACCATGAAACCTTCCTGGGCGGCGCTGGCGATCCTGATGGCCGGCGCGGTCCAGGCCCAGGTGCCCGAGCCGCAGGGTTTCCATGGCGAGCCCTATCGCTCGGAAACCCCGGCGACCCTGGCCGGCGCGCAGGTGATCGACGCGGCCGAGGCGATGCGGCTGCACGGGCAGGGCGTGCCCTTCATCGACGTGCTGCCGCGCCAGGCCCGCCCCGAGGGCCTGCCCGAAGGCACGCTGTGGAACGCGCCGCCGCATCTCTCCATTCCGGGCGCGATCTGGCTTTACGATACCGGCTATGACCGGCTTGCCCCGGCAGAGCAGGCGCGGCTGGCCGAGGGGCTGGCGCGCCTGTCGGGCGGCGACAAGGCCGCGCCCCTGGTGATCTTTTGCAAGCGCGACTGCTGGATGAGCTGGAATGCCGCCAAGCGCGCCGTGGCGCTGGGCTATCGCGGCGTGATCTGGTTTCCCGACGGGGTCGAGGGCTGGCAGGAACAAGGCGGCCGGCTGGAGCCCATCGGCCCGGCCGGCCCCTGATTCCTTCGCTTACTCCGCCTTGCCGAACCGCTCGGCCAGTGCGTCGAGCCCGGCCTGATAGACGCCGGTGACCGCCTGGATCGCGGCCTCGTCATTCAGCTCGGGCGGGGGCTCGTTGTTGGGATAGCCGCGATAGAAGCCGCCCTTCCAGTTGACCAGCGCCTTGCCGCCCTCGTCCGTGACGCAAAGCGTCGCGGCGTAGTTCGTCACCGGCAGCACCGTCACCTCGACCGCTTCGATGCGATAGGCATAGCAGCGCTTCTCGGGCTGCCATCTCGACAGCACCTCGGTGATGGTCGGATCGCCCGCATCGGCTTTCAGATGCAGCACGCGGGTAGAGGTCTCGGGCTGGTCGGCCGAGCCATCGCCGGCCAGTTCCAGGCTGGCGATGGCGGGATGCCAGCTCATGTCGTCGAACCTGCCGATCGCGGCCCAGACCTCATCCGGGGTGGCATCCAGCTTTTGCTGCATCTCCAGCTTCAGCCGCGGCGGGCCATGCGCCTCGGCCGCCGGGGCCATTGCCATGGTTGCCCCCACCGTCAGGGCCAACAGTCGGATCATCCGTCACTCCTCCCGAAAGATGATGTTTTTCAACAGATAAAGATAGCCGCGGCGAAAGCTTTCGTCAGTATTGCCGCGAATGTCGACCACGCCAGCGCGGACCGTGTCGCCGCTGGCTGCGTCGCGAATGTAAAGGTTCAGCGACAGGATCAGGTTCGAAACCTTCTGCACCTCGCCCGAGATCGCGTAATGCGCGCCCATCTCGCGCGCGATGCGGCTGTCGCTGCCATTCGATTGCGTGGGGTTCTTGATCGGCGCGACCTGCTCGGCGGGAGGGTCCAGCAGGGTGAAGCCGCGGCTGCGCAGATCCTCGGCGATGACCTGCTCGGCCATCTCGACGCGGCGGGTCTCGTCCTCGCGCACGCCGTCGATTGCGCCCTCGATCGAGGTGTCGATGAAATGCAGGCCGAACCAGGCGGCGCTGTCGGGCGGCGGGGGGCCAAGCCGCTGGTCCGCCCCGGCGCCGGATCCGGCCAGGGCGACGGCACAGGCAATCAGGATGAGCCGCGGAAATCCCATGCGCAAACCATGCCCCCGACCCCCGCATCCGTCCATAGGACGAAAGTCCCTAAGACTTAGGTATCAGGTGATTTTACCCAGCCGGATCCGGGGTATCTGCCGGGTTGGCGCAGGCGGATTGACCCGGCATGATGCGGGTGGGAGGACAGCCATGACAGGCAGAATCATCATACTTTTGGCTGGTTTGTCCATGGCAAATCCGGCCCTTGCGCAAGATGCCGCGGCCCCGCAGACCGTGCATGCCGCCGTGCTGCGGGTGGATGTGCCCAGCCTGCCGCCGATCTCGCGGCTGGATGCCCCGCCCGAGGATCTGGGCTTTGCCGGCGCGCGGCTCGCCATCGAGGACAACGACACCACCGGCCGCTTCATGAACCAGGATTTCGAGGCGCTGGAGGTCACGGCCACGCCCGAGACCGCGGCGGCCGAGATGGACAAGCTGCTGGCCGCGGGCATCCCCTTCATCGTCACGCTGGCCGATGATGCGCAGACGCTGGCCCTCGCCGACCAGGCTGGCGACGGTGCGCTGGTGCTGAATGCGCGGGCACGCGGCGACCACCTGCGCGGCCAGGATTGCCGCTTCAACGTGATCCATGCCGCGCCCAGCCATGCCATGCTGGCCGATGCGCTGGCGCAATTCCTGATGTGGAAGAAGTGGTCCAACTGGCTTCTGATCGCCGGCAGCCATCCCGAGGACGTGGCTCTGGCCGATGCCTATCGCCGCGCCGCGACCAAGTTCGGCGCCAGGATCGTCGAGACGCGGACCTATGAGGATACCGGCGGCAGCCGGCGCAGCGACAGCGGCCATGTGCAGGTCCAGCAGCAGATGCCGGTCTTCACCCAGCGCGCGCCGGCCCATGACGTGCTGATCGCGGCGGATGAGAACGGCGTCTTTGCCGACTGGCTGCCCTATGCGACCTGGGATCCGCGTCCGGTCGCCGGCTCGGCCGGGCTGGTGCCGCGCAGCTGGGCGCCCTCGCTGGAGGCCTGGGGGGCGACGCAGTTCCAGAACCGTTTCGAAAAGCTCGCCGGCCGCCCGATCCGCGAGGAGGATTACCAGACCTGGATCGCGCTGCGCATGATCGGCGAGGCGGCGACGCGCACGCAAAGCACCGATCCGGCCACGCTGAAAGAATTCATGCTGTCCGAGAATTTCGAGGTGGCGGGCTTCAAGGGCCAGAAGCTGACGATCCGCGACTGGGACCACCAGCTGCGCCAGCCGATCCTCTTGGCCACCGATTCCGTTACCGCCTCGGTCAGCCCGCAAGACCAGTATCTGCACCAAAGCTCGGCACTGGACACGCTGGGCTTCGACCGGCCCGAAACCGAATGCAAGTTCTGAGGTGAAAGATGAAAGCTGCAACCGCCATCCTGACCTCGGCCCTGTGCCTGGGTTTCGCCCTGCCCGCCGCTGCCAACCGGGTCTTCGTCAGCAACGAAAAGGGCAATGACGTCACCGTGCTGGACAGCGAGACGCTGGAGGTGATCGGCACCTATCCGGTCGGCGCCCGCCCGCGCGGCATCACCATCAGCCCGGACGGGAAGGAACTTTACGTCTGCGCCTCGGATGACGACCTGGTGCGGGTCTTCAATCCCGAGACGATGGAGGAGATGCATACCTTGCCCTCGGGCCCCGACCCCGAGCTGTTCGTGCTGCACCCCTCGGGCAACCCGCTCTACATCGCGAACGAGGACGACAACCTCGTGACCGTGGTCGATACCCAGACCCACAAGGTGCTGGCCGAGATCCCGGTCGGGGTCGAACCCGAGGGCATGGGCGTCAGCCCCGATGGCAAGGTGGTCATCAACACCTCGGAAACCACCAACATGGCGCATTTCATCGACAGCGAAAGCTTCGAGATCTTTGCCAATGTGCTGGTGGATTCGCGCCCGCGCTTCGCGCAGTTCAACGATGCCGGGACCAAGCTTTACGTCAGTTCTGAAATCGGCGGCACGGTCAGCGTGATCGACCCGGCGACGCAGCAGATCACCAAGAAGATCGGCTTCGAGATCCCCGGCGTGCTGCCCGAGGCGATCCAGCCGGTCGGCGTGCGCGTCACCGGCGACGGCAGCAAGGTCTTCGTCGCCCTGGGCCCGGCCAACCGCGTCGCCGTGATCGACGGCGAAACGGACGAGGTCCAGGATTACCTGCTGGTCGGCCAGCGGGTCTGGCAGATGGCCTTCACGCCGGACGAGAAATACCTGTTCACCACGAACGGCAATTCCAACGATGTTTCGGTGATCGACGTGGCGGCGCTGAAGGTCGTCAAATCCGTGCCCGTGGGCCAGCAGCCCTGGGGCGTGGTCGTCGCGCCCAACTGATGAGCGTTCAAGAGGGAGGAAGAACCATGACCCGTTTGCTGACCATCCTGCTAATCATGGCCGGGCTGGCCGCCCCTGCCGCGGCGCAGGAGGCTGCGCCCGAGGCCGGCGCCGCAACCGACGGCGCGGCCGAGGGGGCCGCGGCCGAGCAGGATGACGATGATGACGACGACGATGATGATGGCGGCGAAGCAGCCGGTGCCGCCGGGGGCGTGCACGAGGCGGGGGCCAAGTTCGATTACGGCTTCTCGGGGATCATGGCGCGCGACAACCGCACCGACCTGGCGCCGTTGACGCTGGCCTCGGGCAAGCCGGTGGCAACCGCGGAATACAAGCTGAAATCGGGCGGCTTCTATCGTCTCGACATCAATGCGGATGGCAGCCAGGAACTGGCGCTGTCGGGCGGCGACTTCTTCCGCGCGATCTGGATCAACGAGGTGGTGATCAACGACATCGAGATCCGGCCGATGGGCGTGCATTCGCTGGAATTCGACGATGCCGGCACCGCGACGATCAGCTTCATCGCCATCGTTCCGGGCCGCTATACGCTGTCGATCCCCGGCTCGCAGGGCGAAACCCAGCAGGCGGTGTTCAATATCCAGTAAGCAGGAGGGGCGGAGCCCCGGCCCCGCCCTTTGCCAGATGCCGCAGGACGCGCTTTCCATCCAGCATGTCAGCCACAGCTTCGGCCGCTTCCCCGCGCTGAAGGATGTGTCGCTGACCGTGCCGCGCGGCGGCTTCACCGCGCTGCTGGGGGTGAACGGCGCCGGCAAGACCACGCTGTTCTCGCTGATCACCCGGCTTTACGACAACCGCTCGGGCCGGATCGAGGTGGCGGGCCACGACCTGCGCCGCCAGCCCGGCGCGGCGCTGGCGCGGCTGGGGGTGGTGTTCCAGTCCCGTGCGCTGGACGCCGACCTGACCGTGGCGCAGAACCTGGACTATCACGCCGCGCTGCACGGCATCCCGCGGCGCGAGGCGCGGGCGCGCAGCATCGAGGTGCTGGCGCAGGTCGATCTGTCGGACCGGCTGCATGCCAGGGTCTCGGCGCTGTCGGGCGGCCAGCAACGCCGGGCCGAGATCGCCCGCGCCCTGATCCACCGCCCCGAGATCCTGCTGCTGGACGAGCCGACCGTCGGGCTTGACGTGAAATCCCGCGCCGAGGTGGTGGCGCTGACCCGTGAGCTGACCCGCGGCGGGGTCTCGGCGCTCTGGGCCACGCATATCCTGGACGAGATCCGCCCCGAGGACGGGCTGGTCATCCTGCACAAGGGCGAGGTGCTGGCCCGCGGCAATGCCGGCGCCATCGGCGGCGACGACCTGACCGCGACCTTCCTGCGCCTGACGGGGGAACAGGTATGAGCGCGCCCCATCCGGCCGGACCGCGCCTGACCCCGCGCATGTGGCTGACCGCTTTCCTGGGCATTGCCAGGCGCGAGACCCTGCGCTTCGTCAACCAGCGCGGCCGTTTCCTGGCGGCGCTGGTGCGGCCGCTGGTCTGGCTGTTCATCTTTGCCGCCGGGTTTCGCGCCGTGCTGGGCCTGTCGATCACGCCGCCCTACCAGACCTATGTGCTTTACGAGGTCTATGTGACCCCCGGCCTTTGCGCGATGATCCAGCTGTTCAACGGCATGCAAAGCTCGCTCTCGATGGTGCATGACCGCGAGACGGGGGCGATGCGCACCCTGCTGGTCAGCCCGTTTCCGCGCTGGTTCCTGCTGGCCAGCAAGCTGGTCGCCGGGGTGATCGTGTCGATCATCCAGGTCTATGCCTTCCTGGTCATCGCCTGGTTCTGGCGGGTCGAGCCGCCGCCCGTCGGCTATCTGGCGGTGCTGCCGGCGCTGTTCCTGTCGGGGCTGATGCTGGGGGCGATGGGGCTGTTCCTGTCCTCGGCCATCCGCCAGCTGGAAAACTTCGCGGGCGTGATGAATTTCGTCATCTTCCCGATGTTTTTCGCCTCCAGCGCGCTTTACCCGCTGTGGCGGATGAACGAAAGCTCGCCGCTTCTGCACGACATCTGCGCGGCCAATCCCTTCACCCATGCGGTTGAGTTGATCCGCTTTGCCCTTTACGCGCGCTTCGATCTTCTGTCCTTCTTGGTGGTGTCGGGTTGCCTGATCCTGTTCTTTGCAGGGGCCGTCATCATGTATGATCCGGCCAAGGGGCTCTGGGCCCGGCGAAAGGGGGGAGCATGAGATACCTGGTTCTGGCGCTTTGCCTGGCCGCCGGTGCCGGCGCGGCGCGGGCGGAAAACGGCACCGATCCCGACTGGCCCTGCGTGCAGCGCAAGCAGCCGCACCTGTCGCTGGGCCAGATGTGGAGCGGGCCCGAGCCGGACGAGGCCGCGCGCGAGCTGGCCCGCACGCCCGAGATCGCCGCCCTGGCCGACCGGCTGGAGCAGCGCCGCCTGCCGCTGGCCGAGGCCGAGGCCGAGATCGCCGAATTTGCCAGGGATGCCGACAACCAGAAGCTGACGGCGCTGATGGTGGCGATCTTCGACCGGATCGAGCCGCATCGCGCGGCGCTGATCGCCGGTATCGCGCGCTATGGCCACAAGCAGGTCGATCTGGCACAAAGGATCGAGGATCACCGTGCCAAGATGGAACAGATGCAAAAGGCAGAAACGCCCGATTTCGACGCCATCGACGCCGAGGAAGAGCGGCTCGACTGGGACATGCGCATCTTCCAGGACCGCCAGCAGGCCCTGACCTATGTCTGCGAGACGCCGGTGATCCTGGAGCAGCGGGTGTTCGCGCTGGCCCGCGCCATCGCGGCGGGGCTGCGATGAACCCGGTTCCCGCCGTCATCCTGGCCGGGGGCCTGTCGCGCCGCATGGGCGGCGGCAACAAGGCGCTGCGGATGCTGGCGGGAGAGACCCTGCTGTCGCGGGTGATCGCGCGGCTTGCGCCGCAATGCGGGATGCTGGCGCTCAACGCCAATGGCGAGGCGGAGCAATTCGCGGCCTATGGGCTGCCGGTGATCGCCGACGGCATCGGCGGCTTCGCCGGGCCCTTGGCCGGGGTCCTAGCCGGCATGGAATGGGCGGCGGGCGAGGGCGCCCAGAGCGTGGTCAGCGTCAGCGTCGACACGCCCTTTCTGCCCGAGGATCTGGTGCATCGGCTGCGCGAGGCGGCCGGCCGCTCGGGCATGGCCATCGCCGCAAGCCCGGATGACAGCGGGCAGTTGCGCGACCATCCGACCTGCGCGCTCTGGCCGGTCGCGCTGCGCGGGGAGTTGCGCGAGGCGCTGGAATCGGGGCTGCACCGGATCGGCCAGTTCGCGGCCGCGCATGATCCGGGGCGGGCGGTGTTCGACAGCCGCCCCCTGGACCCGTTCCTGAACCTCAACACTCCCGAGGATCTGGCCCGCGCCGCGCGCCTGCTCTAGACGCCGTAGCGGCTGAGCAGCCGGTGCAGCGCGATGGCCACCGCCCTGGCGAAGATCACCGTCATCACCGACAAGACCAGCAGCGCGGCAAAGACCAGGTCGGTCTTCATCCGGCCGTTGGCATGGATCATCAGCGCGCCCAGGCCGCGCGCGCCGCCGACCCATTCGCCGATCACCGCGCCGATGGGCGCATAGACCGCCGCCAGCCGCAGCCCGGTGGCCAGGCTGGGCAGCGCCGCCGGGATGCGCAGGTGGCGCATGATGCGGATGCGGCCGGCGCCCATGACCTGCGCCAGGTCCAGCGCCGCCTGCGGCGTGCGCATCAGCCCGTCCAGGAAGGCGCTGGCCACCGGGAAGAACACGATCAGCACGGTCATGGCGATCTTGGGCGCCATGCCGAAACCCAGCCACAGCGTCAGGATCGGCGCGAGCGCAAAGACCGGGATGGTCTGGCTAAAGGTCAGGATCGGCCGCAGCACGCCGGCCAGCCTCTGCGAGAACCCCATCGCCACCGCGAGAGCGGCGCCGAGCGTGGAGCCGAGGATGAAGCCCAGCATCACCTCGGTCAGGGTGAAGCCGGCATGGCGGGCGATCTCGGCCCGGTTCAGCCACAGCGCCTCGGTCACGGCCAGCGGCGAGGGCAGCAGGAAGGGCGGCATGCCGGCCAGCCAGATCACCCCCTGCCACAGGGCCAGGATGGTGACGGCCAGGGTCACGACGGTTCTCATGCCATCATCCCCCGCATCAGCTCGGCTTGCAGCGCCAGCACCTCGGGCGCGTCATAGGGCCGGGCGGCGCCTTTCGGGCGCGGGGCGGGCCGGGGCCATTCGGTCAGCCCCGTCCCGCGCAAGAGCAGGATGCGGTCGCCGAGCCGCGCGGCCTCGGCGGGGTCATGCGTGACCAGGAGCACCGTGCGGTCGTCGAGCAGCCGCGCCGCGAGATCCTGCATCTGCGCCCGCGTGCGCGCGTCCAGCGCCGAAAAGGGCTCGTCCAGCAGCACCAGCGGCCGGTCCTCGAACAGCGTCCGGGCCAGGGCTGTGCGCTGGCGCTGGCCGCCCGACAGGTTGGCGGGCAGGTGATGGGCGCGGTCGGCCAGGCCCACGGCCTTGATCAGACGGGCCGCGCGGGTGGCGGGGTCGGCCGGGGGCTCTGCCCCCCGCCCATCCGGCCCCTCGATGGGGCCGGATGGGCGTCCCCCGGGATATTTGGACAAGAAAGAAGCCCGCAGCGTGCCGCGCAGGCGCGCGCCCAGCGTGACATTGCCGGTCACGTCCAGCCAGGGGATCAGGCCCGGATCCTGCGCCATCAGGGCAACGGGCTGGTTGCGCGTCACCTCGCCCTCGAAGCGCGCGCCGGTTTCCAGTCCGGCGATCAGCCGCAGGATGGTCGATTTGCCGACGCCCGAGGGGCCGAGCAGGCAGGTCCAACCGCCGGGTTCCAGCACCAGGTCTACCGGCGCGAACAGCGGCGCCTCGCCGACCCAGGCGCGGCCGCGAACCGAGGCCGCCGCGGCGGTCATGCGCGGCCCAGCTCCCAGAAGGCGACTTCGAGCCGCGTGGCGGTGGCGAAGCGATCCGACAGCGCGGCCCAGCGCGGGCTTTGCCGGGGCGTATCGCCCAGCCGCTTGCGGAGGGCATTGTCCAGCAGCTCGCCGGCCGAGATGCAGGCGGCCTGGTATTCGGCGCCGGCATAGGTGTCGATCCATTCGCGATAGGGCGTGTCGGGTGCCGCCTCGGCCTGGAGCCGCAGTCCGATTTCGCCATAGCCCAGCACGCAGGGCATCAGCGCCGCCAAGAGGTCAAGGAAATCGCCCGAATAGCCGGATTCCAGAACATAGCGGGTATATGCGATATTGGTGACGGCCTCTTGCGCATTGGCCAGCACCTCGGGGCCCATGCCGGCGCGGGCGCAGGTCTGCACATGCAGGCCCATCTCGTGATCCAGAAGCGTGTGGACCGTGGCCGAACAGGCCCGCATCTCGTCGAGGTCTCCGGCCTTGACCACCGCCAGCGCCCAGGCGCGCGAGAAGTTTTGCAGGAACAGGTAATCCTGTACCAGATAGGTCAGGAAGCGCGATTGCGGCAGCGTGCCGTCGCGCAGCCCTTCGACGAAGGGGTGGCGGGTATAGGCGTCCCAGTCGGGCTGCGCCGCGGCCCGCCAGGCGGCGAAGGCGTCTCCGTAGCGGCTCATTGCGCCGCCCCCATGTCCTGCGCCGCCACGTCCAGGGCCAGGTCCGAGACCGGCAGCACGCTGTCGACCAGCCCGGCCTCGTGCAGGAAGGCTTCGAACCGGGCATAGCGGCCCTGGTCCAGCGCCGCCGGCGATTGCGAGAAGCGCGGCAGCGTGTCCTTCCAGGCTTCGGCGTTCAGCTCGTCCTTGAGATCGGGCGCGGTGGCCGAGAACAGCTCCCAGGCCTCGTCCGGGTGGTTGACCATGTATTGCGCGCCGCGTTCGACCGCGTGCAGCAGGCGGCGGGTGCGGTCCAGGTCCAGATCGGCCGGGTTGGCGACGAAGATCAGCTCGTCATAGGTCGGCACGCCCTGTTCCTCGACGAAGAAGCATTTGCCCTGAGTGCCCTCCAGCCGCATCTGCGTCAGCTCGAAATTGCGATAGGCGCCGATGGTGGCGTCGACCTGGCCGGCGATCAGCGCCGGCGACAGCGACCAGTTCACGTTCACCATCTCGACATCCTGCATGGTCAGGCCGGCGGTCTTGAGGATCTGGCCGACCAGCGCCTCCTCGACGCCCGAGACGGAATAGCCGATCTTCCTGCCCTTGAGGTCGGCGATCTCCTGCACCGGGCCGTCGGCCTTGACCATCAGGCAGTTCAAGGGCGTCGCGACCAGGGTGCCGACGCGTTTCAGCGGCAGGCCCTCATGCACTTGCAGGTGCAGTTGCGGCTGGTAGCTGATGGCGTAATCGGCCTTGCCGGCGGCGACCAGTTTCGGCGGATCCGAGGGATCGGCGGGGGCGATGACTTCGACCTCCAGCCCTTCCTCGGCGAAGAAGCCCTTTTCCTGGGCCACGATGATCGGGCCGTGGTCGGGGTTCACGAACCAGTCCAGGATCAGCGTCACCTTGTCCTGGGCATGGGCGGGCAGGGCCAGCATGGCGAAGGCGGCGGCAAGGGTAAGGTGTTTCATCGGTCGTCGTCTCCAAGGGCCAGAAGGGTGATCTCGCCGCTCCAGCGGCGGGCAAGGGCGTCGGCGGCGCGCCACGAGCGCAGGCCGGAACGGCAGGCCAGCACCACGCGGCCGCCGGGATCGGGCAGGGGGCCCGCCGCGCCGTAATCGGGGATGCGCAGCGCGTCCGGCGTGGCCTTGCGCGGCGCCTCGTCCTCGGGGCGCAGGTCGATGACCAGGTCGGTCGCGCGGATCTCGTCGCGGGCGATGAAGCGTGGACCGGTCGCCTCGGGGGCGGTGTCGAAGCGGAACTGGCTGAAGCGGCCGTTGTCGAAGCGGATGAATTCGCCCAGCGGCGAGGGCGTGGTGCCCAGAAGCAGCCGCAGCGCCATCTGCGCCTGGATGCAGCCGAGCATGCCGACCACCGGGCCCAGCACGCCGGCGGTGGCGCAGGTCTGGCCGCTGTCGGGCGGGTCGGGGAACAGGGCGCGCAGGCTGGGGGCGCCCCCCTGCCGCTTGTCGCCGCAGAAGCCGCCGACATAGCCCGCAAGCCCCAGCGCCGAGGCCGAGATCAGCGGCTTGCCCGCCGCCAGGCAGGCGTCCGAGAGCGTGTAGCTGGCGGCATAGCTGTCGGCGCAATCCAGCACCACATCAGCCGCCGCAACCAGCGCCGGGGCGTTCAGGGGGGTCAGCCGGTCCGCCAGCGCCTCGATCTCCACCGCGGGGTTCAGCCGGGCCACGGCCTGTGCGGCGGCGCGGACCTTGGGCTGGCCGATATCCTTCATGCGGTAAAGCGGCTGGCGGTGCAGGTTGGTCTCCTCGACCGTGTCGGGGTCGATCAGGGTGATGCGGCCGATACCGCTGCCGGCCAGGTATTGCAGCACCGGCACGCCCAAGCCCCCGGCGCCGACGACCAGCGCATGGGCGGCGCCGATGCGCTCCTGCCCCTCGGCGCCGATCTCGGGCAGGACCATCTGGCGAACATAGCGGTTCATGCCGCCACCCGCAGCCATTCGCGGATGCGGCCCTCGGGGTCGGGGTTGAGCGTGATGTCGGTCACGGCCGAGGCCAGGTCGGCGCCGGCGGCGAAGGCTTCCAGCGCGCGCTCCGGGGTGACGCCGCCGATGGCGACCAGCGGCGTCGCGCCGACCAGCTTGCGCCATTCCCGCACCCGGTCCAGCCCCTGCTGTTCCCATTTCATCTTCTTCAGGATCGTCGGCCAGACCGGTCCCAGCGCGACGTAATCGGGCCTGAGCGCCAGCGCCCGGTCCAGTTCGGCATGGTCGTGGGTCGAGACGCCCAGCCGCAGCCCGGCCTTGCGGATCGCCGGAATGTCGGCGGTATCCAGATCCTCCTGCCCCAGGTGGATGAAGTCGCAGCCCAGGTCGATGGCGGCCTGCCAGTGGTCGTTGACGACCAGCGTGGCGCGATGTTCGCGGCACAGCTCCTGGCACAGCGCCAGCTCGCCCAAGAGCCGGGCGGGGGGCTGGTCCTTGATGCGGATCTGCACCAGTTTCACGCCCAGCGGCAGGGCGCGGCGCAGCCAGTCGCTGCTGTCGAAGATCGGGTAAAAGCGCGGCAATCTCATCCCAGCACCGCCATGCCGAAGAGGGGGGTGGAAGGGGCGGCCATGTCGCGGGCCTCGATCGGGTTGGCGCCATGCGCCAGCTGCCCGGCCTCGATCGCCAGCGCCATGGCGCGGGCCATGGCCACCGGATCGCCGGCCTTGGCGACGGCGGTGTTCAGCAGCACGGCGTCATAGCCCAGCTCCATCGCCTGCGCCGCGTGGCTGGGCAGGCCGATGCCGGCATCCACGACCAGCGGCACATCGGGGAAATGCGCCCTCAGGCTGCGCAGCCCGTAAGGGTTGTTCAGCCCCCGGCCCGAGCCGATGGGCGCGCCCCAAGGCATCAGCACCTGGCAGCCCGCATCCAGCAGCCGGCCGCAGACCGAAAGGTCCTCGGTGCAATAGGGAAAGACCTGGAAGCCGTCCTCGGACAGCAGCCGCGCCGCCTCGACCAGCGCGATCACGTCGGGGCAAAGCGTGTCGTCGTCCCGGATCACTTCCAGCTTGATCCAGGGCGTCTCGAACAGCTCGCGCGCCATCTGCGCGGTCGTCACCGCCTCGCGCACCGAATGGCAGCCGGCGGTATTGGGCAGGACGGGGATGCCCAGCTCCTTGATCAGGCGATGGAAGTCCTGGCCTTCGCCGCCTTCGCGCCGCAGGCTGACGGTGGCGATGCCGGCGCGCGAGGCGCGGAACGCCTCGGCCATGATGGCGGGCGAGGGGTATTGTGCCGTGCCCAGCATCAGCGGGCTTGCGACTTCGGTTCCGTAAAAGACCGGCATCTCAGCCCCCCTGCATCGGCGCCACGACTTCCAGCGCGTCGCCATCCTTCAGCGTGGTCGCGGGCCGGGCGGCGGCGGGCAGGAAGGCGCCGTTCAGCGCCGTCGCCACCTTGGCCGCGCCCAATCCGATCTCGGCCAGCGCGTCCTGCACGGTCGGGCCGGTCAGGTCGCGCGCCGCTCCGTTAAGGGTGATCTTCATCCATGAACTCCGGTTTCCGGCCCTCGAGAAGGTAATCGGCGGCCATGCGGGCCACGGCGGGGGCCAGAAGATAGCCGTGGCGGTAAAGGCCGTTTGCGTAAAGCGTGCCGCCGCGCCGGCGCAGGCGGGGCAGGTTGTCGGGAAAGGCGGGCCGCGCGTCCGAGCCAAGCTCGAGGATCTCGGCCTCGGCAAAGCCGGGATGCAGCGCATAGGCGGCCGACAGCATCTCGACCGCCGAGCGCGCGGTGACGCGATACTTGCCGCCGGTCTCCAGCATCGTGGCGCCGATCATGTAGACGCCATCGCCGCGCGGCACGAGATACAGGGGGATGCGCGGATGCAGCAGGCGGATGGTGCGGGTCAGCGCCACTTCCGGGCAGCGGATCACCAGCATCTCGCCGCGCACGCCGCGCAGGTCGGAAAGTTCGTCCCTGGCGGCCAGGCCGCGGGCATCGACGACAAGGCCGGTGGGCGTGCCCTCGGTTTCGATGGCGACGCCCTGCGCCTCCAGCCGGTCGCGCAGGGCCAGCAGGGCGGCGCGCGGGTTCAGGTGCGCCTCGGTGGCGAAATGCAGGCCGCGCGGGAAGCGGCCGGCCAGCTCCGGCTCCAGCGCCGCGACTTCCTCGCCGTTCACCGGCTGATGCGCCTCGGTCAGCCGGGCAAAGCGGTCGAGTTCCGCCCGGTCGCGCGAGGGGGCCAGGACCAGCGTGCCGCGGCGGATGACCTCGGCGCCATTCGCCTGCCACCAGTCGGCGGCATCGAGGCCCAGGCGCAGCACCGCCGGCTCGGCGCTTTCGGCCTCGCAATAGGGGGCCAGCATCCCGCCGGCGCGCCAGCTGCAGGCCTGGGATCCGGGCTTGCCGGCCGGGTCGATGATGCGCGGCAGGATGCCGCGCGCCGCCAGTTCGGTGGCGATGCACAGGCCCATGACCCCGGCGCCCAGGATGGTGATCTGGTTCATGCCTGCCTCCAGAACTCGTGGAAATGATGCACCGGGCCGTGCCCCAGTCCGACCGACAATTCGTCGGCGTGGGCGATGGCGGCCTGCAGCCAGCCATGGGCGCGGGTCACGGCCTGCGCCACCGTCAGCCCCTGCGCCAGCCCTGCCGCGATGGCCGAGGACAGCGAGCAGCCAGTGCCGTGGGTGTTGGGCGTCTGCTGGCGCGGGGCCGTCAGGGTCAGCGGCTGGGGCCCGACCAGAAGGTCGGTGCAGCTGTCTTCGGTCGCATGACCGCCCTTCATCAGCACATGGTCGGCGCCCAGGGCGCGCAGCGCCTCGCCCTGCTCGCGCATCTCCTCGGGCGTCGCGGCGGGGGGGCGACCCAGAAGCCGCGCCGCCTCGGGCAGGTTCGGGGTCAGCACGGTCGCCAGCGGGATCAGCTGCTCGCGCAGCGCCGAGACGGCATCGTCCGGCAAAAGCGCGTCGCCGGATTTCGCCACCATCACCGGGTCCAGCACCACCGGCACCGGATTGTCCGCCAGCAGCGCTGCCAGCCGGTCGGCGACGACCGTGATCACATCGGCGCCGCCGACCATGCCGATCTTGACCGCGCGCACCTCGAGATCACCGAAGACCGCGTCGATCTGCGCCGCAACCATGGCCGGGCTGACCGCCTCGACCGCGGCGACGGTGCGGGTGTTCTGCGCGGTGATCGCCGTGATCACAGAGGCGCCATAGACGCCCAGCGCCGAGAAGGCCTTCAGGTCGGCCTGGATTCCGGCGCCGCCGCCGCTGTCCGAGCCGGCGATGGTCAGCGCGATGGGATGGGGCTGCAATCCCGACATGGCCCGCCTTTCGTTTCGGCCGGGCATGGGGACGCGGGGCGGATGGGTGGCGGCCTGGGATTGCGGGCCGCGTCACTCTACCCTTCCCTACGCCGGCATGACCCGGATCAGGTTCGATGGGTCGGTGCCGGGCACCTCTCAGCCCCGTGCGGGGCTCCCCAAGTGTATGAGTCTTCCGCGTGACACTAGGCCCCGGCGCCCCTTATTGCAAGGGCTGCGCGCGGCCGGCCCGTCGCGGCGCTGTCATGCATCCGTCCGCCTTGCCAGCCAAGATGGCCGGCGGGCGGCGGCGGTTTCGGGCTTTACACCGCCCGGAATTCCGGCCGATCTGGGCGCGGCGAAATGCGGAAGGATGCGATGAAAAGCGTGATTTTCGACCTGGGCGGGGTGCTGATCGACTGGGATCCGGCGTTGGCCTTTGCGGATGTCTTCACCAGCCGGGCCGAGGCCGAGACCTGGATGGCCCGCATCGACTTTCCCGGCTGGAACCGGATGCAGGACGGCGGGCGCAGTTTTGCCGAGGGGCTGGCCGCCGCCCGCGCCGAGCATGGCGACGAGGCGCGGCATCTGGCGGGCTATCTGGCGGCCTTTCCCGTCACCATAGAAAAGACCGTGCCCGGCAGCTGGGCGGTGGCCGAGGCGCTGCTGGCGCGCGGCGTGCCGCTTTATGCGCTGACCAACTGGTCGGCCGAGACCTGGCCGCATGCGCTGGAGCTGCATCCCCGGCTGGGCGGGCTGTTCGCCGACATCCTGGTCTCGGGCCAGGTCGGCGCGCTGAAGCCCGATCCGGCGATCTTTCGGCTGCTGATGGACCGCAACGGGCTGCGGCCCGGGGACTGCATCTTCATCGACGACAGCCCGGCCAATGTCGAGGGCGCCCGCGCGCTGGGCATGGACGGGATTCACTTTACCGGCGCCGAGGCGCTGGGCCGGGAACTGGCGCGGCGCGGGGTGATTTAAGGGGGAGGCTAGTCCGCTTTGCGGGGCGAAGCGGTCGGTCGGCTCTTGATGTTCCTGTCCCACAACGGTTAGAATCCCGGCATCGACCGAGTGGCAACTAGGGTTCCGGGCCGACCCATATGGGCCGCCGCAGGACCGAGCGTTGCAGAGACCGGGGGAGTTCCCTGGCTGCACCCAAGGGACAAAAGCCCAGGGGAGGAGACGTCGAGATCAACCGCGCCGATGGCGCAAAGGGGGTCTCAATGACGCTTGCCTCGCTGTTTCTTGTCGTTCTCGCATCCTTCATCCATGCCAGCTGGAACCTGCTGGCCAAACGTGCCGCCTCGGTCGGGCCGGTGTTCGTCTTTGCCTATAATCTGGTCGCCTGCGTCGCTTATGCGCCATGGGTGGCTTGGCTGCTGGTTCAGGGAGGCATCAACTGGACCAGGGAAGGCATCGGCTTTGTTCTGTTCAGCGGGCTGATTCATCTGGCCTACAGCCTCTGCCTGCAACGCGGCTACAGGGTGGCGGACTTGTCGGTGGTCTATCCGGTGGCGCGGGGGACCGGGCCGATGCTGTCCTCGATCGGCGCATTCCTGATCCTGGGGGAAAGCCCGACCGGCACGGGCCTGGTCGGGCTGGTCCTTGTCGTTCTCGGCATCATGCTGATCGCCACGCAGGGAAAGCTTGCCGCACTCACCCGCCCTGGCGGGCAGGCGGGTGTTCGGTGGGGCGCCGCGACGGGCGGGCTGATCGCCAGCTACACGGTGGTGGATGCCTATGCGGTAAAAGCCCTTGGCATCGCGCCGGTGGTGTTGGACTGGTTCTCGAACCTTTTGCGGTTCTTCCTGCTGCTGCCGCTGGTCCTCGCCAACCCTTACCGCTTCATGGAGGCGATGCGGGGCCATTGGTGGACCGCCTTCGGCGTGGGGCTGCTGTCGCCGCTGTCCTATATTCTCGTGCTTGCCGCACTGACGGGTGGCGCACCGCTCAGCCTTGTCGCACCGATGCGTGAAATGTCGATGATGGTCGGTGCGCTGATGGGGATGTTGATCCTGCGAGAGGCGGTCGGCCCGTGGCGGCTGGCTGGGTGCGGCGTGCTGATCGTGGGCGTGATCCTGTTGTCGGCATCGTGATGACCACGACGGCCAGCTTTGGGCTTACCCCTTATCCCACCAGCTTCGCCACATGGCGCAGCGCCAGCAGGTAGCCATTGACCCCGAAACCGGCGATCACGCCCTCGGCGCGCAGGCTGACATAGGAATGGTGGCGGAAGCTCTCGCGCTTGTGGACGTTGGAGATATGCACCTCGATCACCGGCCCGTCGAAGGCGTTCAGCGCATCCAGAATCGCCACCGAGGTATGGGTGAAGGCGGCGGGGTTGATGACGATGGCTTGCGCCTTCAGCCGCGCCTCGTGGATCAGGTCGATGATCGCGCCCTCGTGGTTCGACTGGTGGAAGGCGATGTCCAGCCCCAGCTCGGACCCCAACGCCTTGCAGTCGCGCTCGACGTCGGCCAGCGTGGTGCTGCCATAGATCTCGGGCTGGCGCTGGCCCAGCAGGTTCAGGTTCGGGCCGTTCAGGACATAGACGGTGGGCATGGCAATCTCCGCGACGATGGGGGCAATCTAGCCCAGTTCGGCCAGAAAGATATAGCCCGCGCCGTAGATCGTCTTGATCAGCCGCGGGTTCTTGGGATCCTCGCCCAGCTTGGTGCGCAGGCGCGAGATGCGCACGTCCATCGCCCGGTCGAAGCTTTCGCCCGCCGTGCCGCCCAGCGTCTCAAGCATCTGCGCGCGCGAGATCAGCCGGCGCGGATTGTCGAGAAACAGCCGCAAGACCTCGGCCTCGGCATGGGAGATCGGGGTCTCTGCGCCCTCGGGCGAAGTCAGGGTATAGCGGTCGAAATCCGCGGACCAGCCGGCAAAGCGGACCTGCTGGCGGCCGGGGCCGGCATCGCGCTGGGGCTTGCGCAGCCGGGCGCGGATGCGGGCCACGACCTCGGCCGGCTCGAAGGGCTTGATGATGTAGTCGTCGGCGCCCAGCTCAAGGCCCGTCACGCGGTCCTGCACCTGCGCCCGGCCCGAGATGATGATGATCGCCGCGCCGGATTCGCTGGCCAGCCGGTGCACCAGCGCCAGCCCGTCGCGGTCGGGCAGGCCCAGGTCGATCAGGCAGGCATCGGGCTGGATGCGGCGCAGCGCCGCCTCGAATTCGGTGGCGCGGGCGAAGCCTATGGTGCGAAAGCCCGCCTCCTCCAGCGCCGCGGACAGCAGGCGGCGGATTTCGGGTTCGTCGTCGAGAATGGCGATCAGGGGGGCGTCAGTCATCTGTCTCTGCCATGGCCACGGCCAGTTCGGTGTCGCCAAAGGGCTTGGTCAGGACCGGGCAGTCAAGCCCCGATCTGCGCGGATCGCCCGGCGGCAGCGCCGTCATCAGCACCAAGGGCAGGCCGCGGCCCAGCAGATCGGCGCCCGAGCCGTCGCCCAGTTGCAGGTCGGACAGGATCATGGTCAGTCCGGACAGGTCGGTCAACCCGCGTGCCTCGGAGAGCGAGCCGGCTTCGATCACCGAATGGCCCTGGGCGGTCAGCATCTCGCGGATATGGGCGCGGATGGCGTCGTCATCCTCGACCAGCAGCACCAGCTGCGGGCGGGCGGCGCGCAGCGGCAGGCGGATGGTCACCTGCGCGCCGCCGCCCTTGGCATTGCCCAGCCGGAGGGTGCCGCCCGCCAGCTTGATCTGGTCATAGACCATGGACAGGCCAAGCCCGGTGCCCTGGCTGCCCTTGGTGGTGAAGAAGGGCTCGGTCGCCCGCGCCAGCGCCTCGGCCGAGAAGCCGGGACCGGTATCGGTCACCGCGATCTCCAGCCACCTGCCGGCGGGGTGGGCCTCGACCGTGATGCGGCCCTGGCCCCGCATGGCGTCGCGCGCGTTCAGGATCAGGTTGAGCAGCACGTCCTGAAGCACGCCGGGGTCCAGCATCACCCGCGCCGGCAGATCGCCCAATCGGGTGTCGAGCGTGACGCCCGCGCCCAGCGTCGGCCGGGTCATCGCCGCCAGGTCGTCCAGCATGGCGCGCAGATCGACCGGCTGCGGCTGGTGCTCGCGCCTGCCGGTCAGCGCCGAGATGCCGTCGAGCAACCGCACCCCGCGCCGGGCGGCGGCCAGCGTGGCCTGCACGTCCTCGGCCTGTTCCGGCGCCAGCCCGGCGCGCGCCAGCCGTCCCTGAAGGCCCAGGATGATGGTCAAGAGGTTGCCGAAATCATGCGCCAGCCCGGATGTCATCTGCGCTGCCACCGCGCGCTTCGCCGCATGGGTCAGCGCCTCGCGCGCCTGCACCTCGGCGGTGACGTCGGTGGACAGGATATAGACGCCGCGCCCGTTCTGGTCCGGGGTCAGCGCGATGCGGATGCGCCGTCCCGAGGGCGGGTGCGTGATCTCGAACACCTGCGGCTGGCCGGCGATGGCGCGGTCCAGATGCGGGCGGATGCGGGCGAAGGTCTCGGCGCCCAGCACCGTTTCGCATTGGCAGCCGATGATCGCGCGATTCGCGCCGGGAAACACCATCGAGATCTGGTTGTTCGAGAAGGTATAGCGATAGTCGCGGTCCATATGCGCGATATGGGCCGGGACCATGGCGGTGACATGGCGGGTGCGCGCCTCGGATTCGGTCAGGATGCGCTTGGCCTCCTCCAGCGCGGCATTGGTCGCGGCCAGCGCCCGGTTCGCGGCCGACAGCCGCTCGGCATTTTCCAGCACCAGTTCGGAGAGTTCCTCGGAGCGGGCGCGCAGCAGCGCCTCCTGCCGCTTGATATGGGTGATGTCAGTATAGACCGCGATCCAGCCGCCCTGGCTGAGCGGCGCCCCCTCGACCGAGATCCAGCGGCCGTCGGCGCGCTTTCTTTCCATGTAATGCGGCTGGAAGGTGCGGGCCTGGTCCACGCGCTCGCGGATGGCGGCCTCGGGGTCGTCCTGGGGGCCGTATTCGCCGCGATGCACCAGGTAGCGGATCGTATCCTCGAAGGTGGCGCCGGTGCGGGTCAGCTCGTCCGGCAGGCCGAACATGGCCTGATAGGGGCGGTTGCAGACCGCCAGCCGCAGCTCGGCGTCGAAGATCGAGATCGCCTGCTGGATCAGGTTCAGCCCCGAGCGGGTCAGTTCGGCGTGCCGGTCGTTCGAAGGCGTGCCCATTCCTGGCATTGCGCGGTCCCTGTAACAATTTGTAGGATTCAGGAAAAACTGACGCAAGAATTGCCGCAGTAAGCTGCGATTGCCAGAGGGAAGAGGAGCCCTGACGGCAAGGGGAGGATACATGCAGAACGCTGAGGCGGCCCAGGCCGGTTTGCAGTCGATTCCAGCGTTGCTGGCGCGCAATGCCGAACGCTTCGGCAATCGGCCCGCCTATCGGGAAAAGGAATTCGGGATCTGGCAAAGCTGGACCTGGGCCGAGGCCGCGGCCGAGATCCGCGATCTGGCGCTGGGCCTTCTGGTGCTGGGCCTGAACCGGGGCGACCATGTCGCCATCATCGGCCGCAACCGCCCGGCGCATTACTGGGCCATGGTCGCGGCGCAGATGTGCGGCGCGGTGCCGGTGCCGCTGTATCAGGACGCGGTGGCCGACGAGATGGCCTATGTGCTGAACCATTGCGGTGCGCGCTTCGTGGTCTGCGGCGACCAGGAGCAGGTGGACAAGGTGCTTGAAGTCGGCGACCGCGCCCCCTCGGTCGAGCATATCGTCTATACCGACAAGCGCGGCATGCGGAAATACGACCACTCCCACATGAACGCGCTGGCGGATGTGCAGGCCGAGGGCCGCGCCGCCCAGCAGCGGCTGGGCCACGAACTGGACGCGCGCATCGCCGCGCTGGGCTACGGCGATACCTGCGTGATGCTGTATACATCGGGCACCACCGGCAAGCCCAAGGGCGTGGTGCTGTCGAACCGCAACATCATCGAGACCGCCAGGAACAGTGCCGCCTTCGATCGCCTGACCGAGCGCGAGGAGGTGCTGGCCTATCTGCCGATGGCCTGGGTCGGCGACTTCATCTTTTCGGTCGGACAGGCCTATTGGGCCGGATTCACCGTGAACTGCCCCGAGGGCGCGCATACGATGATGACCGACCTGCGCGAGATCGGACCGACCTATTTCTTCGCCCCGCCCCGCGTCTTCGAAGGGCAGCTGACCTCGGTGATGATCCGCATGGAGGATGCCGGCCGCTTCAAGCGCTGGCTGTTCCGGCACTACATGGAGATCGCCCGCCGCGTCGGCCCGGCGCTCCTGGACGGCAGGCCGGTGGGCGCGCTGGACCGGCTGCGCTATGCCCTGGGCAACCTGCTGGTCTATGGCCCGCTGAAGAACACCCTGGGCTATTCGCGCATCCGCGTCGGCTATACGGCGGGCGAGGCGATCGGTCCCGAGATCTTCGATTTCTACCGCAGCCTCGGCATCAACCTGAAGCAGCTCTACGGCCAGACCGAGGCCTCGGTCTTTATCACCCAGCAGCCGGACGGGCAGGTGCGTTCGGACACGGTCGGCGTGCCCTCGCCCGGCGTCGAGCTGAAGATCGCCGAGAATGGCGAGGTGTTCTACCGCTCGCCCGGCACTTTCGTGGAATATTACAACAATCCCGACAGCACCGCCTCGACCAAGGATGCCGAGGGCTGGGTGGCGACGGGCGATGCCGGATTCTTCGAGGAGGCGACCGGGCATCTGCGCATCATCGACCGCGCCAAGGACGTGGGCCGCATGGCCGATGGCCGGATGTTCGCGCCGAAATATGTCGAGAACAAGCTGAAGTTCTATCCCAACATCCTGGAGGCGGTGGTGTTCGGCGCCGGCCGCGACATGTGCACGGCCTTCATCAACATCGACCTGACCGCGGTCGGCAACTGGGCCGAGCGCAACAACATCGCCTATGCCAGCTATCAGGAGCTGGCCGGCCATCCGCAGGTCTATGCCACCATCAAGGAGCATGTCGAGGCGGTGAACGAATCCGTGGCGCAGGATCCGATGCTGTCGGGCTGCCAGATCAGCCGCTTCCTGGTGCTGCACAAGGAGCTGGACCCCGACGACGGCGAGATGACCCGCACCCGCAAGGTGCGCCGCAACATCATCGCCGAGAAATATGCCGACCTGATCGCGGCGCTCTATGACGGCCGCGATACGGTCAGCACCCGGACGGAAGTGACCTACGAGGACGGCCGCAAGGGCGAGATCCGCGCGGTGCTGAAAATCGAGGAGGCCCGGACCTTCCCGACCCGGACCATGCAGAAGGTGGCTGCGGAATGACCATGCAAGAAGGCTATACCACCGCCGACGGCCGCCAGATCGGCGGCGTGCTGATGGACCTGAAGAACATCACCCTGCGCTTCGGCGGCGTCACGGCGATCAAGGACATCAGCTTCGACATCCGCGAGGGCGAGATCCGCGCCATCATCGGCCCGAACGGCGCCGGCAAGTCCTCGATGCTGAACGTGATCTCGGGCTTCTATGTCCCGCAAGAGGGCGAGATCTGGTTCAAGGGCCATCGCCGCGGCCCGATGAAACCCTATGAGGTGGCGCGGCTGGGCATTGCCCGCACCTTCCAGAACATCGCGCTGTTCGACGGCATGTCGGTCCTGGACAACATCATGACCGGCCGCCTGAACATGATGAAGGCGCCGATCTGGAGCCAGGCGCTGTGGTGGGGCCGGGCTGAGCGCGAGGAAGTGGAAAACCGCGAGCAGGTCGAGAAGATCATCGACTTCCTGGAGATCCAGAACATCCGCAAGACCCCGGTCGGCCGGCTGCCTTACGGGTTGAAGAAGCGCGTCGAACTGGCGCGGGCGCTGGCGGCCGAGCCCAAGATCCTGCTGCTCGACGAGCCGATGGCCGGCATGAACGTCGAGGAGAAGGAGGACATGTGCCGCTTCATCCTGGACGTGAACGACGAGTTCGGCACCACCATCGCCCTGATCGAGCATGACATGGGCGTGGTCATGGACCTCAGCGACCGGGTGGTGGTGATGGATTACGGCCGCAAGATCGGCGACGGCACCCCCGACGAGGTGCGCAGCAATCCCGAGGTCATCAGCGCCTATCTTGGCGTGGCGCACGAATAAGGGGACGGCGATGGAATTTCTGTATGCAAGCGAAGTCCTGCTGAACGGCCTGATGGCCGGGGTGATGTATTCGCTGGTCGCGCTGGGTTTCGTGCTGATCTACAAGGCCTCGGGGGTCTTCAACTACGCCCAGGGGGTGATGGCGCTGTTCGCCGCCATGACGCTGGTGGGCATCATGGAGGGCCGGGTGCCCTTCGCGCATCTGATCGGCGCCGCCTTCGGCGTGCATGTATCCAGCTTCGGCTGGACCGTGCCGGGATTGCTGGCGATCCTGCTCACGGCGCTGATCATGGTCGGCCTCGCCATCGCCATCGAGAAGCTGGTACTGAAGCACCTGGTCGGGCAGGAGCCGATCATCCTGTTCATGGCCACCATCGGCCTGGCCTGGCTCCTGGAAGGGCTCGGCGACGTGATGTGGGGCGCCGACGTGAAGGTGCTGGACGTCGGCCTGCCGCAGGGCATTTCCGAGACGGTCGAGGCGATGACCGATGACTGGCTGGGCTACGGCTTCTTCATCGACCGGCTGGACATCTGGGCGGCGGTCATCGCGGCGGCGCTGGTGGCGGCGCTGGTCGGCTTCTCGCAATATACCAAGCAGGGCCGGGCGATGCGCGCGGTGGCCGACGACCACCAGGCGGCGCTGTCGGTGGGCATCAGCCTGCAATTCATCTGGATCATGGTCTGGTCGATCGCCGGTTTCGTCGCATTGGTCGCGGGCATCATGTGGGGCACGAAATCGGGCGTGCAGTTCAGCCTCTCGTTGATCGCCCTCAAGGCGCTGCCGGTGCTGATGCTCGGCGGATTCACGTCGATCCCCGGCGCCATCGTCGGCGGTCTCATCATCGGCATGGGCGAAAAGCTGTTCGAATATTTCGTCGGCCCCATGGTCGGTGGCGCGACCGAGAACTGGTTCGCCTATGTGCTGGCGCTGATCTTCCTCGTCTTCCGGCCGCAGGGGCTGTTCGGCGAGCGCATCATCGAGCGGGTCTGACGATGAAAAGATTCTATGCCTCCGGTGGGGATATTTGGGCAAGAAAGAAGGGCGGAATCTCGCGTTCTTCCTTGGAGAAATATCCCGCGGGGGTGTGGGGGCGCGAAGCCCCCACGGGCAAGGCGTGACGCTGGGAGGAACGGATGCTTTACCGCGAGGCGGGTGATTTCAAGACGAGCTATCGCGACGATGGCCAGACCTTTCCGATCCGGCTGGATCGCTGGGGCTATTACGCGATCCTGGCGGTGGCCTTCCTGGTCGTGCCCTTCGTCATCGACAGCTACTGGGCCAATGCGGTGCTGGTGCCCTTCCTGATCTATGCCATCGCCGCCATCGGGCTGAACATCCTGACCGGCTATGCCGGGCAGGTCAGCCTGGGCACCGGCGGCTTCATGGCGGTGGGGGCCTATGCCGTCTACAAGCTGATGGTCGCCTTTCCGGGCGTGCCGATCGTCATCCATATCGTGCTGGCCGGCGCGATCACGGCGGTCGTCGGCATGCTCTTCGGCCTGCCCAGCCTGCGGATCAAGGGTTTCTACCTGGCGGTGGCGACGCTGGCCGCGCAGTTCTTCCTGGTGTGGCTCTTCAACAAGGTGCCGTGGTTTTACAACTATTCGGCCTCGGGCCAGATCAACGCGCCCGAGCGCACCATCCTGGGCTGGGCGGTGACCGGGCCCGCCACCACCGCTTCGGCGAAATACCTGATCTGCCTTGTCTTTGCCGTCGTGCTGGCCTGGGTGGCGCGCAACCTGACCCGCGGCAGCGTGGGGCGCAAATGGATGGCGATCCGCGACATGGACATCGCCGCCGAGATCATCGGGGTGAACCCGCTGACCGCCAAGCTGTCGGCCTTTGCCGTCTCCAGCTTCTTCGTCGGCATCGCCGGGGCGCTGCTGTTCTCGGTCTACCTGGGCGCGGCCGAGGCCAGCGAGGCCTTCGGCATCAACAAGAGCTTCCTGGTGCTGTTCATGATCATCATCGGCGGGCTGGGCAGCATCTTCGGCAGCTTTGCCGGCGCCGCCTTCCTGGTGCTGCTGCCGGTCTTTCTCAAGAACGTGCTGGTGGCGCAGTTCGGCTGGCCGACCGACCTGGCCGCCCATATCGAGCTGATGATCGTCGGCGCGCTGATCGTGTTCTTCCTGATCGTCGAGCCGCACGGGCTGGCGCGTCTCTGGGCGCTGACGAAGGAAAAGCTGCGGCTCTGGCCGTTCCCGCATTAACGACCGGACAACCGGCGGACCAGAAAACCCTTGGGGAGGAGACCAAGATGAAACTGAAACTCGCAACTGTCGCATTGGGCGCCGTCATGGCGGCGGCCCCGGCCATGGCCGACCTGGTGGTGCCCAATCTCAGCTATCGCACCGGGCCCTATGGCGCGAACGGCACGCAATATGCCGATGGGTTCAACGACTACTTCACCCTGCTGAACGAACGCGACGGCGGCATCGGCGGCGAGAGGGTCCGGACCCCGGAATGCGAGACCGCCTATAACACCGAAAAGGGCGTCGAGTGCTACGAGGCGACCAAGGGCTCGGGCGCGCTGGTCTATAACCCGCTGTCCACCGGCATCACCTATCAGCTGATCCCCAAGGTCGCGGCGGACAAGATCTCGCTTTACACGCCGGGCTATGGCCGGACCTCGGCCAAGAACGGCAAGGTCTTCGAATGGGTGTTCAACGCCCCGGCGAACTACTGGGACGGTGCCAGCGTGGCGATCAAGTATCTGCTGGACCAGAACGGCGGCGACCTGAACGGCAAGAAGATCGCGCTGGTCTATCACAACTCGGCCTATGGCAAGGAGCCGATCCGCACCCTGCAGGAGCTTGGCAAGAAGCACGGCTTCACCCTGACCGAGCTGCCGGTCGATCCGCCCGGCCAGGAGCAGAAGAGCCAATGGCTGCAAATCCGCCGCGACAAGCCGGATTACGTGCTGATGTGGGGCTGGGGCGTGATGAACCAGACCGCCATCCAGGAGGCCGCCAACATCCGTTTCCCGATGGAGAATTTCATCGGCACCTACTGGTCGGGCTCGGAAGTGGACGTGAAGCCGGTGGGCGCCGGCGCCAATGGCTACAAGGCGCTGACGTTCCACGGCGTCGGCATGGATTACCCGATCTATGAGGACATGAAGAAACATGTCATCGAGCCGGGCAAGGCCTCGCAGGGCGGGCAGTTCGTCGGCTCGGTGCTGTATTCGCGCGGCATGTATGCGGCGGTGGTGATTGCCGAGGCGATCAAGAAGGCGCAGGAACTGGCCGGCACGCCGCAGATCACGCCGGCGCAGCTGCGCGACGGGTTCGAGGCGCTGGACATCACGCCCGAGCGCCTGGCCGAGCTGGGCCTGCCGGACTTCGGTCCCGAGATCAAGATGACCTGCGACAACCACGGCGGCAGCGGCATGGCGCGGCTGCAGCAATGGGACGCCTCGGCCGGCAAGTGGAGCCTGATCACCGAGTTCACCGAGCCGGACCAGGAGGTGCTGGACCCGCTGATCCTGGAAGACAGCGAGGCCTATGCCAAGGAAGCCGGCATCTCGCCGCGCTGCTGATCCCTTGCCCCGGCGGTCCGCCGCCGGGGCCTTTCACCCGCGCCTGGAGGGAAAGTCCATGTTCGACGCCGCGCCGCAACGCGAGACCCTGCTTGAGGTCAACAATATCGAGGTGATCTACAATCACGTCATCCTGGTGCTGAAGGGCGTCAGCCTGTCGGTGCCCAAGGGCGGCATCACCGCGCTTCTGGGCGGCAATGGCGCGGGCAAGACCACGACGCTGAAGGCGATCTCGAACCTGCTGCATTCCGAGCGCGGCGAGGTCACCAAGGGCACGATCAGCTATCGCGGCGAACGGGTGCAGGAGCTGGACCCGGCCAGCCTGGTCAGGAAGGGCGTGATCCAGGTGATGGAGGGGCGCCATTGCTTCGAGCACCTGACCATCGAGGAGAACCTGCTGACCGGTGCCTATACCCGCGGCGACGGGCGCGCCGCCATCGCCCGCGATCTCGAGATGGTCTATTCCTATTTCCCCCGCCTCAAGGAGCGCCGGAAAAGCCAGGCCGGCTATACCTCGGGCGGCGAGCAGCAGATGTGCGCCATGGGCCGGGCGCTGATGTCGCGCCCCGAGACGATCCTGCTGGACGAGCCCTCGATGGGCCTGGCGCCGCAGCTGGTCGAGCAGATCTTCGAGATCGTGAAGGCGGTGAACGAGGGCGAGGGCGTGACCTTCCTTCTGGCCGAGCAGAACACCAATGTCGCGCTGCGCTATGCCCATTACGGCTATATCCTGGAAAGCGGCCGGGTGGTGATGGACGGGCCGGCGGATGCGCTGCGCGAGAACCCGGACGTCAAGGAATTCTATCTCGGCATGTCCGACCAGGGCCGCAAGAGCTTTCGCGACGTGCGGTCCTATCGCCGGCGCAAGCGCTGGCTGGCCTGAGCGCAGAAAGGCACCCCCATGGCATTCTATGACAAGCTTGAAACCCGCAGCGCCGACGAGCGGGCATCATGGCTGGCGGCCGAACTGCCCGCCGCCGTCGCCCGCGCCGGCACGGCGCCGGGGCTGGCGCGCCTTCTGGGCGATGTCGAGCCCGGCCGGATCACCACGCGCGAGGCGCTGGCCCGGCTGCCGGTGATCCGCAAATCCGAACTCTCGGCCGCGCAAAAGGCCATGCCGCCCTTTGGCGGCTTCACCACCCGGCCGGCCCCGGATTTCGAGAACGTCTTCCAGAGCCCTGGCCCGATCTACGAGCCCGGCCGGCGCGGCGAGGACTGGTGGCGGCTGGGGCGTTTCCTGCATGCGGCGGGCGTGGGCCGGGGCGATATCGTCCACAACTGCTTCGGCTATCACCTGACGCCGGCGGGGATGATGTTCGAAAGCGCCGCCCGCGCCGTCGGGGCCGCGACCCTGCCGGCCGGCACCGGCCAGACCGAATTGCAGGTCCGCGCCGCGGCGGACATCGGCACCACCGTCTATGCCGGAACGCCGGATTACCTGAAGATCATGCTCGACAAGGCCGATGAACTGGGCGAGCGGCTGCGCCTGACCCGCGCCGTGGTCTCGGGCGGGGCGTTGTTTCCCAGCCTGCGGCAGGGTTACGCGGATCGCGGCATCGCCACGACGCAATGCTATGCCACCGCCGACTTGGGCCTGATCGCCTATGAATCGCCGGCCATGGAGGGGATGATCGTGGATGAGCGGGTGATCGTCGAGATCGTCCGCCCCGGCACCGGCACCCCGGTCCCGGATGGCGAGGTGGGCGAGGTCGTCGTCACCACGCTGAACCCGGATTATCCGCTGCTGCGTTTTGCCACCGGCGACCTGTCGGCGGTGCTGCCGGGGGCCAGCCCCTGCGGGCGCACCAACATGCGCATCAAGGGTTGGATGGGCCGCGCCGACCAGACCACCAAGATCAAGGGCATGTTCGTGCGCCCCGAGCAGGTGGCGGCGCTGGTGGCCCGCCACCCGGAAATCTCACGCGCTCGTGTGGTCGCAGACCGCGCCGGGGACATGGATGTGATGACGGTGCTGCTGGAAACCGGGGCCGATGATGCGGCAAGATACGAAGGAACGGTGTTGGATACACTGAAACTTCGCGGCCGGGTGGAACTGGTTGCGCCGGGCTCGCTGCCGAACGACGGCAAGGTGATCGAGGATCGGCGCAGCTACGACTGATTCCGGCCCCCCGGAATGAGGTTGCCCGATGCGCATCGCTGCCGTCCTGCTTGCCGCCCTGGTCGGGGCCGCGCCCGCCTGGGCCGAGAATCGCGCCGTCATCATCGGCAATGCCGATTATCGCAGCGCCCCCGACCTGGCCGGCTCGGATACCATGGCGCTGGCAAAGGCGCTGCGCGAGGCGGGCTTCACCACCCAGCAGGGCCTCGATCTCGAGGCCCGGCCGCTGCGCCGGCTGCTTGAATCGCTGGCCCGCGCCGATGCCGATCCCGGCGCGCGCATCGTGGCGCTGAACGGCCGCTTCCTGCATGATGCCGAGGAAACCTGGTTCATGGGCACCGATGCCGATACGCCCGGCCCGGCGGCGGCCGGGGGGCAGGGCGTGCCGCTGTCGCTGGTCATGCGGCTGATGGCGGGGGGCGATCCGGGCGCGGTGCTGATCCTGGGCACCGATGCGCAGCAGATGCCGCACCGGCCGGGGCTGGAAAACGGCATCGGCGCGCTTCGGCCGCCGGCCGGGGTCTCGGTCGTCACCGGCCCGCCCGAGGCCGGCGCCCGCGCCCTGGCCCGGCTGCTGGACGGGGCGACGCTGGCCCAGGCCAGCGCCGGCCGGGCGCTTTCCCTGCTGCCCGAGGCTGCAGGCGACCTGCGCCCGGTGCCGCCGCGCAAGGCTGCCGACGCCCTGGCCGATGACCGCGACGCCTGGGCCGAGGCCGCGGTGGCAGATACCGCCCTGGCCTATCGGGATTATCTGGCGCGCTTTCCGCAGGGGATCTACGCCGCGGATGCGCGCGACAGGCTGGCGCAGATCGGCCGTGCGCCGGGGGTGCGCCATGCCGACCGCGCCGCCTGGAGCCTGGCTGCCGCGACCGATACGGCCGCCGCCTATGCGACCTATCTGAAGCAGTTTCCCGCCGGGCCCCATGCCGGCGCCGCCCGCAAGCGGCTGGCCGAATTGCGCCCCGTCCCACCCGCAAGGCCCGCCTCGCAGCCCGCGTCGGCGGTGGCGGCCGAACAGGCGCTTTCCCTCGGCCCGGCCGGCCGGGCGGCCGTCCAGCGCCACCTGTCCCGGCTTGGCCTGCAGCCGGGCGCGGCCGACGGCGTCTTCGGCCCGCGCACGCGCCTGGCGATTTCGGGCTGGCAGCGCGCCAACGGGCTGGCCGTCACCGGCCACCTGACCGGGCCGCAGGTGCGGATGATCGCCGAGCAGGCCGAAGGCCGCGCCACCGAGGCCGCCGCCCAGGATCGCGCCTTCTGGCGGCAAAGCGGCGCAAGCGGCGATGCCGGGGGGCTGCGCGCCTATCTCGACCGCTATCCCCAGGGCATCCATGCCGAGGCGGCGCGACGCCAGCTGGCCGGGGCCGGCACCGGTCAGGACGCCCCCCATGGCGACGAGGCGACATGGCGCTGGGCCCGCCGCCAGGGCTCGGCCGCGGCCTATGAGACCTATCTGGAACGCTTCCCCTCGGGCATCCATGCGCCGGCCGCGCGGGAACGCCTTGCCACCCTGCGCGCCGGCGTCGAGGCGGCGCGGCGTGAAGAGGCGGGGCTTGACCTCACCCCCGCGACCCGCCGCCTGATCGAGGAGCGGCTGCGCGCCGCCGGCATGCAGCCGGGTCCGGCCGAGGGCGAGTTCACCGAGGAAACCCGCGCGGCGCTGCGCCGCTACCAGGCGGCGCGCAACCTGCGCGTCACCGGCTATGTGACCCGGCAGACGATCTCGGGCCTGCTGGCGGATGTCCTGCGCTAGTCGCTGACAACGGGAAGCATCGCGCTTTCGTCATGCCGGCAGGGGCTGCATCGCGGCGCAGGTGCCCTGCAACGCCTGCAAGGCGAGCTGGCGGCGCTGATTTCCTTCGCGGGGTTCGTGCTGCTTGCACCGATGGCCGCCCTGGGCCAGGGCATGCGCCGTGCCGCCTTGCTCCGACTGGGGGAGTGAACGCTTGCCGCCAGCCAGCCACTCGCCGGCATCTGTCCGCGGTTTGCGCGCCGCCCCCTGCCGCGCCGCCGCGGCGATCCTGCCGGACCGCTGCGGTGGCCCAAGGATCTCGCCCGGATCCCTGCCGCGTTGACGGCGGGTCGGCCCTGTCGCGCTTCCCATCTTCTTCCTTGTGGAAATATCCACGGGGGTGTGGGGGCAGTCAGCCCCCACTTGCTGCGCACTAGGGCCGAAATGCGAAAACGCCCGCGGCACAGGGCCTGCGGGCGTTCCGGGATTCAGCCGACCGGCCGTTCTCAGCCCTGGCGGGCCTTGAAGCGCGGGTTGGTCTTGTTGATGATGTAGATGCGGCCCTTGCGGCGCACGACTTGGCAGTCACGGTGGCGGCTCTTGAGCGAGCGGAGCGAATTGCGAACCTTCATCGGTCTTCTCCTATCGCGGCGCATCGCTAGGTCGCGCCTTGAAAACGAAATACCCCCGAAAAAGCCTCGGGGGCGCGAAATGAATGGTGGGCGGTACTGGGATCGAACCAGTGGCCACTACGATGTCAACGTAGTGCTCTACCGCTGAGCTAACCGCCCCCCGTCAGGTGATTCTGCCAGCCTGCGCCGCCAGATCGCCTGGATCGGCGTGTCTATAGCCACCTCGCCCAGGGGTTTCAAGCCCTCAATCGACGGCTATTGGCCTTCCTCGATCATGGTTTATAAATCTTCCTGTCTCGACCGTCCAGAATGGCGCCGTCTGCGCCGCCGGGGAAAGCCAGGATGACCAGGGAAGAGCCGACCTTCGATCTGATGCGGCCGCAATCGTGGCTGGGCGGGGTGATCTTTGCCTCGCCGCATTCCGGCCGGGCCTATCCCGACTGGTTCCTGGCCGAATCGCGGCTGGATGCGCAGCAGCTGCGCTCGTCCGAGGATGCCTTCGTGGACCGGCTGATCGCTCCGGCGCTGGAGCATGGCGCCATGATGCTGACCGCGCGGGTGCCGCGCTGCGTGGTGGACCTGAACCGCGGCCCCGAGGAGATCGACCCCCTGGTGGTGTCGGGCGCCGCGCCGGGGATCAGCAATCCGCGGATCATGGCGGGGCTGGGGGTGATTCCCCGCGTCGTCTCGCAGGGGCGCGTCATCCACGACCGGCCGATCCCGCGGGCCGAGGCCGAAAGCCGCATCGCCCGGCTGTGGCATCCCTATCACCGGGCGCTTTCGGCGCTGATCGACGAGGCGGTGGCGCAGTTCGGCGGCGCCATCCTGATCGACATGCATTCCATGCCGCGCGATGCGCTGACCCATCTGCCGCGCCCGCGTCCCGACATGGTGCTGGGCGACCGCAACGGCGTCTCGGCCGCGCCGCGGATCAGCGCCGGCGTGGCCGAGGCGGTGGCGGCCGAGGGCTTCCGGCTGCGGCGCAACTCGCCCTTTTCCGGCGCCTATATCACCCAGACCTATGGCCGGCCGCGCAACAATGTCCATGTCGTGCAACTGGAACTGGACCGCTCGCTCTACATGGACGAGGGGCGGATCGAGCCGCGCCCGGATTTCGAGCTGTTCCGGACCCGTTTTGGCCGCGTCGTCGCCCGGCTGGCGCGGCTGCGCCCGGATGCCAGCGACGCGGCCTTCGCCGCCGAGTGACCAAGGAAAGGAAATGCGATGCCGCCCGAAATCGCCGAGATGATCGGCCAGAACATCGCCCTGATCGTGCTGGCGGTGGTGATCCTGTTCGCCGTCAGCCGCGCCGTCCGCATCGTCCCGCAATCGGAAAAATACGTCGTCGAGCGTTTCGGCCGGCTGCATGCGGTGCTGGGGCCGGGGATCAATTTCATCGTTCCCTTCCTTGACCGGGTGGCGCATCGGATCTCGGTGCTGGAACGCCAGCTGCCGACTTCGCGCCAGGACGCGATCACCGCCGACAACGTGCTGGTGCAGGTGGAAACCAGCGTCTTCTATCGCATCATCGAGCCGGAAAAGACCGTCTATCGCATCCGCGACGTGGATGCGGCGATCACCACCACGGTGGCGGGGATCGTGCGCTCGGAAATCGGCGCGATGGAGCTGGACCAGGTGCAGTCGAACCGCGCCCAGCTGATCGAGCGCATCCGCGACGCGCTGGCCAATATCGTCGATGACTGGGGCATCGAGGTGACGCGGGCCGAGATTCTGGACGTCAACCTGGACGAGGCGACGCGGGCCGCCATGCTGCAACAGCTGAATGCCGAACGCGCCCGCCGCGCCCAGGTGACCGAGGCCGAGGGCCGCCGCCGCGCCGTGGAACTGGCCGCCGACGGCGATCTTTACGCCGCCGAGCAGCAGGCCAAGGCGAAGCGCCTGCTGGCCGATGCCGAGGCCTATGCCACCGCGGCCATCGCCACCGCGATCCGCGAGGGCGGGATCGAGGCGGCGCAATACCAGGTCGCCATGCGCCAGGTCGATGTGCTGGCCGAGGTCGGCAAGGGGCAGGGCAAGCAGACGGTGATCGTCCCCGCCTCGGCCGTCGAGGCGCTGGGCGACGCCTTCCGCATGCTGCGGGGTGGCAAATGAGCTGGGCGAACGGCTGGATCTGGATCATCGCGGCGCTGATCCTGGCGGCGGTGGAACTGGCGCTGCCGGGCTGGTTCTTCCTGGGCCTGGCCGGCGCGGTGCTGCTGATGGGGCTGGCGCTGCTTCTGGGCCTGTGGCCCGGCGGGCTGCCGATGGCGCTGGTGGTCACGGCGGTCCTGACCGGGGTGATCTGGCTGGCGTTGCGGCGCATCTTCGGCAAGAACCGCGGCGAGGTGCGGCGCTGGACCCGCGACATCAACGACAACTAGGCTTTGCCGGCGCCAAGCTGGTGCTAACCCATGGCGCGTGCCTGCTGACCTGCCTGCGCGACGATTACGGCTGGATCCCCTTTCCGGCGCATTGGGATCTGCCCGGCGGCGGGGCCGAGCCGGACGAGTCGCCGGTCGAATGCGCCCTGCGCGAACTGGACGAGGAATTCGGGCTGCGCCTTGCGGCCGGGCGGCTGGCGGGGCGGGCCTTTCCCTCGGTCTCGGAGCCCGGTCGGCTGTCCTGGCTGTTTTCCGGCACGATCACCGCGACCGAGATCGCGGTGATCCGCTTTGGCGGCGAGGGGCAGGAATGGCGGATGATGCCGGTTGCGGAATTCGTCGCCCATCCGCGCGCCGTGCCGCATTTCCGCGACCGAGTGCGGCTTGTCCTTGCCGGTGCCGGCTGCGGGATTTGAGAATCGCCCCGCGGCGTGCATGATCGGGCCACCCGCAGCAAGGAGGGCAGCCATGTCCCGCATGCAGCTTTATCGTCGCAACGGCTGGGGCTCGGCCATCGTCGAGGCGCAACTGGCGCATTACGGGCTCGATGCCGAGGGGGTCGAGGTCGCGGATCTGTTCCTGGACCCGGCCGCCAGACGCGAATTGATGCGGATCAGCCCGGCCGGGCAAATCCCGGTGCTGATCCTGCCCGATGGCCGGGTCATGTCGGAAAGCGCGGCGATCACGCTGTACCTGGCCGACATGACGGGCAGGGACGACCTGGTGCCCGAGGCCGGGGCCGCCGAGCGGCCGCGTTTCCTGCGCTGGCTGATCTTCCTGGTGGCGCAGGTCTATCCCTGCTTTACCTTTGGCGACGATCCGGCGCGGTTCCTGAGCGACCCGGCGGCGCAAAAGGAGTTGGGCGAGGCCACCACGGCGCGGTTGCAGCAGCTTTGGGCCGCCGTTGAAGGCGTGGTGGGCGCGCCCTGGTTCCTGGGCGAGCGGTTCTCGGCGCTGGATATCTACCTGGCGGCGATGACCAACTGGAAGCCCGGCCCGGAATGGTTCGAGGGCCATGCGCCCAAGGTCTGGTCCATCGCCCGCGCTACGGCGGCGCGGGAGGATCTGGCGCCGGTCATGCAGCGCAATTTCGGCTGATTATGCCCCGGCCAGTTCGGCCTGGATCGCCTGAGCCGCGGCGCGCGGGTCCGCGGCCTGCCAGATCGGCCGTCCGACGACGATATGGTCGGCGCCGCTGGCGATGGCCGTGGCCGGGGTCTCGATCCGCTTCTGGTCGCCGGCATCGCTGCCCGCCGGGCGCACGCCGGGGGTCACGATCAGCCGGCCCGCCGCCTCGGGCAGGGCGCGGATCAGGGCTGCTTCGCGCGGGCTGGCGATGACGCCGTCCGCCCCGGCCTCGAAGGCGCGGGCGGCGCGGGTCGCCACGATCTCGGCCACGTCGCCCGGCACGATCAGCCCGGCATCCAGGTCGGCGCGGTCCAGCGAGGTCAGGATGGTCACCGCCAGGATCTTCAGCCCCGAGCCGCTTGCCCCCTGTTTCGCCGCCCGGACCACATGCGGGTCGCCATGCACGGTCAGGAAATCCAGGTCGTATTGCGCGATGCCTTTCACCGCCGCCTCGACCGTGGCGCCGATGTCGAAGAACTTCATGTCCAGGAAGATGCGCTTGCCATGTTCCTGTTTCAGCTCGTTGGCCAGCGCCAGGCCGCCGCCGGTCAGCATGCCCAGGCCGATCTTGTAGAAGCTGGCGGCGTCGCCGATCCTTTCGGCCAGTTCCAGCCCGGCCAGCGCGTTCGGCACGTCCAGCGCCACGATCAGACGGTCGTCCATGTTCCACCTCAGCCTGCGACAAACGGGCCGCTTATAGGCGGGAACCCTCTGTCTTGAAACCCCGTTTGTTCCTGCCCATGTGACTGGCAAGACCCGAGCCGGATCGTGCCAATGCGGGCGATCCAAAGCGGGGGCTGAGGAAAGGATTTTCATATGGATATGGAAAAGTTCACGGAACGGTCGCGGGGCTTTTTGCAGGCGGCGCAGACCATCGCCATCCGCGAGGAAAACCAGCGCGTGATGCCCGAGCATCTGCTCAAGGCGCTGATGGATGACGACCAGGGCTTTGCCAGCAACCTGATCGCGCGGGCCGGCGGCGATGCCCAGGCCGTGCGCCAGGCCGTCGACCAGGCGGTGGCGAAGCAGCCCAAGGTCAGCGGCGGGCAGGGGCAGGTCTATGTCGATCCCTCGATGGTGCGGGTGCTGGACGAGGCCGAGAAGCTGGCCAAGAAGGCCGGCGACAGTTTCGTGCCCGCCGAGCGGGTGCTGACCGCGCTGGCCATCGTCAACACCAATGCCCGCGATGCGCTGGCGGCCGGCAAGGTGACGGCGCAGGCGCTGAACGGCGCCATCAACGACATCCGCAAGGGGCGCACGGCCGACACCGCCAGCGCCGAGGACAGCTATGAGGCGCTGTCGAAATACGCCCGAAACCTGACCGAGGCCGCGGCCGAGGGCAAGATCGACCCGATCATCGGCCGGGACGAGGAAATCCGCCGCGCCATGCAGGTGCTGTCGCGCCGCACCAAGAACAACCCGGTGCTGATCGGCGAGCCCGGCGTCGGCAAGACCGCCATCGCCGAAGGGCTGGCGTTGCGCATCATCGACGGCGACGTGCCGGAAAGCCTGCGCAACAAGCAGCTCTGGGCGCTGGACATGGGGGCGCTGATCGCCGGCGCGAAATATCGCGGCGAGTTCGAGGAGCGGCTGAAGGCGGTGCTGAAGGAGATCGAGGATGCCGCCGGCGAGATCGTGCTGTTCATCGACGAGCTGCATGTGCTGGTCGGCGCCGGCAAGACCGACGGCGCCATGGATGCCGCGAACCTGATCAAGCCGGCG
>Ga0182741_1000916_pt1 | contig 41548 bp, 37 predicted proteins | sample eDN5th37CBELigOP_FD_128874 | JGI IMG/M metagenome (GOLD analysis project Ga0182741, IMG submission 128874) | Enriched Organic Plus compost microbial communities from Emeryville, California, USA - eDNA 5th pass 37_C BE-Lig OP (version 2) (version 2) ... | reverse complement strand
GGCATGGTGTTCCAGAAGCCCACGCCGTTTCCCATGAGCATCTACGACAACATCGCCTTCGGCGTGCGCCTGTTCGAGCGCCTGTCCAAGGGCGAGATGGACGAGCGCGTGGAATGGGCGCTGTCCAAGGCGGCGCTCTGGAACGAAGTGAAAGACAAGCTGAATCAAAGCGGCAACAGCCTGTCGGGCGGGCAACAGCAGCGCCTGTGCATTGCGCGCGGCGTGGCCATCAAGCCCGAAGTGCTGCTGCTCGACGAACCCTGCTCGGCGCTCGATCCGATTTCCACGGCCAAGATCGAAGAACTGATCGCGGAACTGAAGAACGACTACACCGTCGTCATCGTGACCCACAACATGCAGCAGGCGGCCCGCTGTTCCGACTACACCGCCTACATGTACCTGGGCGAACTGATGGAATTCGGCGAAACCGACCAGATCTTCGTCAAGCCGGCCCGCAAGGAAACCGAAGACTACATCACGGGCCGCTTCGGCTAGCGCCCCGCGCCGCCTTCCCGCCTTGCACCACGCCGGCCCCGCGCCGGCGTTTTTCTTGGGCCGCGCGCGGCGCGCGGCATTCCATCGCGCTTGCCGCGCGGCGCCCAGCGTGCCCTCCGGCCGTTGACAGGCAGGCGGGCCGGCTTCTATATTGTTCACATACAAGTTCTTATGCGTTCACATTTATGAACGACCAAGTCAAATCCGCGTCGCGGGTGCTGGATATCCTGGAACTCTTCTCCGGCGTGGCCGAGCCCATGGGCGTCAGCGATGTCGCCAAGCGGCTGGACCTGCCCAAGAGCAGCGCGCAGGCGCTGCTGCTGACCCTGGCCGCGCGCGGCTACCTGGTGCGCGATGGGGCCGAATACGTGCTGCCGCCGGAACTCCGGGGCGGGTGGGTGGGCGGCATGCGCACGCGCCTGCAAGGCATCGCCGGCCCGGTCATGGAACGCGCCGCCCAGGAAAGCGGCGAGTCGCTGTTCATCGGCATGCTCACCCCCACCGGCCAGGTGCAGTACCTGGCCAAGGCCGTCAGCGCGCAAGAGATTCGCTACGATGCGGCGCTGCAGCCCCTGCGGCCGGCCCATTGCACGTCGATGGGGCTGGCGATCCTGGCCCATACGCCGGGCTACGACCCCGTCAGCGTCGCCTTCCAGGCCTACACCCCGCACACCATTACCGACCCCGCGCAGATCGCCCGCCTGCTGGCGCACGCCCGGCGCGACGGCTACGCCGAGATTTTCGATGGGCACGTCGAGGGCGCCTCGGGCGTGTCCGCGCCCATCTTCGGCGCCAGCGGCGCCGTGGTGGCCGCGCTGAACATCGGCGCGCCGACCTGGCGATACCAGCGCAACCGCGAACGCCTGATCGGCATCGTGCGGCGCGAGGCCCAGGCCATCACGGCGCTGCTGGCGCCGGCCGACCCCGACAAGCAGCATGCATCGGCCGGCGCGCCCGCGCCGGCCTGAATGTGTCGAATGCAGGCGGGCCGCGCTCCCCGCCTGGCATCGTTGATCCGCGGCGCCAATCAGGAGACAACAGGAATGGGCAAGCACAAGGTTTTCGATCCACAGGACATCAACGGCATCCTGCCGCCGCTGGCCACGCCGTTCGACGCCGACGAAAACGTCGATGCCGCGGTGCTGCGGCGCGAAGTGCGATACATGCTGGAGCAGGGCGTGCACGGCGTGGTGCCGGGCGGCAGCGCCGGCGAGGGCTACACCCTGTCGGTGGACGAGCTGCGCCAGGTGGTGGGCACCACTTGCGAAGAAGTGGCGGGCCGCGTGCCGGTGGTGGCCGGCATCATCGTCAACAGCACCCGCCAGGCCATCGAAAGATCGAAGGCGCTGGCCGACCTGGGCGTGTCGGCGCTGCAGATCACGCCGGTGCACTATATCTACCGCAACGACGACGAGGCGATGATCCGCCACTATGGCGCCATCCAGGACGCGGTGGGCATTCCCATCATCATCTACAACGTCATTCCCTGGAACTACCTGTCGGTGGACCTGCTGTTGCGCATGATGCGCGAGGTGCCCGGCGTGTACGGCGTCAAGCAAAGCGCCAGCGACGTGAAATCGCTGGCCGACCTGATCATGCGCTGCCAGCCGGGCAACCGCATCTACGCGGCGATCGACGCCTTGCTGTACCCGACTTTCGCCCTGGGCGCGCACGGCGCGATCTCGCAGATCCTGACCGCCGCGCCGGGCCCGTGCGTGCAGCTGTGGAAGCTGGTGCAGGCGGGCGAGCACGCGGCCGCGCTGGCGCTGCACACGCAGCTGCTGGAGATGTGGAACGCCATCTCGGGCGACAACCGCCTGGCGGTGACCAAGCACGCGCTCAGCCTGCAGGGCGTGCCCGTGGGCAATCCGCGCGCGCCGATGGCGCCGGCCAGCAGCCAGCAGAAAGACAACGTGCGCCAGGCGCTGGCCAAGATCCTGGGGGACAAACAGTTGCAAGCGGCCGCCTGACGGCACGCGAATCAAATCCGCGACGACGGATTCTTTTCCCTAAAAAAGCAGGGCCTAGAGGAGACATCTCATGAAAACGCTCATCCAAGCAGCGGCAGGCCTGGTTCTTTCGCTGGCGGTCGGCGGCGCGTTCGCGCAGCCGTACCCGGACAGGCCGTTGCGCCTGATCGTGCCGTTCTCGCCGGGCGGCACTACCGATGCGGTGGCGCGCGTCATGGCCCAGTACCTGGCCCAGGAAGTGGGCCAGCCCGTGGCGGTCGAGAACAAGGGCGGCGGCAGCACCATCATCGGCACCGAGGCGCTGGCGCGCGCCGCGCCCGATGGCTACACGCTGATGCTGGCCACGCCCGACTTCACCGTCAACCCCAGCCTGCGCGCCAAGCTGCCGTACGACACGCTGAAAGACTTCACCCCCATCGCGCTGATCGGCACCTATCCCATGCTGCTGGTCACGCGCGTGGGCGGCGGGCTGGACTCGACGCAAAAGCTGCTGGAACGGGCCAGGGCGCATCCGAAGCAACTGAACTTCGCCTCGGCCGGCACCGGCTCGATGCCGCATCTGTGCGCCGAACTGATGGCGTCGCTGGCGCGGGTCGACTTGATGCACGTGCCGTTCAAGGGCAATGGGCCGGCGCTGACGGACCTGGTGGCGGGCCGCGTGTCGATGCTGTTCAGCGGCGCGCCCGCGGTCGACGGGCTGGTGCAAAGCGGCAAGCTGCAGGTGCTGGCGGTGACCAGCAAGTCTCGCCATCCCGCGCTGCCCAACGTGCCCACGCTGGCCGAGAGCGGCGTTCCGGGCTACGAGGTCATTGCGTGGTTTGGCGTGCTGGCGCCCGCCGGCGTGCCGCCCGCGGTGGTCGAACGGTTGAATGGCGCCATCGGCACCGTGATGGCCATGCCCGAAGTCCGCGACAAGCTCTCCAGCCTGGGAGCGGACCTGCGCGCCAGCACGCCGGCCGAGTTCGACCGCCAGATCCGGTCGGAAATCGATAAATGGGGCAAGGTGGTCAAGGCCGCCGGCATCGAGGTCAATTAAGGCCCGCGCCATTCCCAGGCCCCAGGCGGGTGGCCGGCGCATGCCGGCGGCCTGGAACCTGGGCAACTGGAAGACGCTGATCCAGGGCAACGGCATCAAGCTGGAGTAGGGCGCGGGCCGGGCCCCGGCCCGGTCCTAATCCGTGCGGGCCGCGGCGGCGGCGGCGGCCGCGCGCGCCGACGCCGGCAGCATCGCGCCATGGCCCAGGCCGGCGAAACCGCGGTAGTCGACCTTCAAGCCCGGCTTGCCCATCAGTTCGGCGGCCAGCGCCCGGGCGCCGCCCGCCGCGTCGCGGCCGTCCCGCGGCGGGCGGCCGCGCTCGGCGCGCGAGCGTTCGTCCGTGCCGACCCAAAGGTGCAGTTGCCGCGGCGCGCCGGCGCAGCAGGCGCGCAGGTCCAGCGCGCGCAACTGGCCGGCCATGTACGGCGCATGCCACCACAGCGACGGGCTGGCCGCCACATAGCGCTGGAAGGCCCGCGGACGCGTGCTCAGCGCATGCAGCACGAACAGCCCGCCATAGGAATGCCCATACAGCGTCTGGCGCGATTCGTCGATGGGGGCGGCGGCGCGCACTTGCGGCTTGACGCGCTGTTCGATCAGGTCCAGCCAGGCGTCGGCGCCGCCGTTGCGGCGCGCCGGCTGGCGCGGGTCGGGGCTGCCCTGTGAACCGGTTCCCGGCAGCCGCGGTGTGTAATCCCAGGCGCGCGCGTCCACGTCCAGGCGCGCGTCGACGTCGTAGCCGATACCGGCCAGCACGGCCCGCGGCGCGCCGCCGGCATCGGCCAGCGCCTGCAGCGTGGCATTGCCGTCCAGCAGGTACAGCACCGGCCAGCCCGCCGCCGGCGCGGGGCCGGGCGGCACGATGATGGTCAGGCGCACGGCGCGTAGCCCGTCGCCGCGCGGCAGCGTGACCTGCCGGGCCAGGCCCAGCAAACCCAGCCGGGCGCGTGCCTGGGCCGGCGTCATGCCGTCGTCCAGCATCGGCTGCCCGTGCGCATCGGGCGCGGCGGCCAGCAGCGCGCCGCACAGCGCCGCGGCGGCGGGCCAGCCCAGGCGCAAGGGCCGCATCAGTACGTCACCGTCATGGTGGCGTAGTAGGCGCGCCCGGGCTCGTTGTAGGTGGCGGCGCCGGACGAGCTGGCATTGCCCTCGCGATACAGCTGCTTGTCGAACAGGTTGCTTACGCCCACCCGGAAGCGCAGGTTGCGGTTGGGCTCGTAGCCCACGCTCAGGCCCACCAGCGCATAGGGGCTGATGGTCTTCAGGCCGTCGCCTTCCAGGTCTTCGCCGGTGCGCGCGTTGGTCTTGGGGCCCTTCTGCTTGCCGTAGTACGTCAGGTTGGCCTGGAACGACCATTCCGGCGTGTAGAACCAGTCCAGCGTGCTGTTGATGGTGTATTCGGGAATCACGCTCAGCGGCTCGCCGGTGTCCTTGTTCTTGGACTGGATCATGTAGGTGAAGTTGGTGTTCCAGTCCAGCGCCGGCGTCAGCGGAATGAACAGGTTGCCTTCCAGGCCCTCGACCACCGCCTTGCCGCTGTTGCCCCATTGCAGCACGCGGGCGCCGTTGGGCAGGCGGTACAGGTAGTCGGTGTCCGCCACGATCTTGTTCTTGTAGTCGTTGCGGAAGTAGGCCGCGCTGGTGCGCCACGTGCCGGGGTCGTACTCGAAGCCGATTTCCTTGTTGACGCTGATTTCCGGCCGGAGGTCTTCATTGCCCACCAGGTAGCAGCCGCCCGCATTGGTCTGCGATTGCAGGCAACCGTTGCCGCGGCTGTACAGCAGGTAGTTGGGATTGGACTGATACAGGTTGGGCGCCTTGTAGGCGCGCGCGATGCCGCCCTTGATGCGCAACTCGTCGGTGGCCGCGTACGACGCGTTCAGGCTGGGGCTCCAGTTGCTGCCGAATTCGCTGTTGTGGTCCAGGCGCACGCCCGGCGTCAGCGTGGTGCGCAGGCCCGCCTCGATGTTGTCCTCCACGAACAGGGCATAGCTGTTCTGGGTGGTCTTGGTGGGGCGCTCGCTACCGGCGGTGCCGCCGATGGTGCCGCCGGTACCCGAGTATTCCTGGCGCATGGCCGACGGGTCGTCGAGCGATTCGCGCAGGTATTCCACCCCCACCGTGGCCACCTGCTGCCAGCCCAGGCGGAACGGCACGTTGACTTCGCCCGCGGCGCGCAGGTTCTTCAGCCGCGCGGTTTCGCGGCCCATGTCCACGGGGGCGCCCTCGGGGCCGCCGGCCAGGCCTTCCTGCTGGCGGGAATTGCGCGTGTAGTCGTACGCCAGCGAAGCGCGCGAGGTGCCCCAGGCATAGTCGCCGCGGTGCGACAGGCTGAAGTTCTCGCGGTACATGGCGTTGGTTTCCTCGCCGTACAGGCTGTCCGAGAAATCGCTGTTGGCGTTGTTCATGGTGTCGCCGGCGAACAGGTTGCCCTGGCGGCTGAAGCCCATTTCCAGGTCCACGGTGTTGCGGCTGTCGGGGCGCCACGAGAACAGGGCGTTCAGGTCCTGGTTGATGACGCCTTCGCGGCCGGCGGTGCGCGGGCTGCCGTTGTCGGCCGTTTCGGCATGCCCCGCGTTGATGTCGCGCGAATCGGGGTTGGTCTTGTTGTAGTTGCCGTACACCCGCATGCTCAGCGTTTCGCTCACCGGCGTGGAAAGCCGCACGTTGACGCGATTGGTGTTGCCCTCGTCGCTGTTCTCGGGCTGGTTCAGGTAGTACGTGGCCGAGGCGCTGGGCTTGTCGGCGGGCTGCTTGGTGATGATGTTGACCACGCCGCCCATGGCGCCCGACCCGTAGCGCGCCGCGGCCGGGCCGCGGATCACTTCGATGCGTTCCACTTCCTCGGCGGGCACCCAGTTGCTGTCGCCGCGCGTGTCGCGGTCGCCGTTCCAGCCGTAGCGCACGGCGTTGCGCGAATTGACCGGCTTGCCGTCGATCAGGATCAGGGTGTTTTCCGGGCCCATGCCGCGGATGTCGATCTGGCGGCTGTTGCCGCGCGCGCCGCTGGCGCTGTTGCCGGTCAGGTTCACGCCGGGCTCGCGACGGATCACGTCCGACAGGTCGTTGGCGGGCGGGCGGCGCTGGATCTCTTCCGCCGTGATCACCGACACCCCGAGCGATTCCTTGATTTCCTCTTCGGCGGTGCCCAGCACCTCCACCGCAGCCATTTCCTGGATGGCCGCCTGGTCCTGCGGCGGGGTGGAAGTCTGGGCCAGCGCGGCGCCGGACAGGGCGAAGCTGACGACGGCGCCCAGGTACGGGCGCGCGGAAGGGGGCGTGGACATGCCGGATGCTCCGAGTAGGCAATAACTGGCGCGCCCCGGTTACCCGGTGGCGCGCCTGATATGGTTTAATCGCTAATGATTGCTAATATCATTACTTGTTCAACATTATGTCAGCCAAGTTGCCACGCGGGCTTTGCGTGCCCACCAGAAAGCTTTGCCTGATCCTCAATTCCCCATGAAACCGGGCTTGCCCGCCCGCGGCGCTCCGTTTCGCCACAAGGCCCCGCTGGTCGACGCGCCGGCTTTGCATCGCCAGGCGCGCCACGGCACGGCGCAGTACGCGGTGGTGGCGCCGGGCGCCAGCCGGCCCATGTTCGAAGGGCTGGTCGATACGGTGGCGCTGGCCGACGGCCTGGTGCTGCACCGGGTCGACGCGCGCGACCTGCAGGGCGTGGCGGTGCATGCGACGCTGCGGCCCGGGCTGCGCATTGCCCTGACGGTGGGCGGCAAGGCCGACGTCGATTTTGGCGGCCATCGCCTGCTGCTGGGCCCGCGCCCCGACGGCGGGGCGTGCGGGGCGGTGGTGGCGGTGTCCGAGCCCACCGCGTTCGTGCGCCAGTCGCGGCGCGGCGATATCGAGCGCACCGTCAGCCTGACGTTCGGCGACGAATGGCTGCGGCGCCGCTTCGGCGACGAATTGCAACCTTGTCTGGCTTTCTCGCGCCGGCGCCTGTCGGTGCATCCCTGGAATGCCTCGGCGCAGGCGGTGGCGTTGGCCGAGCAGATGCTGGCGCCGCCCGAACTGGACGGCGCCCTGTGGCGCATGTACCAGGAATCGCGTTCGCTCGACCTGGCGGTCGAGGCCTTTGCCTGCCTGGGCGGCGCGATTCCCGCCCCGGCCGCCGCGGGGCTGCGCCGGCGCGAGCGCGCCCGCATGGAGCAAGTGCGCGACCTGCTCGACAGCGGTCAGGCCGATCAGTTGACGCTGGACCAGATCGCCCGCCATGCCTGCGTCAGCGCCAACACGCTGCAGCGCCACTTCCGCGCCGTATGGGGCAAGACGGTATTCGCCTACTTGCGCGAGGCGCGGCTGGCACGCGCGCGGCTGGCGCTGGAGCGCGACGCGGTGAGCGTGGCGCAGGCGGCCTGGATCGCCGGCTATTCCAGCCCGGCCAATTTCGCCACCGCATTCCGCCAGCGCTATGGCATGGCGCCGGGGCAGGTGGGCCGGCGGGCCTAGCGCGCCGCGGCGCTAGGCGATAGCGGCCGCGGCCGTTTCGCCTGCCGGCTCGATGCCCTTGAAGCGCCGCGCCGAGTCTTCCACCCAGGCCCGGAAGGCCTGCACCGCCGGCGAATCGCGCTTGTATTCGGGGTACACCAGGCAATAGCGCTTGGCATGCTTGAGCGCGATGTCGAACGGAATGGCCAGGTCGCCGCGCCGCAGTTCCTGCTCGACATAGAAGCGCGGCACCAGCGCCACCCCCAGCCCCGCGCGGGCGGCCTCGATCACCATGGAATACAGCTCGAAGCGCATGCCGGGCAGGGGGCGCTCGTCGGCCGCGCCCACCATATCGAACCAGCGGCGCCACACGTCCGTGCGGGTGGCCTTGTGCAAGAGCGGCACCCGGGCCAGGTCGGCCGGCTCGCGCAGCGCGTGCAGGTCGTGGTGCTGCGGGCTGATCACCGGCACGACTTCTTCGTCGAACAGCTCGATTTTGACGACGCCCGTCCAGGCCGGGTGATCGAAATGCAGGGCGGCGTCGAAGTTGGTGCCCCGGAACAGGAATGGGTCGGGCCGTTCGCTGAAATTGACCGTGATGTGCGGATGCAGCGCGCGGAACTCGTGCAGCCGCGGCAGCAGCCAGCGGTTCGAGAACGTGGGGATGACCGCCAGTTCGAGGATGCCGCCGGCGCCGCGGTGTGCCATCAGCGCCTGGGTGTGCAGCTCGATTTCTTCCAGGTGGTGCGCGATGCGGTCGGCATAGTAGCGGCCGGCATCGTTGAGCACCACCTGCTTTTTCACGCGCGTGAACAGCCGGGTGTCCAGGTAGTTTTCCAGGGCGGCGATCTGGCGGCTGACGGCGCTTTCGGACAGGCACAGTTCTTCGGCCGCCCGGGCGAAGTTCTCGTGGCGCGCGGCGGCTTCGAAGACCGCCAGCGCGACCGTGCTGGGTATTTTCCGCTTCATGCGTGCGTCCCCCGGGGCAGGTTGAGTTGATGACGAAACCGCATCGATTCCTGATTATTAATCAGTTCCGCGCCCCACAGGGGCTGCCCATAATGACGCATCGCAATCAGGTCAGTCAGTACCATCAGACAAGGTCGAGGCAATGGAACGTTACCAACTTTTCATCAACAACGAATGGGTCGACGCCGCCGGGGGCGAATGGTTCGATACCGAAGACCCGTTTTCGGGTAAACCCTGGGCCCAGGTGCCCCGGGCGCGCGCCGCCGACGTGGACCGCGCCGTGGCGGCCGCCCGGCAGGCCTTCGAGGGCGAGTGGTCGCGGCTGTCGGCCAGCGACCGCGGCCGCCTGCTGTACAAGCTGGGCGAACTGGTCGAACGCAACGCCCAGCGCCTGGCCGAAGTGGAAAGCCGCGACAACGGCAAGCTGATGAGCGAAGTGCTGGGCCAGGTGAAATACTGCGCCAAGTATTTTTATTACTACGGCGGCCTGGCCGACAAGATCCAGGGCCACGTCGTTCCCATGGACAAGCCCGGGGTGTTCAACACGGTGCGCTACGAACCGATCGGCGTCGTGGCCAGCATCACGCCCTGGAACTCGTCGCTGCTGTTGACGGCCTGGAAGCTGGGCCCGGCGCTGTGCGCGGGCAATACCATCGTGTGCAAGCCGTCCGAATTCACGCCGACCTCGCTGCTGGTGCTGGCCGGCCTGGCCCGCGAAGCCGGCTTCCCGCCGGGCGTGATCAACGTGCTGACCGGCTTCGGCGCCGAAGCGGGCGAACCGCTGATACGCCATCCGGACGTGGGCCGGGTGGCCTTTACCGGCGGCGACGCCGCGGGACGGCGCGTCTACGTGACGGCGGCCGAAGGGTTGAAGCGCGTGTCGCTGGAACTGGGCGGCAAGTCGCCCAACATCGTGTTCGACGACGCCGACCTGGACCGCGCAGCCAACGGCGTCATCACCGGGATTTTCTCGGCGGGCGGGCAGACCTGCATGGCCGGCTCGCGCCTGCTGCTGCAAGAGTCCATCCACGACGAATTCCTGGCGCGCATCGAGAAGATCACCCGTTCGGCCAAGATCGGCGACCCGACCCAGCCCGACACCCAGATCGGTCCGGTGGCCACGCGGCCGCAGTACGAGAAGGTGCTGCAGTACATCGACATCGCCAAGCAGGAAGGCGCGCGCTGCGTCACCGGCGGGCGGGCGCTCAGCGGCGCGCAATACGGCGCGGGCCAGTTCGTCGAGCCGACCATCTTCGCCGACGTGACCAACAACATGCGCATCGCCCAGGAAGAAGTGTTCGGACCGGTGCTGGCGGTGCTGAAGTTCAAGGACGAGGCGGACGCCATTCGCATCGGCAACGACATCCGTTTCGGCCTGGCCGCGGGCGTGTGGACCAAGAGCCTGCATCGCGCCATGTTGCTGTCGGAAAAGCTGCGTGCCGGCACGGTGTGGATCAACAACTACCGTTCCACCAGCTACATGACGCCGTTCGGCGGCTACAAGGACAGCGGCCTGGGCCGCGAGGGCGGCTTCGAATCCGTGAAGGAATACATGGAAGTCAAGAGCGTCTGGATGTCGTCGGACTTGAACATGCCCAATCCCTTCATTCGCAAATACTGATTCTTCCGGAAAACGTAGAGAACAATGAGCGAGACAACTTCCCAGGGCGCGCGCGGGCCCTACGACGTGGTGGTGGTGGGCTGCGGCATCGCCGGCCTGAGCGCGGCGGTGACCGCCATGCAGGCCGGCGCGCGCGTGGCCATCCTCGAGCGCGCCCCGCGCGAAGATCGCGGCGGCAACACCCGCTGGACCGAGGCCATGCTGCGCATGAAAAGCGAGGCCGAGGTCGCCGACGATTTCGAGGCCCATTTCGCCGAGAACGCCGGCCACTACCTGGACCCGGAACTGGTCAACGAAGCGGCCGGGGCTTACGAGAACTGGTCTTCGATCGTCAAGGTGCTGGGCTTCGCCGATCCGGAACTGATCTCGACCTTCGCCGATAACGCCGGGCCGGCGATCGCCTGGCTGAAGAGCTTCGGCGTGCGCTTCGACTTCCTGCCCGGGTATTTCATCACCACCTGCACCAGCCGCATGGGGCCGGTGGGCGGCGGGCTGGCCATGGTCGAGGCCCTGGCGGGCTGGGCCGAGCAGAACGGCGCCGATATCTACTACCGCACCACGGCGCGCGAATTCCTGCGCGATGCCGACGGCGCCATCGCCGGCGTGCGGGCCACCGGCGCGGACGGGCGCGTCTTCGCGCTGCCGGCGCGCGCCACGGTGCTGGCCAGCGGCGGCTTCGAGGGCAACCCCGAAATGCTGGCGCAGTACCTGGGGCCGCGCGCCCGCTACCTGCGCCCGGTGGCACGGGGCGGGTACTACAACAAGGGCGAGGGGTTGCGCATGGCGCTGGCCGCCGGTGCGGCGCCTTCGGGCGACTTCGGGCAGTTTCACGCCGAGCCGCTGGACCCGCGCTCGGGCGCGCCCGAGCCCATTGTGCTGGTCTTCAACTACGGCGTGCTGGTCAACCGGCGTGGCGAACGATTCATCGACGAGGCGCCCGCCACGGTAGACGCCACCTACGAGTCCATCACGCGCGTCATCCACGAACAGCCCGAAGGCATCGCCTGGGCGGTGTTCGACGCGCGCATCGACGATGTGCCGAACTGGCGCCGCAGCGTGCGTTCGGACCAGCCCCCGGTGCGCGCCGACAGCGTGGCGGAACTGGCCGCCAAGCTGGCTGTGGATCCGGCCGCCCTGCAGGCCACTCTGGATGCTTACAACCAGGCCTGCGGCCCGGGGCAGTTCGACGCGCTGCGCACCGACGGGCTGGCCACGCGGGCCGGCTATGCGCCGCGCAAGTCGAACTGGGCGCGACCCATCGACCGGGCGCCGTTCTTCGCCTACCCGATCATCTGCGGCAACTGCTTCACCTTCGGGGGGCTGAAGGTCGACACGCGCAGCCAGGTGCTGAACACCGACGGCGACCCGATGCCGGGGTTGTACGCGGCCGGCGAGACCGTGGGGCTGTATTACGGCACCTACACCGGCGCCACTTCGGTGCTGCGGGGCGCGGTGTTCGGCCGGCTGGCCGGCAGCGAGGCCGCCCGGCGCGCCCGCGCATAGCGCCGCCCGTTCGCGGGCGGGGCGCCGCACCGGCGCGCGGCCACCTGCCGTCGCCGGCGTTTTCCCAGAGAAGCGATTCGAACAACACCCTGGATACGGGAGACAACCATGAAACGAAGCACGCTATCCGGCCTGCTGGCTGCCGTGGCCATCGCGGCCATGCCGCTGGCCGGCCAGGCCGCCGACACCACCGGCGTGACGGCCGACACGATCCGCATCGGCATGTTCGGGCCGCTGACCGGGCCCACCGCCATCGGCTCGCTGCCGCTGCTGGGGGCCACGGCCATCTACCGGCACGTCAACGAGACCGGCGGCATCAACGGCCGCAAGCTCGAAGTGCTGGTCGAGGACGACGCCTGCGACCCCAACAAGACCATTGCCGCCACCAAGAAGCTGATGTCGCAGGACAAGGTGTTCATGATTCACGGCGGCTGGTGCAGCGGCACGGTCATGGCGATCAAGCCGGAACTGCAGCGCCACCCGGAATTCCCGTACATGGTGCTGGGCGCGGCCAGCACGGCGATCTCGACGCCGGTGCAGGCCAACATCTTCCATCCGGTGGCCACCACCGCCACCGTGGCCCGCTCGATGGTGGACTTCGCGCTGAGCAAGCCGGGCGCCAAGCGCATCGCGATCATCAGCCACTCGGACGAATGGGGCAAGTCGCACATCGAGCCGGCGCTGGCCGAACTGAAGGCGCGCGGCCTCGAACCTGTGGAAACCGCCTACCTGGAGCGCGGCAGCACCGACGCCACGTCGCAATTGCTGCGGTTGCGCGCGGCCAAGCCCGACGCGGTGCTGGCCATCCTGTATCCGCCCGAGCTGACCATCTACCTGCGCGACGCCAACAAGTACGGCATCAAGGCGCCGACCGTCACCACCCAGGGCGTGTCGCTGGAGGACATGGTCAAGCGTGTCGGCAACCCCGCCGCCACCCGCGAACTGTATGTGTTCTATCCGCTGTCGCGGACGCTGGACGACGCCGGCTTCAAGAAGTGGAAAGACATCTACACGGCGGCCCATCCGAAAGACCCGGTCGAGACGCTGAGCTTCATGGGCATGACCGGGGCGCTGGCCGTCGTCGAGGCGCTCAAGCGCGCCGGCCCCGACCTGACCCGCGAGAAGTTCATGGCGGAACTGGACAAGCTGCGCGACTTCGACCCCGGCATCCAGTCCGGCCCGCTGACCTTCACGCCGCAGGACCACGCCGGGATCAAGCTGGGCAAGATGATCTACATGAAGGACGGCAAGCCCACCATCGTGTCCGCCTATCCGGCCGGCGGCTGATTGCGGGGGCGCGATCGTCATGCTTGCTCAATTGATCGTCAGCGGCATCGCGGTGGGATGCGTCTACGCCCTCATCGCGCTGGGGATGACCATCCTGTTCCGCTCTACCACCGTGGTCAATTTCTGCCACGGCGAATTCTTCATGCTGGGGGCGTTTGCCGTGCTGGTGCCGCTGCAGACGCTGGGGTGGTCCTACGGCTGGTGCCTGGTCTTTTCCCTGGGCCTGCTGTTCGCGGTGGGCATGGCGGTGGAACGCGGGCTGATGCGGCCGCTGCAAAGCGCGCCGCACATCAGCCTGGCCATGATGACCGTGGCCCTGTCGTATCTGTTCAAGGGCATCTCGCGGTTTTTCTACGGCCGCGAGGTGGTGGCCCTGCCGCCGCTGATGGCGGGCGACCCGGTGTTTTTCGGTGAAGTGGTGCTGTTGCCGCAGGACATGCTCATCATGGGGCTGGTGCTGCTGGTGGTGGTGGCCTTTTTCGTCTTCTTCCAGAAGACCGAGATCGGCAAGGTGGTCGAGGCCGCGTCGCAGACCCCGCGCGGCGCGTTCCTGTCGGGCATCAACGTGCCGCTGCTGCGCAACCTGATGTGGGGGGTGGGCGCAGCCATGGGCGCGCTGGCCGGCATCCTCATCGCACCCAACACGCTGGTGTATCCCGACATGGGCGGGCACATGCTGGTGCGCGGCTTCGCGGCCATGACGCTGGGCGGCTTCGGCTCGCTGCCGGGCGCCGTGGTGGGCGGCATCGTGCTGGGCGTGTTCGAGAACCTGGCGGGCGGATACCTGTCCAGCGCGCTGGTCGATATCACCGCATACCTGGTCATCATCATTGTCCTGCTGATCCGTCCGCAGGGCCTGCTCGGCTGGAGGCGAGATCGTGGCTGATTCCTGCAAGTACAAGCGGCGCCTGGCCTGGCTGCTGCTGTTCGTCGCGCTGGCGCTGTTGCCGCTGGGCGTGAACAACTATGTCCAGTTCGTCATCAACACCATGCTGGTCTACTGCCTGGCCGCGCTGGGCTTCAATATCGTGATCGGCTACCTGGGCCAGCTGGCGTTCGCCAATGCGGCCTTCTTCGGCATCGGCGCCTACGCGGCCGGGCTGGCGATGGCGCGGCTGGACCTGGCCTTTCCGCTGGCGCTGGCCGTGTCGGCCATCGCCGGCGGGCTGGCCGGCGGCCTGGTGGGCATGCCCGCGCTGCGCGTGCGCGGCTACTACCTGGCGATCGTGACGCTGGCATTCGGCGAGTTGATGCGCTGGTTCTACGTGCACGCCGACGGCATCACCTATGGCGCGGGCGGCTTCAGCCCGCCGCCGCCCACCTGGTTCGGCGCGCCGCTGAACGAAACGGGCAAGTACTACGTCTTCTTGGCCGTGCTGGCGCTGGGAGTGGCTGCCACGCAGCATCTGCTGAAATCGCGCATCGGCCGCGCGTTCGTGGCCATCCGCAACAACGAGCCGGCAGCCGCCTCGCTGGGCATCGCGGTAGCGCGCAGCAAAGTGGTGGCGTTTGCCTGGAGCGGGCTGATCGTGGGGCTGGCCGGCGGCCTGTATGCCTTGCTGAACGGCCGCATTTCGCCCGATACCTTCGGCCTGGCCCAGATGCTGATGCACTTCGCCATCGTGATGATCGGCGGGCTGGGCAGCCTGCTCGGCTCCATCCTGGGCGCGGTGCTGCTGACCGGCGCGCCGGAGCTGCTGCGCAATTTCCCCGGGCTGGAAGAAATCGTGTTCAGCCTGCTGCTGATGGTGGTGCTGTTCTTCATGCCCCGCGGCCTGGGCGGGCTGATCGCCGACCGCATCCCCGCCGTGCGCGAACGCCTGTACCGGGAGTAGGCCATGCTGCAAGTCGAGAACATGACGGTCCGCTTCGCCGGCCTGAGCGCGGTCAGCGACCTGTCGTTCCAGGTCTCGCCCGGCGAGATCTTCACCATGATGGGGCCCAACGGCGCCGGCAAGACCACCGCGTTCAACGCGATCACCGGGTTCGTGCGCCCGGCGTCCGGGACGGTGTCGTACAAGGGCGTATCGCTGCTGGGACGTTCGCCCGACCAGATCGCCGGCATGGGCATCCGCCGCACTTTCCAGAACAACGGCATCCTGCGCGAGATGACGGTGCTCGAAAATGTCCTGACCGGGCTCGAGCTGGCCATCCCGCATACCTTCTGGCGCACCGTCGCCGGGTTGCCGGGGGCGCGGCGCGCCGAACGCCGGGCCGTGGCCCAGGCGCGCGAGATGCTGGCGCGCATGGGTATTGCCGACCTGGCCGAACGCAACGCCGGCGACCTGTCGTTCGGCCAGCAGCGGCTGGTGGAGATCAGCCGCGCGCTGGTCGCCGGCGCCGAGCTGATCATGCTGGACGAACCGGCGGTGGGCCTGTCGCCCAGCGATCGCCACCACCTGGCGGGCGTGCTGCGCGGGCTGGCCGAATCGGGCATCGCGGTGGTGCTGGTCGAACACGTGCAGGACCTGGTCATGGCCGTGTCCGACCGGATCCTGGTGTTGAACTACGGAAAATGCCTGGCCGAAGGCGCGCCCGACGCGGTGCGCAATAATCAGGCGGTGCTGGAGGCGTATCTTGGCCACGAATGACTTGCTGCTGGATGTCGCCGGGCTGTCGGTCCGGCACGGCCGGGTGCCGGCGCTGTCGGGCATCGACCTGCAACTGCGCCAGGGCGAGGCCATCGGCCTGCTGGGCGCGAACGGCGCGGGCAAGACCACGCTGCTCAATGCGCTGTCGGGCTTCCTGCCGCACGAGGCCGGGGCGGTGCGCCTGTTCGGGCGTGCCGCCGGCGCGGGCGCGCCGCATCGCATCGCGCGGGCGGGGCTGCTGCAGGTCTCGCAAGACCGCGACCTGTTCGGCGACCTGAGCGTGCGCGACAACCTGCGGCTGGGCTGCCTGGCGCGCGCCAAGGCACGCTACGGCCGCAACCTGGAGCGTGTGTTCGGGTATTTCCCGCGCCTGCAGGAACGCATGGACCAGCGCGCCTCGACCATGTCCGGCGGCGAACAGCAGATGCTGGCCATCGGCCGGGCATTGATGGCCGAGCCGCGCATCATCCTGCTCGACGAGCCCTCGGCCGGCCTGTCGCCGCTGTTCGTGCAGGAAATCGGCGCCATGATGCAGGCGCTCAAGCGCGAGGGCGACGTGGCGCTGGTGCTGGTCGAGCAGAACATGCGGCTGGCGGCCCAGGTGGTGGACCGCTTCTACATGCTGCGCGCCGGGCAGGTGGTGGCACAGGGCCCGGCCGCCGAACTCGAGCGCGACTACGAACACCTGGCGCGCGAATACTACCTATAGGCGAGGGCGGCGGCGCGCTCGCGCCGGCGCTGGCCTCATGGCCTCGCCGCGCCGTCGCGGTAGGGGCTTTGCCGGGCGCTTTGCCGGGTCAGGTCGATGGCGTAGCTCAGCGCCATCGAAGGGGCCTTGCCCCGGTAGGCGATCGCCAGGTTGGCGATCGGCGGCTGGCCCCGCAAGGGCAGGTAGCGCACGCCCTCGGCCTGCAGCTGGCTCATGGTGGCGGGAATCACCGACACCCCCATGCCGGCAGCCACGAAAGTGACCACCGAAGTCAGCTGCGGAACCTCGATGCCCTCGGCCGGGCGGAAACCCGCCGTTTCGCAGGCCTGGACGACGGCGTTGTACAGGCCCACGCCCACCTTGCGCGGATAGAAGATGAACATGTCGTCGGCCAGCTCGCGCAAGTCGATGGATTCCTGCGTGGCCAGGCGATGCGTGGCGGGAATGACGGCCAGCATCGGCTCGGTGAGGATCGTCTCGACCTGCACCCCGGGCATCTGCTGCGCGGGGGCCCGCACGAAGGCCAGGTCCACCGACCCCTTGTACACGCGCTCGATCAGTTCCAGCGTGGAATGCTCTTGCAGGCTGACGCCCACGCCCGGATAGCGGCTGCGGTAAGTGCGGATGAGGCGGGGCACGAAAGGGTGGATGCTGGCCGACACCGTGAAGCCCAGCGACAGGGTGCCCACTTCGCCGCAAGCGATCCGGCGCGCCGCTTCCTTGGCGCGTTCGGCGCCGTCGAGCACCTGGCGGGCCTCGGCCATGAACGCGCGGCCGGCCTCGGTCAGCGCCACCCCGCGCCGGTCGCGTACGAACAGCTGGGCGCCGACTTCCTGTTCCAGTTGCTGGATCTGCTGGCTCAGGGGCGGCTGGCCGATGCCCAGGCGTTCGGCGGCCCGCGTGAAATGCAATTCGTTGGCGACGGCCATGAAGTACCGCAAGTGGCGCAGTTCCATATTTAATTCATCTTACAGGGATGTTTTCATATATTGGACAGATTCTAAACCGACGCCTACTATCTCGCGCTACCGCATCCGTCCATGTCGATGCGGAGACGGAACGGGATGATGAGCGAGACGATTTGCCTGGCGACCAAGCGCGTCTTCGAGCCGCCGGCCTTTGTCGTGCCGGACGATGCCTGCGATTGCCATGCGCATGTGATCGCCGTGGGCGACGCGCGGTATCCCCTGGTGGCGGGCCGCAGCTACGCGCCCCGGCCCGCATCGCCGCGCGACTACCTGGACATGCTCGACCGCCTGGGCATGCGGCGCGGCGTACTGGTGCAGGTCAGCGTGCATGGCACCGACAATCGCTACATGTTGTCCGTCTTGCGCGGCCACGGCGAACGGTTGCGCGGCGTGGCGGTCGCCGACCCGGCCGTGGGGGATGCGGAACTGTCGGACATGCATGCCGCCGGCGTACGCGGCCTGCGCATCAACACCCTGTTCGGCGGCGGCGTCGGCCTGGAGACCTTGCAGCGGCTGGCGGCGCGGATCGCGCCGCTGGGCTGGCACATGCAGTTGCTTATCGACATCCGCACATTGCCGGCCCTGCTGCCGCAACTGCGCGCGCTGCCGTGCCCCTGCGTGGTCGACCATTTCGGCCATCAGCCGGCCGGGCTGGGGCCGGATAGCCCGGGCTTCCAGGCCCTGCTCGAACTGGTGTCCGGACACGGCTGGTGGGTCAAGCTGTCGGGCGCCTACCGGATCAGCGCGATGCCCGGCTACGACGACGTGCTGCCGCTGGCGCGGCGCCTGGCCGCGACCGCGCCCGACCGCCTGGTCTGGGGCAGCGACTGGCCCCATGTGGCGGTGGCGCCCATGCCGGACACCGGCCATCTCTTGAACCTGCTGGCGCGCTGGGTGCCGGATGCCGATACGCGCCGACGCATCCTGGTCGATAACCCGGCCATTCTCTATCAATTCCAATAACCGGCAAAGGAGACCACATGCCTATCGTCAAGCGGGCCGACGGCCCCGACTTGCACTACACCATCACGGATTTCACCGATGCATGGGCCGATGCGCCCTATCTGTTCCTGCAGCACGGCTACGGCCGGCGGGGCCGGTTCTGGTTCCAGTGGGTGCCGCTGTTGAGCCGCTATTTCAAGGTGGTGTGTCCGGATATGCGGGGCCAGGGCGCATCGAGCCGCGACTTCGATATCGATACCGGCTTCACGCTCGAGACCTTGAGCGACGACGTGATCGCCATTGCCGATCATCTGGGCGCGCGCCGCTTTCATTACTGCGGCGAATCCATCGGCGGCCTGATCGGGCTGGCGTTGGCGGGGCGCTACCCCGAACGGGTGCTGACGCTGTGCAATGTATCCGGCCCGGTCTTTATTTCCGCCGCCGCCCGCCAGGGCTATGCCCTGGGCCAGGCCAGCTGGCCGGAAGCCGTCCGCAAGCTGGGGCCGCGCGAATGGCTGGACCGCACCAACGCCAGCACCCGCTTCCCCCCGGATACGCCGCCGGGCTTCCTGGCCTGGTACACCGATACGGTAGAAGAGACGGGCACCGAAGTGCTGGCCGCCCTGGCGCAGTTCGCGCTCGATGCCGATGCCCGGCCCTACCTGCCGAAGATCGCCGCGCCCATGCTCTGCCTGTACCCGCAGCGCGGCGCCATTGCCAACAGCGAACAGCAGGATGCGCTGAAAACCCTGGTGCGCGACCTCGACCTGCGCGAGGTAGGCACTACCTATCACATGATCCAGCACATCGTGCCGCACGAATGCGTCGGCCTGCTGAAGGCGCATATCGCGCGCCATGCCGGAACAACCGCTGTCTACGGGGAGGTCGCCTGACCATGCCAATCAAATCCACACTCATCGGCCTGGCCGCCGCCATCGGCCTGGGCCTGGCCGGCGCGGCCCAGGCGTCCGGCCCGCTTACCATGATCGTGCCGTTCTCGGCGGGTGGCTCGACCGACATCCTGGCGCGCGTGCTGGCCAAGGACATCGGCCAGGAACTGAACGTGCCGGTCGTCGTCGAGAACAAGCCGGGCGCCGAAGGATTCATCGCGGCGCGGCAGCTGCGCACCGCCAAGCCGGACGGCAACACCCTGATGCTGGTGACCACCAGCGTCTACGCCATCAACCCCGCCATCTTCACCGAGATCCCGTACGACTCGGCCAGGGATTTCACCACCGTCAGCGTGGTGGCGTCGTCGCCCAACGTCATCCTGGCGGCCTCGAACGCCAAGTACGGCAGCCTGAAGGACGTGTTGTCCGCGAGCGGCAAGGACGATGTCTACTATGCCACCGGCGCCACCATGCACTTGCTCAACGCAAAGTGGCTGGAAGCCCTGTCCGGCACCAGGATGACCAGCGTGCCCTACAAGGGCAGCGCCGCCGCCTATCCCGACCTGATCGCCGGCCGGGTCGATTTCATGGTGGACCAGCCCCTGTCCTCGCTGCCTTTCATCCAGCAGGGCCAGCTCAAGGCCCTGGCGGTTACCTCGGAAAAACGCTGGCCGCGAATGCCGGACGTTCCCACGGTCGCCGAGCAGGGCTTCCCGGATTTCTCGACCACGTCGTGGTGGGCGGTGCTGGCTCCGGCGGCGACTCCCAAGGAAGTGGTGCAGAAGCTGCACGACACCATCGCCAAGGGGCTGGCGCAGGCCGACACGCAAGAGAAAATCAACCAGATCGGCGCCGACATCGCCTCCATGTCGCTGCCGCAGGCGCAGGCCTATACCGCGGCGGAACTGGAAAAGTGGAAGGCCATCGCCAAGACCGCGAACGTCAAGATGAACTAGGGTCCGAACGTGCTCAAGCTGTCCGCGAACGTCTCGCTGCTGTTTCCCGAGCTGCCCTTCCTGGACCGGTTCGCCGCCGCGGCGCGGGCCGGTTTCATGGCGGTCGAGGCGATGTATCCCTACGACCACGAGATCGAGGCGATCGCCGCGCGCCTGCGCGAGCACGCGCTGGCCCTGTCCGTCATCAACCTGCCGCCCGGCGGGGCCGCCGACAAGGGCCTGGCGGTCCTGGCGGGCCGGCGGGCCGATTACGAGGACTCGCTGGCGCGCGGCCTGGACTATGCCCTGGGCCTGGGCTGCGGGCGCGTGCACCTGCTGACCGGCAATCTTCCGCCCGCCACGCCGCTGCGCGAGTGCCGCGCGCTGCTGGCGCGCAACCTGGAACGAGCCCTGCGGGTATTCGCGCCGCACGGCATCAAGGTCCTGCTCGAGCCGCTGAGCCGGCAGATGCTGCCGCACTATTCGCTGGCGCGCGTCGAGGAAGCCGTATCCTTGATCGACGAAATCGGTTCGCCGGACCTGGGCCTGCAACTGGACCTGTATCACACGCAGATGGAGCAGGGCAACCTGGCGGCGTTGATCGACCGCTACTACGCCTATATCGACTACATCCAGGTCGCCGGCGTGCCGGGCCGCCACGAGCCCGATATCGGCGAGGTCAACTACGGCTATGTGCTGGACCTGCTGCAACAGCGCGGCTTCGACGGCTGGGTGGGCTGCGAGTACGTGCCGCAAGGCGACACGCTGCAGGGCCTGCGCTGGGCGCGCGAGCGGGGCTGGCTGCCCGCCGGCGCGACCCAAGGGGCCTGAAGCCCGGGGCAGGGCGGGCGCCCCGCCCCGCGGCGATCAGCCCGCCACGCGGAAGCGTTCGGCGTCGTCCATGAAGGCCTTTTCGCCGAACCCCGCTTCGTTGGACCCGAACGGCATCTGCGCGCGCAGCTTCCAGTAGGCGGGAATGTTCCATTCGCGCGCCACGGCGGCGTCGATCAGCGGGTTGTAGTGCTGCAGGCTGGCCCCCACGCCGGCGTTGGCCAGGGCCGTCCATACCGACAACTGCGCCATGCCGCCCGCCTGTTCCGACCACACCGGGAAGTTGTCGGCGTACAGGGGGAATTTTTCTTGCAGGCTGCGCACCACGTCCTGGTCTTCGAAGAACAGCACGGTGCCCACGCCGGCGGCAAAGCTGTTGAGCTTGGCTTCGGTCTGGCCGAAGCTTTCGGCCGGCGCCACCTTGCGGACTTCGTCCACGGCAATGCGCCACATTTTTTCGCTTTCGGCGCCGAACAGCACCAGCGCGCGCGAGCTCTGCGAATTGAACGACGAGGGGCTGTGCTTGATCGCTTCCTGGATCAGGGACAGCAGGTCTTCCTTGGATACCGACAGATTGCGGCCCAGCGAATATTGCGTGCGGCGCTTCTTCAGCGTGTCGAGAAAAGCGTTGTTCATGAGCGTGTGTCTTCCAACTGGTAGATAGGCGGGTGATGCGCGGCAAATTCTACCGGCGCAGATGCGCCAGGGATATGGATTCGGGCCCAAAAGACACGTCCGGGCGTGGAACGAACTGTTCCTTGTATGGTGTGAATTGAATCTCGTCGCTCGCCAGGCCGGGCGCGGGCCGCCGGGTTGGTGACGACCTGACTGGCCGTATGCGCGCAGCGTAGCGGCAGCCAACCGGCCAATTACGGTATTTCATATAATAAAATAAATTTTATTCAATGAAATATCTGACCCATGACTTCCATCCCTGAAGAGAATCTCGTACGCAATCTTGTCGCCCGGCAGTCGCAACCGGTTTCGGCCACCACGCGTGAACGGCTGGCGCAGGCGCTGATGGACTGGTTCACGGCGGGATGGTCCGGCATCGATATGCCCGCCGCGGCCATCATGCGCGAGGTGGCGGGCCAGTGCCATCCCGGCGCGGGCAATGCGCCGGTCTTCGGCGGCCCTGCCGTTTCCGGCATGGCGGCCGCATTTGCCAACGCCGCCATTGCCCATCTTCGCGAGATCGACGATGCGCACCGGGCGGCAATGCTGCACCCCGGCGTCGTGGCCATCACGCCGGTGATGGCGTTGGCGGCGCAACAGGCGCTGACACGGCGCCGGGCAATTGACGCGATCGTCGCCGGTTACGAAGTGGCATTGCGCCTGGGCGAAGCGCTGGGCCCCCGGCATGCGGCCAATTTCCATGCCACGGCGACGGCCGGCGCCGTGGGCGCGGCCGCTGCGGCGAGCGTTGCGCTGGGCTTGCCGCCCGGCCAGCTGCATCACGCCCTGGGCATCGCTGCCACCCAGGCGGCCGGCCTATGGCAATTGGTCGACGATGGCGCGCATGCGTCCAAATCCCTGCATCCTGCGATGGCAGTGCGCAATGGGCTGACCGCCGCCTATGCTGCGCGAGCCGGCTTGCCGGGCGCGTATGCGTTCGCGACCGGCGGGCGAGGCCTGTACGCGTTGCTGGGTGGCGACGGCCCGCCAGGCGCGCTGGATGGCGAAGCCGATGCGCCCGAACGCATCAATACCGCAACCATCAAGGCCTGGCCATGTTGCGCCCAGTTGTTCACTCCGCTGGACGCAACCCGCGAACTGATGGATGCCCATGGCATCCGGTCCGACGATGTGCGGGCCGTCGACATCGCGATTTTTCCCCATGCGCTGAAAATCGCCGGCGTGGACTGGCCGGCCAATCCGGCCGAGACCTGCTTCAGCCTGCGCTACGTGGTGGCCACGCTGTTGCTGCGCGGCGAATTGCGCATCGCCGACATGGAGGCGCCGCAACTGGACTCGTCCGACCTGAAGGCGCTGGCCGCACGCATTACGGTCAGCACCGACGAATCCTTCCAGCGTGCTTTTCCCCGCAAGCGGCCGAGCCGGGTGACGATCACGCTGCACGATGGCCGGCAATTGAGCACGATCCGCGAACTGCGGCGCGGCGATCCGGAAGAGCCCTATACCTGGCAAGCGCTGCAGGCGCGCATGCGGGCATTCGCGCCGGGCATGGGCGACGCCGCCGCCGGCGAGATCGCCGGCTGGTGCGCGGCGTTTGTCGACCCGGATGGCGATGCCGTGCAATGCCGCCCCGAGGCCCGTCTGTTTACCGGCTGACGCCCCGCCCGCCGGATCAGGACGGGCCCTGCCAATCGGCGGGCGGATAAGCGGAAAAACTTTGCAGGGCCAATTCCCGGCGCACGATCTCCACCGCCTTCAATTGCGCTTTTTCATTGTGGCGCGATGCCAGCCCCAGCACGACCAGCGAGCCGACGAAACTTCCGTCGGCATCGAAGACGGGCAAGGCCACGGAAGCCATTTCGGCGACCCGTTCCGAACGCGTCATGGCATAGCCCTTGTCGCGGATGGTCTTGGCGTGCGGGGTGGCGCCGCCGGTGAAGAACTGCAGCACGTGGGCGGAAGAGCCGCCCGCCGCCAGCGGCAGGCGGGTTCCCACCTCGACGTGGTGACGTACCTCTTTGGTCGTGTTCTCGCGATAAAGACAGATCCGGTCGTCGCCGCTGCGCGTGTACAGCGCGGCGGTTTCTTCGGTTTCCTGTACTACCTTGTGCAGCACCGGCTGGATGCGCGCACCCAGATCGAATGTGCGCCGGTAAAGCATCCCCATGTGCAACAAGGCGGGGCCGGGCGCATAAACGCCGCTGTCGAAGCGGTGCAGCAGGCGGGCGCGCACCAGCACGCCCGCCAGGCGCAGCAGGGTGGCCTTGTCCAGCCCCGTGCGTTCGGCCAGGTCGTTCAGGGAAAGACGCAATGCCTGTTCGTCGAAAGATTCGAGGATCGCGACGCCGCGTTCCAGCACGCCGACCGGCGGCGTAGGGGGGGTTTTGCTTGACACGTGAATTCAAAGCTCCTATATTTTCATTCAATAAAACGTATTTTATTCAATGAAACGTGGCCGGTGAGGATGTACCAGAGGCCAGTGACAGGGAGACAAGTATCGCTCAGCCGTGGCAGCTTCGCTGCGGCAGGGCGGGCGCAGCGAATCATGCCGGATCGGGACACGACTCTGCTTGCCGCATTGGCCGCCGTGATGGGCGAGGCCCATGTGTTGACGCGCGACGCGGACATGAGCGCGTATGCGGCCGACTGGCGCCGCAATTATCCCGGTGCCCCCTTGGCAGTATTGCGCCCGGCCAGCACAGAGCAGGTGTCTCGCGCGGTGGCCTTGTGCGCGGCGGCCGGCGCGCCGGTGGTGCCCCAAGGGGGCAATACCGGCCTGGTGGGGGGATCCACGCCGGACGACTCCCGGCGTGAGATCGTCCTGAGCCTGGGCCGAATGAACGCCGTGCGGCGAGTGGATCCGCTGGACAACAGCATGACACTGGAGGCGGGCTGCACAGTGCAGGTGGCCCAGCAGGCCGCCTCGCAGCAGGGCCGGTTGTTTCCGTTATCGCTGGCATCGGAGGGCAGCGCCACGATCGGCGGCGTGGTGTCCACCAATGCGGGGGGCGAGCAGGTGCTGCGCTACGGCAATACGCGCGACCTGACCCTTGGGGTGGAAGTAGTGCTGCCCGACGGGCGCGTGCTGGATGCCCTGACGGCCTTGCGCAAGGACAATACCGGCTACGACCTCAAGCATCTGTTCATCGGCGCCGAAGGCACCCTGGGTGTGGTGACCGCGGCGACGTTCAAGTTGTACGCGGCGCCGCGCAAGGTCGTCACCGGATGGGTGGCGTTGCCCGACGCGCAGGCTGCGGTGGCCCTGCTGGCGCTGCTGACCGAGTCGGTCGGCGAGCGGGTGACGGCCTTCGAACTGCTGGGCCGCCAGGCGCTGGATCAGGTGCTGGCCCATCCGCTGGCCGGCATGCGCGATCCCCTGAAAGGCGGTTATCCCTGGGCCGTACTGTTCGACGTGTCGGAGACCTCGGCCAGCCTGGATCCCGCGCAAGCGGTGGAAGATGTGCTGGGCCGGTCGTTGGAAGACGGCATGGCGCTGGACGCCGCGCTGGCCGTCTCGGAGCGCCAGGCACACGAGTTCTGGGCGCTGCGGGAACACATTCCGGAGGCGCAGCGCTTTGACGGCCCTTCGATCAAGCATGATATCTCGGTGCCTGTATCGCGCATTCCCGCGTTTATTGCCGAGGCCGGCGCCGCGCTCGAGCAGCTGATGCCCGGTATCCGCATTGTGTGCTTCGGGCACGTCGGCGACGGCAATCTGCACTACAACCAGAGCAAGCCGGACGGCATGCCAGGCGCTGAATTCCGTGGACACGAGGCAGCCGTGCACGATGTGGTGCACGACGTCGTGGCGCGCATGCAGGGTTCGATCTCGGCCGAGCACGGCATTGGCCGCCTCAAGCAAGAGGCATTTCTGCGCCACAAGTCGCCGGTCGCGCTGGACTTGATGTCCAGCATCAAGGCCGCGCTGGACCCCCATCATCTGTTCAACCCCGGCCGCGTGCTGCCGCGCGGGCGCCGTCCTTCTTTCTAGCCTGTCAGGATTCTTCATGTCCGTTTCCGTTTTCGATATGCAATCGCTCCAGCACCTGTGGAGCACCGACGAGCTGCGCGCTATTTTTTCTGAAGAGAATCGCATTCAGAAGTGGCTGGACTTCGAGGCCGCGCTGGCTGCTTCCCAGGCCGAGCTGGGCATCATCCCGGCCGCGGCGGCGCAGGAAATCGCCGCCCATGCGCAAGTGGGCAATATAGATATCGGCAAGATGTCGGCCGAGATACGCCGGATCAAGCATTCCCTGGTGCCCGCGCTCAAGCAGCTGCAGGCCCGCTGCAGCAAGGAAAATGGCGAATGGCTGCACTACGGCGCCACTACCCAGGATGTGGTCGATACGGGTGTCGCGCTGCAGCTCAAGGAAGCACATGCCGTGGTGATGCGCGATCTGCGCGCGGTGGGGCGCGAACTGGCGCGGCTGGCACGCGAGCATCGCGATACCATCATGGCCGGCCGTACCCACGGGGTGCAGGCCTTGCCGATCACGTTCGGCCATAAGTGCGCCATCTGGCTCGACGAAATCGAACGCCACCAGCAACGCCTGACGGAATGCGAACCGCGCGTGATGGTAGGCATGGTCGTGGGGGCGGTGGGCAGCCAGGCCTCGCTGGGCGACCAGGCCGCCGAGGTCGAGCGCCGCACGTTGCAGCGGCTGGGGCTGGGCGTTCCCTCGATCAGCTGGGCCCCCGCGCGCGACCGCTTTACGGAATACGCGCTGCTGCTGGCGATGGTGGGCGCCACGCTCTCGAAGATCGGCAATGAGCTTTTCAATATGCAGCGCAACGAATTTGCCGAGGTCGAGGAAGCCTTCTCGGACGGCAAGCTGGGTTCGTCCACGATGCCGCACAAGCGTAACCCGACGTCGGCCGAGAACCTGGCCGGACTGTCGCGGCCGCTGCGCTACAACGCCGCGCTGATGCTCGAGGGCATGGTGCAGGAAGGCGAGCGCGACGGCATTGCCTGGAAGATGGAATGGAAGGCCTTGCCCGAATGCTGCCTGATCGCCGGCGCCATGCTGTTCCAGGCCAAGAACCTGCTGGCCGGCCTGCGGGTGGACGGCGCGGCCATGGCGATCAATCTCGAGCGCATGCGCGGGTACTTGCTGTCCGAGCGCGTGATGCTGGAATTGAGCGAACGGGTGGGCAAGCAGACCGCGCATGAATGGATCTACGAGGCGTCCATGCACGGCATCACCCATAAGCTGGATTTCGCCGAGGCCATGCGTCAACACAAAGAACTGGCCGACCTGCTGGGCGAGGAAGAGATCCGTCGCCTGACAGACCCGGCCGGCTACCTGGGCCAGTGCGGCGCGTCAGTGGACCGCCTGATTGCCGCGCAGGAAAAAACGGGTTGGCTGCAGGACTGAATGCCTTCCCATTGAACACAGCACAACAAGGAGACAAGCCATGCATCAAACTCGCTGCACGTTTTCCGGCCGGCGCCGCCACGCGCTGTGGGCCGGCATACTGTCGGCCGCCATGGCGCTGGCCGCGCCGATGATCCCGGCCGGCGCGGCGCAGGCGACATTCCCGGACAGGCCCATCACGCTGGTGGTGGGGTTCCCGCCAGGCGGCGGCGGAGACCTGTACGGCCGGCTGATCGCCACCGCGATGAGCAAGACCCTGGGCCAGACCGTGATCGTCGAAAACAAGCCCGGGGCCGGCGGCAACATCGCCGCGGGCCTGGTTGCCAAGGCCCCGCCGGACGGCTACACCATGCTGCTGGCCATGAGCGGCAACATGGCGGTATCGCCGGCGCTCAAGCCCCAGACGCTGCCGTACAAGGTGCCCGACGACTTTGCCCCCATTGGCCTGATCCTGGAAGCGCCGCACGGCCTGTTCGTGGCCCCGAAGTCGAACTTCACCAGCGCAAAAGAGGTGCTGGCAGCGGCCAAGAAGTCGGAATTGACCTTCGCGTCGACCGGCACCGGAGGCGCCGCCCATATCGGCATGGAACGCATCAAGGAACTGGCCGGCCTGCACCTGCTGCACATTCCGTACAAGGGGTCCGGCCCGGCCATTACCGACCTCATCGGCGGCCAGATCGACATGTTCTTCGCCACCGCTTCGCCGCTGATGCCCCAGGTGCGCCAGGGCGGGCTCAGGCTGCTGGCGGTGTCGGGGCAGAAGCGCAGCCCCAGCCTGCCCGATGTGCCGACATTCAAGGAACTGGGCGTGGACATGACGCTGACGCAGTGGTATGGCCTGGCGGCGCCCGCCGGCACGCCTGGAGATGTGCTGCAGGTGCTGTCTCATCATCTGAGCCTGGCGCTGAAAGACCCGGAAGTGCAGAAGACCATCCGCCGGGACGCCGCAGTGGAACATGATTTGCCGCTGGACCAGTTCCGCGAATACCTGGTGCGCGATATCGCTCAATACAAGACCGTGGCCACCCCGCAATTGTTGAAGCAGATCGGTCTCTAAGGGCCGCAAACCGGACAGGAGTTTTTTTCATGCTGAATGACTGGAGCCAGATGCTGGCCAATAACCGCAAGGCCGCCGGCCAGCTGGCCGCCCACAATCCCCAGTTGTTGACGGCGTTTCGCGCGTTGAACGATGCACAGGGCGCGACCGGCACCCTGGACGCCAAAACGCGCGAGCTGATCGCCCTGGCGGTGGCCGTGACCACGCGCTGCGATGGGTGCATCGCCGCTCATGCCGCCGCCGCGCGCCAGGCCGGCGTCAGCGAAGCCGAACTCGGCGAAGCCCTGGGCACCGCCATCGCACTGAACGCCGGCGCCGCTTATGTGTATTCGCTGCGCGCCATGGATGCGCTGGGCGATTTCAAGGCATGAGGGCCATCATGCATTTCGATACGCTGATTACGGCCAAAGACCTGGCGAAGGCCCTGGGCGATGCCAACGCGCCAGTGGTCGTCGACTGCGGCTTCGACCTGGCCCAGCCGCAAGCGGGCCGGCGCGCCTATGACGAAGGGCATATCCCGGGCGCTTGCTATCTGCACCTGGAAGATGACCTGAGTGGCGTGCCGGATGGCCGCAATGGCCGCCACCCGTTGCCTGACCGCGAGGCATTCGCCGCCCGTGTCGCGCGCCTGGGTATCCGTGCGGACACCCAGGTCGTGGCCTACGACAGTTCGGGTGGCATGTATGCCGCGCGGCTGTGGTGGTTGATGCGCTGGATCGGACACCGCGCCGTGGCGGTATTGGATGGCGGCCTGGATGCGTGGCGCGCGGCCGGGCTGCCGCTGACGTCCGAGCCGGCGCCTGCAGCCGCGCCCGGTCCGGCGCAGGAATTGCTGCGCGAACCGCTGGTGCGAGTCGTTCCGCACGACGCGGTGCGCGCCAATCTGGACTCCGGGCGGTTGCTGCTTATCGATGCCCGGGCGCCCGATCGCTTTCGCGGCGAGAACGAAACCCTGGATCCGGTCGGCGGCCATATCCCGGGTGCGCGCAATCGCCTGTTCCGCGACAACCTGGATGCCTCCGGGTGCTTCAGGCCGCCCGCCGAACTGCGGCGGGCCTTCGAGGCGTTGGCCGGCGATTATGCGCCGGCGGCGCTGGTCAGCCAGTGCGGCTCGGGCGTCACGGCCTGCCACAATCTGCTGGCCCTGGAAATCGCCGGCTTGCCCGGCGCGGCCTTGTATCCCGGTTCCTGGAGCGAATGGTGCTGCCAGCCCGGTGCTCCGATTGCGACAGGCCCGAACCCGTAGCCCCGAACATGGCATCTTCGTCTACCCGACCGGCCGCGATGCGGCCCCACAGTGCCCACTGGGGTGTTTTCTCGGCCGCCTGGCGCGACGGCGCGGTGACGGTGCGCCCGCACCTGAACGATCCCGATCCCAATCCGCTGATCGAAAATTTCGTCAACGCCGTCAACCACCCCGCACGGGTTGCCACGCCGATGGTGCGGCGCGGCTGGCTCGAGAACGGGCCGGGGCCCGACCCGCGCCGGGGCCGCGATACCTTTGTGCCCATGGCCTGGGACGAGGTCCTGGACCGGGTGGCCGCCGAACTCGGCCGTATCCAGGCGGCCCATGGGCCGCAGGGCGTGTTCGGCGGATCGTACGGCTGGTCCAGCGCCGGCCGGTTCCACCATGCCCAAAGCCAGGTGCATCGTTTCCTGAACACGGTGCTGGGGGGCTACGTGCGTTCGGTGAACAGCTATAGCGCCGGCGCGTCGGCCGTGATACTGCCGCATGTGCTGGGCAGCATGGATGACGTGGCGCGTCGCAACGTCACCTGGGAGCAGATCGTTGCGCACACGGACATCGTGCTGTCTTTTGGCGGCATGGCGCTGAAGAACTCGCGCGTGGCCAGCGGCGGCATCAGCCGGCACATTGAACGCGATTCCATGCGTGCCGCCGCCGCACGGGGCTGCCGCTTCATCTCTATCAGCCCGCAGCGCGGCGACATGCCGGACGAAGCGCGGGCGGAATGGCTGCCCGCGGTGCCGGGCTCCGATACTGCCTTGATGCTGGCGCTGGTGCACGTGCTGGTGTCCGAAAACCTGCATGACCGGGATTTCCTGGCCAATTACTGCGACGGCTGGGACCGTTTCGAAGACTATCTGCTGGGCCGCGTCGACGGCGTGCCCAAGACTCCGCAGTGGGCAGCGGCGATCTGCGGCGTGGCGGCACAGCAGATTACCGATATCGCGCGCGCCTTGCCCGGCAAGCGGGTGCTGGTGACGGTGGCGCATTCGCTGCAGCGCGCCGAGCATGGCGAACAGCCGGTCTGGATGGGGGTGGTGCTGGCCGCCGCATTGGGGCAGATCGGCCTGCCAGGCGGAGGCTACGCCTATGCGCTGGGCACGCTGGCCCACTATGGCAAGCGCAGCAACGCCGTGCCGGTAGGGGCGCTTCCGCAAGGCACCAATGGCGTGCGGGAATTCATTCCGGTGGCGCGCATCGCCGACATGCTGCTGAACCCGGGGGCGGAGTTCGATTACAACGGCAAACGGCACATTTATCCCGACATCCGCCTGGCCTACTGGGCGGGGGGAAACCCCTTCCATCATCACCAGGACCTGGCCCGCCTTGCCAAGGCTTTCCGGCGGCTGGATACCTTTATCGTGCACGAGATTGCCTGGACCGCCACGGCGCGCCATGCGGATATTGTCCTGCCCAGCACCATGACACTGGAGCGCGAGGATATCGGCGCGGCGCAAACCGACCCCCTGATGGTGGCCATGCACCGCATCGTGGCGCCGCATGGCCAGGCGCGCGACGACTACGATATTTTCGCCGCCCTGGCCGAACGCCTGGGCAAGCGTGACGACTTCACGGAAGGCCGCAGCAGCGGACAATGGCTGCGCCATCTGTACGAACGCACCCGCGTCGCGCTGCAGGAAAAAGGGCTGGAAGCACCGGATTTCGATACGTTCTGGCAGCGTGGCGAGTTGGTGCTGCCCCAGCAGGACGACGACGGCGGCATTCTGCGCGCTTTCCGCAATGACCCCATCGGCAGGCCGTTGCCCACGCCCAGCGGCAAGGTCCAGGTGTATTCGCCGGTGGTGGCCGGCTTTGGCTATGCCGACTGCCCCGGGCATCCGGCCTGGCTGCCGCCGTCCGAAGCGCCCGATGCCGCGCATCCGTTGTACCTGGTCGCCAACCAGCCGGCTACCCGGCTGCACAGCCAGCTCGATTTCGGCAACCATAGCATCGGCGGCAAGCGCCGCGGGCGCGAAGTCTGCACGCTGCATCCGCGCGATGCCGCGGCGCGCGGCATCTCGGCGGGCGACATCGTGCGGCTATACAACGGCCGCGGCGCCTGCCTGGCCAGCGCGGCCGTGAGCGATGACGTGATGCCGGGCGTGGTGCGGTTGCCGACCGGCGCCTGGTTCGACCCGGCCGACCCCAGTTCCGACAGCCCGATGTGCGTGCACGGCAACCCGAACGTGCTGACTCGTGATATAGGTACGTCTTCATTGGCGCAAGGCTGCACAGGGCAACTGACCACTGTGCAGATCGAGCGCCACGATGGGCCCTTGCCGCCTGTGCGGGCCTTCATTCCGCCAGGCGCCGCGGGGTCCGAGCCACTGTGAAGCATGGGCATGCGCCCGCGGAGACCATCATGACCCATTCCGCGCACGTCGAGGCTTTTTTCGACCAGGCGACGCAGACTATCACGTACCTGGTTTTCGACCCGGCAGCGCGCCAGGCGGCAATCATCGACCCGGTGCTGGATTACGACCATGCCTCGGGCAAGGTCGCCACCACATCGGCGGACCGGGTGCTGGCCGCAGCGCGCGAACTGGGGCTGCAGGTCGCCTGGGTGCTCGAAACCCATGTGCACGCCGATCATCTCAGCGCGGCCCCTTATGTCAAACAGCGGACCGGCGCCCAGGTGGGAATAGGCGAGCATGTGCGCGAGGTGCAGCACGTGTTCCGGGCGGTATTCAATCTGGACGGCGTTTCGGGCGACGGCAGCGAGTTTGACCGCCTGTTCCGCGACGCGGACAGCTTTGCCCTGGGCGGACTGACGGTCGACGTCATTCATACTCCCGGGCATACGCCCGCATGCGTGTCCTACAAGATAGGCGATGCGGTGTTCGTCGGCGATACGCTGTTCATGCCCGACTACGGTACGGCCCGCGCGGATTTCCCCGGCGGCGATCCCCGCCTGCTGTATCGCTCCATCCGGCGCCTGCTCGATTTGCCCGGCGGCACGCGGCTGTATACCTGCCACGATTACAAGGCTCCGGGACGCGACACCTATGCCTGGCAGACGACCGTTGCCGAGCAGCGCCTTCAGAACGTGCACGTGCGCGAAGGCGTCAGCGAAGACCAGTTCGTTGCCATGCGATTGCAGCGCGATGCCGCCTTGTCGGTTCCCCGGCTCTTGCTGCCTTCCATCCAGGTCAATATCCGGGCCGGCCGCTGGCCACCGGCCGAGGCGAACGGCGTGCATTATTTGAAGATCCCGTTAGGGGGAACGCTGTCCTGACCAGCACGGTTGTTCCCCATAAGGAAAGGGCTTGCAGGCCGGGGTCTGCAAGCCCTTGATTTCATTGGTCGGGGCGGCGGGATTCGAACTCGCGACCCTCTGCTCCCAAAGCAGATGCGCTACCAGGCTGCGCTACGCCCCGACGTGCCGCTATGGCAAGCGGCGAGGCGGCATTGTACCTTAGCCGGCTCCGGCTTCGCCGGCCGAAGACGCCCGGCTCGCGCAGCCCGATGCGAAGCCGATATGATGGACCCGGGCATACGCGGCAATCGCTTGCCGTTCGCCCGTTCTTCGGAGCCGCGTCATGACGATTCTGCAAGAAATCTGGGCCACCATCTACAGCGAGTTCGGCGACATTCCCGATATCGGCGAGGCCACGCGCATCGTGCTGCGCCTGGGCGTGGCCATCGTGCTGGGCGGGCTGCTGGGCTACGAGCGCGAGCGCAGCGGCAAGGCGGCGGGCCTGCGCACCCATATGCTGGTGGCGCTGGGCGCGGCGCTGTTCGTACTGGTGCCGCTGCAGGGCGGCATGGCAGTCGGCGATCTCAGCCGCGTGCTGCAGGGGGTGATCGCCGGCATCGGCTTCCTGGGCGCGGGGGCCATCATCAAGCTCAGCGGCGAAGGCGAAATCCGCGGCCTGACGACGTCCGCCAGCATCTGGGTAACAGCCGCCATCGGCGTGGCCGCCGGCATGGGGCGCGAGGCCACGGCGGTGGTCAGCGCGCTGATCGCCCTGTTCGTGCTGGCCGTGCTGCGGCGGGTGGAAAAGCGCATCGAGGAAAAGCCGCGCCGGTGACGGCCGGGCCTCGGCCGGCCCGGCGCGTGCGCGACGCCCGCCGGGCCCCTGGGGCGGCCGATTCAGGTCGCCGGCCCCTGGGTCGCGGGCAGTTCGGCGTAGCCCAGCCTGCGTGAAATCCCGGTCGCGCAGGTGTGCAGTTGCCGGGCGATCTCGCCGTCCCAGGCGCTATCGAACGTGGCGGACGGGCCCATGACAAGCAGCCCCGCGGCGATGTGGCCCATGGAATCGAACACCGGCGCGCAGAACGCGTCGATGCCGGGGATGGGGCTGCCCAGCGTCCTGGAAATCCCGCGGCTGCGGATCTCGGCGAGCTGGCGTTCGTAGTCGCTCTGCGCCGGACGGTTCTGGTGCCTGGCCCCGAAATGGACGCCCATCGGATCGGCTTCCAGCACGCGCGACACGACCTTGGCGGGCAAGTAGGCCGCAAACAGGCGCCCGGTGGCCGTGTGCACGAGCGACATCACGGTGCCGATGCGCAGGTTCACGTGCAAGGGATGCGCGGGTTCTTCCAGCCGGATCAATGTCGGCCCCAGGTTCCCCCACACCACCAGGCCCGTGCCATGGCCGGTTGCCGAGGCCAGGTCCGCGATGGCCTGCGAGGCTTCGCGCACGGGATTCAACTGGTGCAGTTTGGCCAGGCCCAGTTCCAGCGCCAGGTGGCCCAGTTCGTACAGGCTGGAGGCCGGGTCGCGTGCCACGAAACCCACTTTCATGAAGCTGACCAGATAGGGATGGACCTTGCCGGGAGGCATATCGCATGCCTGCGCCAGTTCGGTCAGCCCGGCCGGACGGCCGAACTGGGCCAGGGCTTGCAGCACCTGGCTACCCAGTTCCACCGATTGAATGCCGCGACGGTTTTTTTCCAATTCGTGTCCTTGCGAAGCCGGCAGCCCGGGCGCCGGCCCAGGGGTAAATACCTATATTATCACTTCGACAATTCTATATATTTAGCTAATAACTAATTAATTAGATTTAGACTAAATATGAAAGTGCATCTTGCCGGCACCGACCTGCCGGACGTGGTCGACGTGGTCATCGCGGGATCCGGGGCGTCGGGCATGGCCACCGCGATCACCGCGGCATTCCAGGGCGCGCAGGTCGCCGTGCTGGAAAAGGCCGAGAAGTTCGGGGGTACGACGGCGCGTTCCGGAGGCTGGTTATGGATACCCGGCACGCCGCTGGCGGCGGCGCTCGGCATCGAGGAACCGCCTGGCGCGGCCCGCGACTACATCGCGCACGAGGCGGCCGGCCATTTCAATGCCGGGCGCACCCAGGCATTCCTGGAAAACGGCCCGAAAGCCGTCGAGTTTTTCGCTCGGCATACTCATGTGCAGTTCGACATGCCGCGCAGTTTTCCCGACTATCATGCCGAGGCTCGGGGCGGCCGGCCAGGCGGCCGGTCGATGGTGACGCGCCCGTGGGACGGACGGGAACTGGGCGACGCCATCGCGCACCTGGCGCCGGCGCTGCCGGAGCTGACCGTGCTGGGCATGATGCTGGCCTCTGGCGACGAGATACGGCATTTCACCCGCGCCTTCCGTTCATGGTCTTCGTTTCGCTATGTCGCGGCGCGCTTGTTGCGGCATGGACGCGACGTGCTGCGTTACGGGCGCGGCATGACCCTGACCAATGGCAATGCCCTGGCGGCCCGCCTGGCGAGATCGGCGCTGGACCTGGGCGTGCCCATCTACCTGCGTTCGCGCGTTCAGTCGCTGCTGGTCGAGGGCGGCCGCGTCGCGGGGGTACGGGTCCGGACGCCGGCCGGCGAGCGCATCGTCCGGGCGCGCCAGGCGGTCGTGCTGGCGTGCGGCGGCTTCCCCCATGACGTGGCGCGCCGGCAGGCGCTGTTTCCGCACGTATCGCGTGGCCAAGGCCATTACTCGCCGTCGCCTTCCGGCAATACCGGCGATGGCCTGGCGCTGGCCGAAGCGCTGGGTGTGCGGGTGGACGGGTCGATCGCCCATGCCGCCGCCTGGACGCCCGTCTCGACGCCGACGCGCCGCAACGGCGACAAGGGGGTCATGCCGCACTTCATCGATCGGGCCAAGCCCGGCGTGATCGCGGTGACCCGGCACGGCAGGCGCTTCGTCAACGAAAGCCTGTCGTACCACGATTTCGCCATCGCCATGATGGAGGCCTGCCGGGGCGACGACGAAGTCTCGGCATGGCTCCTGTGCGATCACGCCACGCTGCGGCGCTATGGGCTGGGCCGGGTGGCGCCGTTTCCGGTGCCGTACGGCCACCATCTGCGCACTGGCTATCTGCGTCGTGCCGGCAGCATCGCCGCGCTCGCCAACGAGATCGGGGTGCCTGCCGACGTGCTGCAGGCGGAAGTGGCGCGTTTCAATGCCGATGCCCGGGCCGGCAGCGACACGGTGTTCGGCAAGGGCACGACCGCCTACAACCGCTTCCAGGGCGATGCGCTGCATGGCCCGAACCCGTGCCTGGCGCCGTTGCAGCAGGGGCCTTACTACGCCATCCGGTTGTTGGTCGGCGATATCGGCACGTTTGCCGGATTGCCCACCGACGTTGCCGGGCAAGTGCTGTACCCGGACGGAACGGCCGTGCCGGGCCTTTATGCCGTGGGCAACGACGCAGCCAGCATCATGGGCGGCAGCTATCCGGGGGCGGGCATCACGCTTGGCCCGGCACTGGTGTTCGGCTACGTACTTGGCAATCACCTGGCGCGCACGCCAGCGGGCGTCCAGCCTGACGGCCCCGTCGCGGTGCAGGCATCGCGCCCACAGGATCTTTTCGCAAAATAGGCCGGTCGAGCCGGCCAAGGAGGATGACATGAGAAAGTCGCTACGTTCAGCCGTATTGGCCGCCGGCGCCTGGTTCGGCGCCTGCGTGCCAGTGCACGCCTATCCCACCAAGCCGGTCACCATCGTCGTGCCGTTTCCGGCCGGCAGCCAGACCGACATGGTCGCCCGCATCGCCGGGGCGGAACTGGAACGCCGGCTGGGCAAGCCGTTCGTGGTGGAGAACAAGCCCGGGGCTTCCGGTTCCATCGCCGCCAGGTATGTGGCCGAAAGCGCGCCCGACGGTTCGACGCTGCTGCTGACCACGGCGGCGATCCAGGCCATGAACATGAGCCTGTTCAAGCAGCCTTCGTACGATCCGGTCAAGGATTTCGTGCCCGTGGCGCAAATCGCCACCACTTCGATGATGCTGATGACGCGGCCGGATTTTCCGGCCAACGACGTCAAGGAACTGGTGGCGCTGGCGAAAAAAGACGGCAAGGCGATGTCCGCCGGCTACGGCTCTTCCGGCGCGCAGATCGCGCTGGCGCTGTTCCAGTCGCGTGCCGGCACGGATGTGCTGCCTGTGCCGTACAAGGGCATTCCCAACGCAGTGACCGATGTGATCGGCAAGACGATCACCTTTACCTTCGTCGACGTCGGCAATGCGCTGCGTTTCCAGCAGGGCAAGCAACTCAAGGCGCTGGCCATCGCCTCGGCCAAGCGTTCGCGCCTGGCGCCGGCGGTGCCGACGCTGGCCGAAGCGGTAGGCGATTACGACATCGTCAGCTGGTATGGCGTCGTCGGCCCCAAATCGATGCCCGACAGCGTGGCGCAGACCTTGGCGCAGGCACTGCAGGCCAGCCTGGGCGACCCCGCGACGATCGAGAAGCTGGCGGTGGCGGGAGTGGAGCCCGCCTACATGCCGCCGGCGCCGTTCGGCGAACACATCAAGCACGAGGTCGACAACTGGGCCAGGCTGGTCAAGCTGGCGCAGATCGAACCGCAGTGATTCCGCGTTTTCCCAAACCTCAACTTCCGCATCGATCACCATGAAAATCATCGACTTCCGGCTGCGCCCGCCTGCCATGGGCTTTCTCAACGCACGCATCTATACCCGCCCCGATATCCGCAACCGGTTCACGCGGCAGCTCGGTTTCGAGCCGGCGCCGTCGGCTGAAGAAAAATCGCTGGAACTGATGTTCCAGGAAATGGCCGCCGCCGGCATCGAGCAGGGCGTCTGCGTCGGGCGCAACTCCAGCGTGCTGGGCTCGGTCTCCAATGCCGATGTGGCCGCCGTGGCCAAGGCCTATCCGGACAAGTTCCATCCGGTCGGGTCGATCGAGGCGGCCACGCGCAAGGAAGCCATGGCGCAAATGCAGGAAATCCTGGACCTGGGTATCCGCATCGTCAATCTGGAGCCGGGCGTCTGGGCCACGCCCATGCACGTGGACGATCGCCGGCTGTATCCCCTGTATGCGTTCTGCGAAGACAACCGCATTCCCGTCATCATGATGACGGGCGGCAACGCCGGCCCGGACATCACCTATACCAACCCGGAGCACATCGACCGGGTGCTGGGGGATTTTCCCGACCTGGCGGTGGTCAGCTCGCACGGCAACTGGCCGTGGGTGCAAGAGATTATCCACGTGGCGTTCCGGCGGCCCAACCTGTACTTGTCGCCGGACATGTACCTGTACAACCTGCCGGGCCATGCCGATTACATCCAGGCCGCCAACTCGTTCCTGGCCGACCGCATGCTGTTCGGCACCGCCTACCCGATGTGTCCGTTGAAGGAATACACGGAATGGTTCCTGACCCTGCCGATCAAGCCGGACGCGATGGAAAAGATCCTGCACGGCAATGCCGAGAAGCTGCTGAAGCAGGCGGGACGGCAGTAGGGGGCGGCGCGGGCGGCCGCCGCCCGCGGCCTTTATTTGCCTCGCATCTGGTCGATCAGCCGGCGATCGCGCTTGGTGGGCCGGCCCGCGGCGATGCCTTGCGCCGGTTCCGGCGCCAGGCGCCGCAGTTCCGCCGCCCGCTCGCGCGCGGCCAGGCTTTCCGGCGTTTCTTCATACAACTGGCGCGCCACGGGCGCCGGGCCGCGCACGGCGCTCAGCGCCACTACCCGGACCTGCATGGCCGGGTCTTCCTTGCGGATGCCGACCAGGTCCTGCGCCGCGATCTCGCGCGCCGGCTTGGCGGGCTGGCCGTTGACCGTTACCCGGCCCTTGCCGATTTCCTGCGCGGCCAGGCTGCGGGTCTTGTAGAAGCGGGCCGCCCACAGCCATTTGTCGAGTCGCATCTTGTCTGCCATAACGCGCCATTCTAGGCTCAATCGCGGTCCGGCGCGCCCAGCGGGAAGTACGCCCGGTACGGCCGCGCCTCGTCCACCGCGCGGGCGAACGACGGCCGCTGCAGCAGCCGGCGGCGGTAGGCCAGGACGTTGGGGTAGGCCTGGCCGATGGGGTGGGTCCAGTCGGCATAGAACAGGAACGGGGCGGCGGCGCAGTCGGCCAGGGTGAAGTCGGCCCCGGCGGCCCATTGGCGGCCCTGCAGGGTGCGTTCCAGCCAGGCGTAGGACGTCTCCAGCATGTCGCGGGCCTGCTGTACGCCGTAGGGGTCGCGCGACTCCGGCGGGCGCAGCGCGTCGAACACCACCTTCTGCTGCGGCGTCGCCACATAGTTGTCGAAGAAGCGGTCCAGCGCGCGCACTTCCAGGGCGGCGCGCGGGTCTTCGGGAACCAGGCGCACCGGGCCCGGGTGGTACAGGCCCAGGTGCTCGACGATGCAGCTGGCCTCGATGACGGTGCGCCCGTCGTCGACCAGCACCGGGAAACGCTTCATCGGCCACAACCTGGCCAGCTGCCGCATGGCCGGGCTGTCCGGCCCTTCCAGCAGCTGCGGTTCGAAGGGGACGGCGTTCTCGTAGAAGGCGATCAGGGCCTTCTGGCAGTACGACGAAAAGGGGTGGAAATACAGCTGCAGTGCCATGGCAGGGGTCTCCTGGAGTCGCGGCGGGGGATTCCGCCTGGTACACGACGAACGGGGCCAGCCGGAATCGACAGGCAGACGGCAGGGCTTATGCTAATCTTTCTTTCAGCCAGACGTGCCGCACCTACCCCGCGCGCGATCCGGTGGCGGCCGATTGCGCGGTTACCTCCAGCATCCGGCCTTTGCACAGCAAGAACGCCTGACACAATCACGCGTGGAGACAAAACCATGAGCCAATATGGCCCACTGAAATTGCACGTCCCCGAGCCCACCGGGCGTCCGGGTTGCAAGACCGACTTTTCATACCTGCTGCTTTCGCCGGCCGGCGAAATTCCCAAACCCCCCATCGATGTGGCCGCCGTCGACACCGGCGAACTGGCCTACCGGCTGGTGCGCGTCATCGACGACGACGGGCGGGCGGTGGGCCCCTGGGCGCCGCAGCTCGACCCCGACACGCTGCGGGCCGGCATGCGCGCCATGCTCAAGACGCGCATCTTCGACGCCCGCATGCTGACCGCGCAGCGGCAGAAGAAGATCTCGTTCTATATGCAGAGCCTGGGCGAGGAAGCCATCGGCTCGGCCCATGCCCTGGCCCTGGAGCCGGGCGACATGTGCTTTCCCACGTACCGGCAGCAGAGCATCCTGCTGACCCGCGACGTGTCGCTGGTCGAGATGATGTGCCAGCTGATGTCCAACGAGCGCGACCCGCTCAAGGGCCGCCAGCTGCCGGTCATGTATTCCAAGCGCGACGCGGGTTTCTTCACGATCTCGGGCAACCTGGCCACCCAGTTCATCCAGGCGGTGGGCTGGGGCATGGCCTCGGCCATCAAGGGCGATACCCGCATCGCCTCGGCCTGGATCGGCGACGGCGCCACGGCGGAAGCCGATTTCCACACTGCGCTGACGTTCGCCCATGTGTACCGCGCGCCGGTGATCCTGAACGTGGTCAACAACCAGTGGGCCATCTCGACGTTCCAGGCCATCGCCGGCGGCGAGGGCGCCACGTTCGCCGGCCGCGGCGTGGGCTGCGGCATCGCCTCGCTGCGGGTGGACGGCAACGATTTCCTGGCGGTGTACGCGGCCTCGCAGTGGGCCGCCGAGCGCGCCCGCCGCAACCTGGGGCCCACGCTGATCGAATGGGTCACCTACCGGGCCGGCCCGCATTCCACGTCGGACGATCCGTCCAAGTACCGTCCGGGCGACGACTGGAGCCACTTCCCGCTGGGCGATCCGATCGCGCGCTTCAAGAAGCACCTGGTCGGCCTGGGGATCTGGTCCGACCGCCAGCACGACGAGCTGAAGGCGGAACTGGAAGCCGAGATCCTGGCCGCCCAGAAAGAAGCCGAAAGCCATGGCACGCTGGTCGACGGGCACGTGCCCAGCGCCGCCAGCATTTTCGAGGACGTCTACCAGGACATGCCGGAACATCTGCGCCGGCAGCGCCAAGAGCTGGGGGTCTGATCATGGCGAACGACAAGAATACCGGTCAGGCGACGACGTCCATGACCATGATCCAGGCATTGCGTTCGGCCATGGATGTCATGCTGGAACGCGACAGCAATGTCGTGGTGTTCGGCCAGGATGTCGGTTATTTCGGCGGCGTGTTCCGCTGCACCGAAGGCCTGCAGGCCAAGTACGGCACTTCGCGCGTGTTCGATACGCCCATTTCCGAGGGCGGCATCGTCGGCGTGGCGGTGGGCATGGGCGCCTACGGCCTGCGGCCCGTGTGCGAAATCCAGTTCGCCGATTATTTCTACCCCGCGTCCGACCAGATCGTGTCGGAAGCCGCGCGGCTGCGTTACCGCTCGGCCGGCGAATTCATCGCCCCGATGACCATACGCATGCCTTGCGGCGGCGGCATCTACGGCGGGCAGACGCACAGCCAGAGCCCGGAGGCCATGTTCACGCAGGTATGCGGGCTGCGCACCGTGTTGCCGTCCAACCCCTACGATGCCAAGGGCCTGCTGATCGCCGCCATCGAAAGCGACGATCCGGTGATTTTCCTGGAACCCAAGCGCCTGTACAACGGCCCCTTCGACGGCCACCACGACCGGCCGGTCACGCCGTGGACCAAGCATCCGGCCAGCCAGGTGCCCACCGGCTACTACACCGTGCCGCTGGAATCGGCCGCCGTCGTGCGGCCCGGCGATGCGCTGACGGTGCTGACTTACGGCACCACCGTGCACGTCTCGCTGGCCGCCGCCCAGGAAACCGGCCTGGATGCCGAGATCATCGACCTGCGCAGCCTGTGGCCGCTGGACCTGGACACCAT